>OLRT01001108.1_pt1 | contig 19560 bp, 24 predicted proteins | sample 1672021 | NCBI WGS metagenome assembly OLRT01 (sample SAMEA3136637, study PRJEB25190) | human gut metagenome | reverse complement strand
TACTTTACACGGTTACTATCAGCACCCGTGTTCGGGGAAGTATAATCAGAATAGTCAGAGTAGTAAGGGTACGGCTCACCTTCCTTGATACTGCTCACTTCATCACCCATGAATAACTCACGTCTGGAAAGCAGGAAGAACTTGTCCTTTGTGGTATCAGAACCACCGCCGTCAGTTACGTTATTACGACAAGTAACCTTTGTGGTCTTACCGATAACTGCAAGGAAATCTGCATCCATTCCATTCATGAATCCTGCCTTATTGGAAACCCAAGAAGGAGGTCTATCATAATTGGTAGCAGGTGTCCAAACAGAACCCGCAACTTTGTCACTGTTCAACCATCCACGAACCGCAGACTCTTTATAGTTATTAGAGCCGTAGCACATTCTCTGACCGCTGTTCAGCGTTGTCAGTTCCGTACCGCCTGTACCCTCTGTGGGCTTCACAGTTTCAATAACTGTGGTGCTTGTAGGACTGGCGTAAGTTTTAATGTCGTATTTCAGCGGGTCTTGATCCCAAGCACCATTCCATACGATCTGTCCACCCTTCGGAACTGCTTTCGCAAGAGTAAACTGGTAAGTCTTACCGTTACCCATACCACCACTCCAACCGTTCTTAGGAGTTACATGATATGTATCTGCGGCAAGTTCCTCTTCTGCATAATACATAGCTGCCGGGGCGTTAAACTGTACAAAATCAAACACCTCATGAAGCTGTAAAGTCATGCTGTGAGTGAACTGCTTGTCTGCCGGGGTATCAATGTCAAAACCGATGATATCCCACACCAGAGTTGTGCTACCTCTCTGACAGGTCAACTGATCTCCCACCGCAAATACCTTGCTTGCCAGTCCCTTACGAACAAGTGCCTGCACATCACTCCAAGATGTAGGTTTCAGGCTGCCACCCTGTCCGGTTGCAATCGCAGCAAGGAACTGGTTCATAGTGTCCATCTTCTCTGCGAACGTATCGTCAGAGAGAAAACCAAACTGATTGCTCATTGTCTTATCCTCCTTTATCCTGTAACAACTTCGTCATACTCAAATACGGGCTTACCACCAATCACCTTGATTGCACCCTGATAGGTTTTCCCGGTATCATCGTTGACGATCATCATAGTAGCTGCCGCTTTCAATGCAGAATCGGTAGCAGTGTTGCAATCTGTGATTGCCTTTGAAGTGTCCTGCTGACGCTTTGTTTCTGCCTGAACTCTTGCAGTCTCAGCAGCTACCCTCTCAGACTCTGCATCAACTCTCCCCTGCTCTGCGGAAACTCTTTTCTTTTCAACTTCTACTCTGGCACTTTCAGCTTCTACAATTCCCTGTTCGGTATCAGAAGCATTGGTTATTGTTTTCTCCAATGCCGTTTTCTGATCTGTTGCTTTACTGATCGTTTTTTCCAGTTCTTTTACCTTAATATCGGTATGCTCTGTTATCTCTTCTTTAGCCGTAGCTTTCTCAGAATTGATATAAGCAGAAGTTTGATTTTTTACTTCCTGAATTGAAGATTCCTGCTGTGTCTCTATTGCAGAATTAGCTTCTGAAATCTTATCAGCAACATGATTGTCAAAACCATTCACTCTTGAAGCTGCACTGTCCGCTGATGATTTTGCTGATTCTTTAAACTGCTGTGCTTCATCTTTAAAGCCTTTAGCACTTGCTGCTGAACTTTCAGCCGAACTTGCTGCGTTCGATGCAATCTGCTGTTTTTCACTCACATCCGACTGCATTTCTTCTACAGATTTCTTTGCTGCTTCTACAGCGACTTTATCTTTTGCAACTTGTGTTGCTGAATCTGCAAAATGAGCCAACACTTCACCAAACTCTTCTCTTGTACCTGTATAACCCTGTGCCACAGCATCGGCATAAGCTGTTACACATCCGAGGTCTGTAGTTAAACTCATGACATCTCTACCTCCAATCTTCCGTTATTGATTTTGAAATTCAGACTTTGCAGTATATTTTCTGTTCGGGTTAAATACAAATGACCATCTTCCCGGATTTCCATATGACAAAATCCATTATTTACGGCTACCTGTTTAGCCTGCTCTGAATAATATTTCGCATTGTCGGTATTTCGATCAGGATAACTTTCATGTCCGTGTGCCCATGATTCAGCTTCTACAGCACTATCACTGGCATTTTGTTCAGAAACTTTTGTTTGTCTCAGATATTCATTTGCAGCAGCTAATGTGTAATGGAATAAATCTACATCCTCCGGGGCTTCAAATCCCTCTGGGGCAATTCTTCTATCTAAGTACATTATTACGGTATTTACAGTTTCTCCTTCGTCAGAGGTAGACATATAAATATAAGCCTTAATTGTACTTTTCTGAGTCAATGCTTCGTTAGGAATATCAACGGTAGACACTCCGTCTATCGTACTGCCTGTCACGATTTTTGCATTATCCAACCCTTTCCATACAAAATGCACCTCAAATACGTCAGGGAGATCAAGACCTTCAATCTGCAATTTCTGACCATAGTCATACATCCAAAGTCCGTTTAATTCGATTTCTTCATCTTTTTTATGAAACTTTGCAGTTAACATTTACCCGTCCTCCTTTGGCATTTCAGGTTCAGACTGCTCACTCTCTGTTTCAGGTTCAGACTGCTCAACCCTTATCTCTGCATATAATTCAGAGTTCTTTATAGCTCTTACATCAGCCAAAGCCCCCTGTAATACACCTTCCATCAAGTATGCAGGAATGTTAGTTTCAGCAATAATTTGATTGATAGCTGAATTTACCCTTACTCTGACATCTTCAACAATCATCAATAAACTACTCATTATTTAAGCCCTCCTTTTCATATAAATTTTGTATTAATCTCAGCATAGCCGGAATAATAACCCTAAAGTTCCAGTCCTCAGGTTCGCCATTTTCATTTAACTGAGTTGCCTGCGGAAAACAACTGTACACATCCTCTGCATAAAACCCCGGAAGTTTCTTTCCATTCAGCCAGTCTGTTTTATTAAGATAACCGTCCTTATATTTAAACCAGATTACAGGTATATCTAAGATTTTCTGTGCTTCTTCTAATGTCATGTCTGCAATATGATCTTTATATCTTTTCGAGGAAGAAGATAAATAAGCTACAGTTGCACCGTCTTTTGCGAATACCATATGTCCACCGGATGTTACATGAGACAGATTGAAAACCTTAAATGCGTCAGAACCATCCGAAAACGTTGAAGTACCCGCACGTATCTCTAACCCTCCATCAAAAACGAAAGCATGTGATCGCATACTTAACGTAGCGTAACCCGTACTTATTTTCCCGTTTGTAATTGTAAAATTACCGATAGTTCCTTTCTTCGCTATAAATGATCCGTCTGTTTTAATCTGAAAATACTTATTCGCTGTAACCAATCCGTTAAAATTGATTTTAGAAGCATGGATAGTTACACTTTCAGCAGACTGATTAATCTTTGAAATAATTTCATCAGTTCCCACTTTCTTACTTACTGTCGATGTAATACTATCAGCAAATTGCTTAATGGCACTGTTCATCTCAGTGGTTGTGGAATAGCTTTTCAGCTTTGAATCTGTATCGGCTTTAGCATCCGAAAGTGCCTTATTTGCTTTTGTCGTTGCATCAGATTTTGCAGATGAAATTCCACTCTCATAAGTAGTCGTTGTTACATAGATCTTACTTACTGTCGATGTAATACTATCAGCAGATTGCTTAATGGCACTGTTCATCTCAGTGGTTGTGGAATAGCTTTTCAGGCGTTCAGTAACATTATTATTAGCTGTTTCAAGGGTATCACTTAACCCTGATTCAAACGTAGCATTGGTAACATATGTTTTACTTACCGTAGCTGTAATATTATCAGCCGCCAGTTTGATAGCTGAGTTCATCTCAGTGGTTGTGGAATAGCTTTTCAGCTTTGAATCCGTATTAATCCCGGCATCTACAAGTGCCTGCTTTACTTTAGCTGTGGCATCTTCACCTGCTGCTGTTAATGCAGAATTATATTTGCTTTCAGCATCCTCTTTAGTCTCATATATTTCTGAAATATTTTTAGAAACCGTTAAAGTAATACTATCTGCCTGTTGCTTAATAGCTGATTCCATATCAGTTTTAGTTGAATAATCAACCAATTTATCATCTATTTTTTCTTCGATCTCCGTGGTGACACTTTCTTTATAATCTGTGGCAATTTTATCAGCCGTAATGCTTCCGGCTTCGATATAGTCTGCGGTCAGTTTATAAGCCGCCAACATCTGCAATACTGCATTGCCGTCTTTCGTAACTCCATATTCCCATACAGGTTCACCTTTATTCCAATTTTTAGTCCATGCAAAACCATTTGCCTGAAACGTATAAATGATATTACTGGTTTCCAAAGTTTCTCCATCATGGAAATAATACTTTGTTGACCCGTTGTCCTGCTTAACACCTGTCATATACAAACCCAAGCTGTTAGCAAGCAAACGATTCATCTCTAAAGTAGCCTGTTCTCTTGAAGATAAACTATTTTCTACTTTCTTTCGTATAATTTCCAAAATGGTAGCCTGCTGTTTAGTTAAACCGTTATTTTTATCATAACTTTCATTCTGAGTGGTTTCCCCTTTACCTGCTATTTCGGTACTCTGATTCATTACAAAATTAACATTGGTTACAATAGTGTTATGTGTTATGCCCTTACTGTCCTTATATGAAATCCTGTCCATAGGATAAAGGTAAGGGGCAGGCTTAATCGTGGCTTCATAAGGACGATATGAAAAATCCTTCAAAGAAACATACAGTGTATCAATAACTACCTGTGGATTTTCCTGAATCAATCCATTCGTGCTTAAATCTAAGCAATAATCGTCTGTGCCTGCAATGTACTCTTTTTCCTCTTCATCATCTTTGAAATAGACACCTGTTATAGAAATATCGTTTTCATACATATCACTGTCATATCGTTCAGACGATGTGATTAATACATTTGTAGACTCATACCACTTTATCTCTAAATTTCCATCACTGTTCATAAATGCACAAGTTCCGGTTAAAGCAGTACACCATTGTAACAATGTACGATAAGTGATTGCCTGATCGCTAGGAAATTCTTTAATTGAGTAATCCTTATTCACTAACTTTGACAAACTACTCACACAAGTAACTCCGCAAAGTGAACAAATACGATTTATTAAGTCCTCTACCGTCATCGGAAAACTTAATTTTGATTCGTCAACAACCTTATCGAAGCACATCATTCTATCCAGTGCTGAAATCTTAATTGTACTTTTATGCCGTGGAGGTTCATCTATAATGAAGTGTCCGCAAGGAATCCAGTATGTAGGTACTGATCCTGTAGCTGTCCAATCTTTAATCCCTATCTGCACATAAAGTTCCGCACCTTCAAAAATCGTATTGTCATATTTACCGCTATCATTTTTTAAATTAAATGATAATTCCGCAGCAACCGCAGAACCAACTTCGATCTTTGAACCTGAAACACTATATCTGTCAATTGTCAGACTTCCTTGCAGAATTTCAGATTCTCTGATTGTAAATGAACCTGACTTTCCACTAACTGAAATTTGCACAATTTGTCTATAATTTTTATTGAATAAATCAATAACTTTTTGACTTACTTTATACATTAGACACCAGACCTTTCTATTGCATTAAAAGCAACGTTGCTCCATATGCCTTTCCTACTGTTATACAAAGGTGCTGATCTATCTCCCATATAAAACTCAGAAGTCACATATGTACCCTTCATAGGGTCTAAGTAACAAATATTTACATATTCAGGATTAAATTTTGTAAGAATGTCAGAAGCATCAGAAGTTGATATATTCTGCCATTCAAACTCTAACTTGACACACTGCCCGATTCTTTTCTTATCCATTACTGTATCTTCGGTTCTTCCTGCATCACTTTGTGAAATATCATTGATAGACCATTTAAACGAGGAAGGGCATTTAACAGGTTTTCCATCCACGCTTTTTATTGGATTATATTCATCTGCCATATTACCCCTCCTTTACACTCCTACTGGCACTATTGTTCGTCCATCTCTTTGATTTTTGCGGTTTAACGCTTTAGTGATAGAACTTGTTGTTATTTCAGTTGAAAAATCCTTATTTGCAATTTGACGTAACAATTCATTTTGTTCTTTCAAAAGTTCATTCTGACGGGCAGTTGCTTCATACATCCCTTCACGAACTCCATCAGCAATAGAATCCTGACTTGAACTTCCGGTAAGTCCCGATCTCACTTTTTGAGCCAAAGTGTCCATCCACTCTGTATGATTCTCCAAAGGAAGAACGGCTTCACGTCCTGCTTCACCGCCGCCTAACATGGTGCTACCCATCATGCCAAACAACTGTGCCCCTTCCAAAATACCTCCGGTCTTATACCAAGACACTGAAAAATGAGGAATTGATGGAGGATTCAAACTGAAATTACCACTGATACTAAAATGAGGAAGAGGAATGTTCGGTAAACTCCAACTAAAGTTGAAGAAAGATTTCATCCTATCAATTCCATCTCCTACAGCATCTCTGGCTTCACCTATCTTTTCAGTAATAGATGACCTGATACTCTCAAATGTACTGCCTGCCTTTTTCTTGATAGTTCCCCAGTATTTTGAAAGATTCGTACTGAGATTTCGCCATGTCGTATTAGTTCCTGTCTTTATATTACTCCATGTAGTAGATATGGTTGTTCTCATATTGCTCCATGTCGTTTTAGCAGAAATCTTTAAATTCGACCATGTTTGACTCAATTTAGTCTTTATATTGTTCCAAACCACGGATGTTCGGGTTTTGGCATTTTCCCACCCGGATGAAATTGTAGTTTTCAAATTACTCCAAGTGGATGACGCTGAAATTTTCAGATTTCGCCATACAGCCGAAACCACATTTTTGATATTCCCCCATATATGAGAAGATACCGTTTTGATTTTGTTCCATGCGTCCGACACTGTAGATGTGATACGGGACAGCATATTCTTAATCCAAGATACCACTAAACCGAAACCTGAAATAATTCCATTAAGTAGTCCCTGAATTAAATATGTTCCCATCTCCATCATTACTGTGGATGGAGAGTGAATCCCAAAAACACTTTTAAATCCGTCAATGAAAGGATCAAATACGTTTTGTTTGATCCATGAACCAATTCCCTTGATTCCGTCCCAGATTCCTTGCAGTAATCCTGCAACCCAGTCTAATCCGCACTTCTTTGTACCGTCATCATTCGTAAGATATTTTTGGAAATATCCGTTGATATCTTTCCAGATATCCGCTACGAAAGTACCGATAAAACTTACGGCTGCCGCCAGAGCAGACCCTAGCAGTTTAAAAAATGACTGGGCTACCGTAGCAAAGTTAATTCCCTGAATACAATCTTTTAAATTTTTGTAGAACGCATGAGCCATTCCACTCCAATTAATTCCTGCAATCCATTCTTGTGATTCTTTAAAGACCCCTCTTAAAAGATCACCGAAACTCTTTCCTACAAGTTTCCAGTTTAGACCTCCAAGTAAGCCTATTAAGAAATCCAGACCTGCCGTGAATCCTCTGATAAGTAAACGTCCTACAAATTCAAAATTGATTTCTGATAAAGCTGCATTAAGAAACTGTGCAACTCGATTTCCCAGATTTTTAAAATTTGCTGTTTTTAAGAACCAATAAGCTGTCTGTACAGCACCATTAATCCCATAACCGACTTTTTTTCCAAAGCCTGTCCAATTAATGCCATCCACAATTTCATTGAATTTATTTCCAAGAATTGTACCCAGTTCTTTCCAGTCACCCGCTTCAAAAGCCTGTTTCAGTTTATCTGCAAATTGACTGATAGAATTGTCAATCGGAAGTTCCTCAAACATTGAACCGTAATCAGGTGTTGAACTACCACTGCCCCCGGTATTCCCTGTCCCAGAACTGTCTTTATTTTTATCACCAAGAATATTTAATTCATCGAAGCCTAGAGTGTATCTCTTAATTTCATCAGCGGCTTTCTTTGCTGCCTTAGACGCTGTACCTGCGGCATCCTTTGCTGCACCACCGTAGGTAGCTGCAACCTTCTTAGCTGCTGTATAAGTCTTAGAACCTGTAAGTCTTGCAAATAATTGATTCAGGATGTTGAATAATCCCACAACCTTACTGGTTACAAAGTCAATCGCAGGTGCGAGGGCATTAATCAAAGGTGCTGCCATAGCACCCATACTGTTCTTCAAATACTGTGCGTTCGTAGCAAGAGAGTTCATGCTATTCGCAAATGTTCCACCCATCAAAGCACTGTAGTTGTACAGGTTATTGATACCGTCCTTAAAGCACTGTGTAAGCTGAGACATTGCAAAACGGATCATTCTATACAGTGCAATACGCTTGATGGAAGAAAGGAAACTTCCCAAGGCACTTGTCGCATTATGCACCTTAGAGGTAAAACGATTCCCAAGAGAAGATGTAACCTGTTTCACACCTGCCGCTAATTTAGAGCCAAGGTTTGTCGCAACTGCTTTAACCGTTCTTCCAAAAGCACCAAGAATACCACCAGATTTTTTAAACTCAGAGTGCATTGTTTTAAGATTTCCCACAACCTGACCAATTCTGTGCGGTAAACTTCCAATCTGTCTACCTATGTAGGAAATACCTGTCAGCCCGCCAATTTCTCCGATAACCTTTTTAACACCGGATAATGCCGTTCGTGCCACGCCTGCGGATCGTGTTACTTCCTGTAACTGACTATCAGCATGACTCATACCGTTGTCAGCACCACCAGTATTGCCTACGTCCTCAGTCTGTGTACCACTGTGAGACGTTGATCTTTCAGACGAAGCAGGCTCAGAGTTAATGTCTGCCGGGTTCGGTGTTCCTGATCCTGTACCGCCTGTATTTACCTGCGGAATACGGACATTCTGTAGACCCTGCATACCCTGTAAGACTCTGCTCATGCTTTCCATACGATCAATGTCAGACTGACTGATACTCTTCATTGCATTTCCGATTTCAGAAATTCTTTTCGGAGTAGACGCAGAAATTTTAACCTTTCCTACTTTTCCAAGGGACTCCATTGCTTTTCCAAAACTTTCCAGTTTGTCTGTGTGCAGTCCACTCAATGCCTGATTCAGTTTTTCAAGCTGTTTGACCGAACTATTCAAATTCGCACCGCCCTTAATAGCAGTTTTAAGGTTCTTAAAACTATTTGCAAGTTTGTCAATACCTTCTGCACCCTTATTGACTTTAGCTTCTACTTGAAATTCAAGACCTTCAATCTCAACACCCATTGTTTACTCTCCCTCCTTTCTCTTGTTCTCTTCAAACCGCCTGTTAAATTCCACCATCCATGCTCTCATAGCATCCTTACCGTTCTTCATTTTCTGTTGATTCTGACGTTCCTCAGTTTCCTTAATAGCTTCCTGCGTAATTGGAATAGGTTCTTTCATATACGGTAAAGGTTCATGTTTTTCACTTAAAGGATTAAATACAGGAGAAGCATCAACCAGTGCTTCGTAGATATACATACCTTGCATCCAGTGATTGAAATTTTGCCTGTCTAAATCTCTCTTATATTTATCCCGGTAGAATTTAACCATTGTGGCATCCCCATCCCAGTAATCATTATAAGTCATACCGATTGACAGGTAATATCCACAGTCTTGCTCAAATTTTTCCGTGTAACGAAAAGAGGACGGACGGTTGTTACGCCCGCCCCCGTCATTGTCGGTGGACTCCCCCGTTACCACGAAGTCACCCACTCCACGTTTCCCGTCTTTTCATCCGGTTCGTCTAACAGAGACATAATTGGTTCGTTATACATCTCTGAAAGTTTACCGATAAGAGTCTCTTTATCAGGCATAGCCGCAAAAATCTTATCAATAACTTCCTGCTTCACAAACCTATGATGTGCCTTAAAAGCACCTGCAAACAGTGCAGGAAGAAGAGTCATAGGACGTTTTTCAACGTCCTCTCCAACAAATCCTTCTGCTTCCATCTGCTGAACAGTGCGTCTTGTATATTCCAATGTGTAATCCTTACCTTCATAAGTAAAAATAATCTGTTTAGCCATTGCTTTAATCTCCTTTAATTCTTAAAATTAACTACTCTTCGGTAATAACTGTAGATGGTGCAATCGTAAGAGACATACCTACCACTTCATTGACTTTACCTCCTGTAATATGAATAGCAAGCTGACCTTCAAAGGAAAACTTACCATCTGTACCAGTCGGAGTCACAGTACCATCCTCGTTATCAGTACCGCCAAACCATACAGCGTAACCTTCGGTTTTACCTTCCAGTGCTTTCAATGCCTTATACTCAGTATGGTCATAATTCGCAGGGAATTTCAGACCTTCATTTCCAAGAATACCAAGGATATAGGTTTTCATGCGATCAGAAGTTGTAGTTGTTTCCAGAAGTTCCGGGTCAGAACCCAGATCGGGGAACTCCGTAATGTCCACAAGTTTCTCATAGGTAGACGCTTCCTTTTTGTGCATAAGAAAGGTCTTAAATGTACTAATAGCCATTGCTCTTTACCTCCTGTAAAAATTTTCACCGTCCGTTGCTGCTGAGTAACGGGCAATGATTCTGTATATGGTTGCGTCCTCCAAGTTCGGGACTGGTGTAAATGCCAACCGCCTGAAATTCATGGAGAACATCTTTTCATCAATAGCTTTTGCTATGGATTTACATTCCGTTTTCTTACCCTCAGACTTGTTTGAGTACACATTGATCTCAAACATTACAAGGGACATAGCTTCCTTACCGCTTGTGTCCTGCTTGTCAGCAATCGTGCTGTTATCACTCTGAGTAATACTCACATGAGGGAAAGAAGAAGGGGTCTTTGTATATTCGCCCGCTACATTGATTCCCGGAAACTCTTCACGAAGCATCCTAACAATACGGGTATAGACCTCATTTTCACAATCAATCATCTTCGATACACCCTCCTTGCTATTTCCTCAAACTTTTCTTCCAGTTCACGAACTGTATAATACATACTCATGTTTGCAGGATTACCATAGGTATGAATTTCTCCTGCGTGTTTCCCGGTGGCTATCACCTCACCGTTTGTACCGGGATCACCCTGATATCTCCATCCTTTTTCAAGCCGTCCTAAGTGGTGTCCGTAACCGCCATGCTCAAATCCGAACTTCCCTGCTTCCGGGTGGGAATCAGGATATTTCACACCTGTACCGAACTCAATGAAAAGAACGGAACTGCCTATAGCCACTACAGCAGCTTTATTCTCTCCCCTGCTTTCAACCGATACCGAAACGTCATTCGTACCATCGTAGGTAGCTGACTCAAACTTTGCTCTGGAAATTTGCATCCCTTCATCAGCAAGGGCTTTCACAAATTCCTGAGTCTTTTCTTTCAGCCACTTCTTATAATCCTCTAGTTCCTTTATCGCATTGTCTATACTCTGTTCCGTAAGCTGAACTTTGATAATCCTTTTACTCATGAAACTTTCACCTTCGATACTGCGTAAGAGATTGTATTGAGGGATTTTGCAACCCGCTTTACCGTATAATCATAAACAGGTTTTCCATCCTGATAATCTGGCTCTCTATCCACAAACAGGACTGTGTTTTCGTCTATCGGACAATTCATATCGTCCGTAATCAGAACCTTGTCATAACTGTCCAAGTTACCGAACATATTCACCTGTGCATACCCGGTAGCGTGTGACACACTGCACATCAGCTTCACAGATCGTTCATATAGAACCCGGTATTCACTTGTCTCATTCCCATCTTCATCAAGAAGAGGTTCTTTCCCCTTATACAGACAGTAGTAGATTGCTGTCTGATTCCGTTTCATTAGTCTCATTACAACACCCCCACTACGGGAACGATACGCCGCAGAAGTGTCGGTGGGATATCTCCATCCTCATAGGTACGGGACACTCCATTTTCACTGTGGCTTACTTCACCTTCTGCTCCACGTTTATTTATCATGTACGCTGCAATCTCCACATGAACTCCGTCATATTTCGCAGGCACTTCGATTTTATCCCCGAATGGATACGCTTTAGATACTACTATCTCTTTCGCTAAATTTAGATAAGTGAGCAGTACGTCATCATCTGTCTCACCTGTCATACATTCAAGCATTGTAAGTTTTTCATTAATTGACATACCGCCCACCTCCTTTACTCTTTACTGATTAAGAACTCGCCTTTCCGATATCCGCAGCATTAGCCACATAAACAGAACGGCTGTATGCAGGCTTCTCAAAGGTAGTAGAGATACCTGTGAACTTACCGTGATACCACTCAGCACCATGATCCAGACCGATCTGACCGAAAAGCTGATACTTCTCACCCGCACCAGTCTTAGCAAGCGGTTCAAGGAAGAAGTTACCCTTACCCGGAACAGGCTGATATACAGGTGCAAGTACATCAAGGTTCAGAAGCAGTGCAGTACCCGCAGGTAAACACTCGCCCAGATGCAGATAAACAACACCGATCGGAGTTACCACACTGGAAAGAGAGATACCATTGATCTCACGGGCAGCAGGTACGATAGTAAGACCATTCTGAACAGCATCAGCATTGATCTGAAACAGAGTCACGGCATCACACCAAAGGACAAGTCCCTCAGTAGGGGCGTTCGCACCATAAATCTTCTTAACCATGTCTGCAATGTCCCAGAGTCCCAGAGGTTTCTTATTCATTGCCATAGTGTTAGAAGTAATTGCCGGGATCAGACCTCTGGTCTGGTTGGCATCATCATCACTGGTTGCCTTGTGGTAAACACCATTGATGAACGTATACTCAATGTCACGGTTCACCTTCTGAATCTTAGCTGCAACCTGAAAATCCAGTTCTGAAATTGGATTCGCCTGCTGATTCGCAACATTGATACCGGAAAGAGTACCCATGTTACTCTGCTTACCGTAAGAGATACCTACAGACTCCTGAAAAATCTGAGTCACGTTAGTTTTCTGTTCACGGGTAGTAACAGAAGCATCCGGTGCAGTAAGAGACTGATTCTCAGTGATATTCGGCTGAGAACCGTTACCACCGGAACTGTATTCCTGACCAGTCACAAACTCTACATGATTGGTAGTTTTGGCTTTAGAGCCGATAATAGAACTAAGCGGGGTCTTAACATTACCCTTGTTAAAAAGCATACCGGAGTAGTTCAGGACTCCGAAGCTAGTTGCAAATACGTCTGCCATTGTTCATTCACTCCTTTATTATTCTGTCTGATCGGCAGCGTCTTGTGCTGCCAGACGTGTATAGTAGGCAACTGCGGTCAAATCTCCGCTTGCCTGTGCTTCTTCGATTTTCTTCTGATAGTCCATGCCACCAGTATTCTCAGAACCCGCAGCAGGTCTGGGAGTACCCTTCATCTTTTTGGCAAGAATATCTTTCTCACGGGCTTCAAGGTATTTAGTCTGATTCGCCATAACCTTGTCCATGTCACCATCTACCATTGCTGTAGCAGTGTCATCAGCAAGTTTTTCATCATAGCCCATAGCCAGAAGTTTTGCTTTCTTTTCTGACAGTGCCATAGAACGTTTGAGGTCTGCGTTCTCCTGTGTCAGCTTATCCATCGTTGCTTTCTGTTCAGCGGCAGCAGCTTCATCCTCACTCTGCTTACCTCTCAACTGTTTCTTGTAATCAGCAGCTTCCGAATTGGCTTTAGAAAGCTGTGCTTTCAGGCGGTTCACTTCCGCTTCATTGTCTTTCGCTCCTACACCTGCACTCTGCAATGCAGTGGAAATCTCTTCCTCAGTCATACCTTCCTTATAGGCATCCCCAAGCAAATCACTTAAATAACTCATAATAGTCCTCCTTGCGTTTGTAGGTGTTCCCTCACCATGATTTCCGTTTTATCCTCTTGTCTGAGTTTGCGTTTTGTAGGTGTTCCCTCACCATGTATGTAAAGGAAGCAGATCACTCTTCCTCTGCATCAATGTGTAGTTCCACGGTGCATCGGCAGTTCACATTGTTCTCAGCTTTTGTAAACCCTCCGGGGTAAGCTGCATGATCTCCGTCAAATGTCCAGAACTCTTCGTCCAGAGATACCGAAGCACCTTCCAGATAACGATGCGTTTCCCGCACCTTGTCATCCATAACCGTGTACCAATTCTTTGTCACCCCATATCCAACACTGGATTGGTACTGGTGTCCTCCATCCAGAACCGCAGCGTTGTATACTCTGTGAAATTCAGATTCAGCAAGAGTCTGTAGCCCCTGTAAATCTCCTGAGAGGACATGATCTGCAACCCTGTCCTCAAATGTCTTACCATCAATCACCAAGTAGATGACTTCATCCATGCTTCTCACATCCACGGTCAGATCATAAGCAAGCATCTCCGAAGCGGCTTGTACGCCCTTGCGGTAGGCATTTATGAGCAGTGACAAAATGTCATCTGCTATTTGACTGACCTGTGCGGTCTGATCCTCTGTAGTTTCGGAAGCGGTGTTATAACTGACAGCGGTAAGGGCATTGATTTCATCAAACGCCAGAATGTAATTTGAAAGTGTCTGTTTATTCATGACAAAATAAAAAGGGACTATGAGTTGTTACACTCACAGTCCCATTGGACTCACCAGAACCTTTGTCCCGGCGTTACTCTTTCATCTTCATTTTTCGCTTGATTTCAACAATGGTGATCTTACCCTGCTCAATCAGTATTTCCACTCTGCTCCCGTGTTTCAGCAGACTTTCCATCTGCTCCACCATTTCCTTCGTTATTACCGGAGTCATCGTCATTCCCCTCCTGTTTCATTCTTTGCTGTTGCTCAAACAACTCTTGTGCCTTTTGCTCCTGTTCCTCTGCATACTCAGCACTTAATGTATATGCAAGGTCAGAATCTACAAACAATCCACAATGCTCAAATGCAAGACGTGGATGAATTTTGTTATTTTTCAGCATCAGATCAAGCACCTGTGCCTTTTGAAGAATGTTTTCGTAGTTCCTTCGTGTAAACCGGATTTCTACATTGCATACCTTCAAGTCCATATCCGCAAGAGTACGGCAGATGTTCAGAACCACCTTCAAGAAAATTCTCTCCGACTTCTTAAACATCAACTCACTGTCTTTTGCTCTGGCTTCGGCAGCAGACCAACCATCACGCATGATAACGGCAGACCCCGTATCAGATGTTGAAGAACCGCCATTACGGTTCGGCATACCACAGATGGTAAGCACTGTCTGATACATATGGTCTACCAAGGTCTGAGTCTCACCCTGATTGAGATTACTTACCAGATAGTTAATCTCAGCTTTCAACTGGGGATCAATGTCTTTGAACTTGATAGCCCCTCTTTCCCGGAGTTCGTCAAAATCTTCGGAACTGATATCTACGTTGTGGAATAGCATCAATGCCTGAATGAACTGCTCCACTCCATCCAGACGGTTACTGTCCGTCAGGTTGATTGCATCCAGAAGCGGGATAACCAGTTCAAAAGCACCAATCCTTGCCATATTTAGTGGATATTCGATAATCGGAATCTCACCCAAAATATGTGTGTCGTAGGAAACCACCTTCGACTCCACAATCTCAAAATACTCATGATCGGAATAGCAACTGTAATGTACCACTCCATTTTCATCCACCACATACTTAACACCCAGAATTGGCTTGTTGCCTAAACCGTTGTTATAGACCACGAAGGTATTTCTGGGATCAAGAGTGTAGATTTCAAACGGGGATTCATCGTCCTCTCCTGCCATTTCATCTGGGAGTACCATACGGAAGGAAGTTCCGCAGATATGAAACCAGTCGGCAAGTTCTTTGTCCTTCGCAGACTTTTCCTCTGCAAATACGAACTCATTAAGCTGATTGATTGCATCGGCAATATTCTCAGCGTTTCCTCTGGAAACATACTGTAACGGTTCACCCATGAGGTAGCCTGACTTGAATGAGACAATCTCATTCGCACGATTCTCAACAATCTTGTTTGTGATCTCAGGTCTTACTTCCTTCACACGATTAAGAATCGGCTGTCTACCCTTGTAGTAAGACCACAGGTAGCTGATCTCGCTTCGGTTCTTCCAGTGGTACGGTAATGCTTTTCGCAAAATCTGAACCACGTTACCAATATTTACTTCGGTTTCATCTGTCAGGATCATCCTTCGTCCGTTCAGATGTAAATAGGGTTCTACCACTGGTGACACCTCCTTCTTAATAATCTTTCTCTATAGTTTATTATAGCACTCTTCAATGGTTAAATCAAGTAATATTTAGGCATAAGCATTGGAGACTTTTTGAGAAAATTAAATCCTTCTGTCCATAATCTCAACCGTATTTCCGATTAACCCTCTCAGTTCATTTTCAAGCAATGCAAGGGAATCTGGTGCGTCATCGTGCGGTACTTTACCAGATCGGGTATAAGTAGTCACCTGCTTCAAGAAAGCTGCATACTGGCTATTCCTTGCGTACAGTGACGGGTCTTTGAAGTAGAACTTCTTCAAGATGTTGTCCGATGCGAACTCAATACGGGTCTGCTTGTTACTGATCGTCTGCTTCGTTCGGATATTGCACACATACTTCCTGTCAGTTAAAATCTGCTGCACGTCACGGGCAAAATACTTACCTGCATTGTTCGACTCAAAGGTACTGGCTACCACTTTGTTGTCAATGAGTGCTTTCGCACATTCTGGTTTGGTTACTTCCGGTACAGAATCGTCAAAGACTACATCTACGATGTAGACCTCACTTCCGTACACCGCAGCAATCGGCATAGCACAGAAGTCATCTCCGGTGTCCGCAGTATCACAGACAGCAATGATACTGTCAGGATCACGGTCAATCGGCAGTTCAAAGTAGCGGTTAAGACTCTTCTCCGGGAAAAGGATTCCTTTTGCTTCAAACGGCTGCTGCTGAAATTCGGACTCAAACTGTTCCTCAGAAAGCATCTCACGCTGATCCCTAAAATACTGAGTGGTGAAAACCTTTCTACCCTCACGCATATACTCAAAGTTACTTTCATCTGTCACCAGATCAAGAGCAGGTGTCTCAATAATCTTGCATCGTTTTCCCTGTTTCTGCATCTCTTCCTGCAAATGACCGATAGGATCATACAGAGAGTATCGTGTACCGCAGATGACAATAGGTGTACCCTCAATAGCACGTCCGATGATATCACCAGAGATGACCTCCCACTTATCATCAAGTCTCTGACGGTTCTTCGCTTCCTCACGTCCTTCCACACAGTCATCGAGGTACAGAAGGTTAGTTGCTTCGGAAAGACCTACCTGACGGGCATCAATGGATCGGCACATAACGGTAGGGAATCGGGACTTGTGCAGAAGGTTGATAATCTTCGTATCGGCATTGGTCTGGACAAGTTTGCTCTCCGGGAAAATATCATAAAAATGATAGTCACTGGGAAGAGTCAGATATTCCAGACAACCAAGATAGAACGATTTAACAAGGTCATCACCTGTACCTTCCATAAGTGTTGCTCTGTCCGGGTACTTACCGGAAAGCATATTCGTGAAGTTGATACCTAACTGGGACTTCCCGGCTCTCTTCGGCATGGAGATGGATAGGAAGTCCAGTTTCCCGTCAAGAATCTCCTGATATGCGTCTACATATCTTCTCAGATAATGACGGCGGGGCTGATAGAATTTCTTGTCAAGGGGCTTGCCGTACTCTACCGCCTGTAAATAATCATCGAAGAAATGTTGTGCCCCGAAAAGAAGTGACCTGAACATCAGATCATCAAACTCTCTGGCTTCATCGAATTTCTGACTGCATACCGTCATACGCAGTCCCCATGAGATACGATTACGCAGTTCATGATTCCATGCGTGTGCGGTCTGGAAGTCAATCTTCTCATATTCCCGGCAGACTGCAAACATCTCTTCGTATGCAGATCTATCAAGCGGATTCCTTTCTATAGCTTCATAAATCTTTTGTTTCAATTTCAAATAATTCATAATAACCTCCTGAGAATAAAAAAAAAGGACTGTCAAAACGACAGTCCCATTGGACAAGCTGTAGCATCCCTACAGCCAAGTATTCAGTTAATCAATAAGTGGCAATCCGTTGTTATCCTTTAATCATCCTCTCATGATTTTGATAATATCAAGCAGCCATCCTATAAACAAGAAGTTGAAGGTGAACATTGCAAGCAGACCTCTCATGAATCTTCCCACATAGAAATAGTGACCTCCGAACACTCCTGTAAAAATACAGAGTAATAACGCAGTTCTTTTCTTCTTATGACTGCTCAGATAAACACCTGTAGCCATACTTGATCCTCCTTATAAGTTTGCTAAAATTCTGAATGGTAATCTAAACATCCAGAGGATAGGCATGATTATTACATAGTACACGATCTTCATAGATACCCAGAACATCAGTCGGAAGCATAACCACATGAAATAGCAAATGCCCCATAGTAAATATAGCATACCTATCCCTCACTTTCACCATCCAAAATCATCTCTTCATCTTCTGACTGTATAATGATCTGAAACTCCATTGCATCAGCCCACTTTATGAGCGTTTCTACAGTCATACCCATACCATCATTTCTCAGGAGAGTCTTACCGATACTGCCCTGACCGGAATAACCAAGTTCCTCAGCCAGTTTCCGTTGACTCCATCCTCTTTTAGAAAGCATGGTTTTTACACAATCTTTCACGGTCATAGCCGTCAGCCCTCCTTAATCAGACTTATTGGCGTATGCCTATCATGATAGACGTATGCCTATTATACTTCCTAACTTTTTATAGTATAGTCCTCTCTAAGAGAAGTTATAGCACTTGATAGACGTATGTCTATTTTTAATAGGCGTATGCCTATCATTTATTCTGAAATCTCAAATGTCTCACCAGTCGAATTGTCTGTAACAGTCAATGAACAATCCATCACCTTCAAGAAACGGATCAGCATAGAGATTTTCATATCACGATTAAGAGCCTGACTTACACCGGACTGGCTTTTCATCTCCATCTTCTCTCTCATTTCAGTCTGAGTGATTTCCTTCTGTGCCATGAGATTTTTAATTACTTCGTTAGCCTGCATTGTGCTACCTCCTTTCATGCTTACATGATATTATGTTTTTATGATATTGTCAAGACCTTTTTAATTTTTGCGGAACTTTCGCACCTCACCCGTCCCGGCGGGCGGGGGTCTATTTCCCCCTCCGGGGGTATGCTGTCCCGGTGCTGCTGTCCTGTCACCAGATCACAAAAAAAAAATATCATGTAATCATGATAAAATGCTTGACATTATCATGTATATATGATATCATGTAAACATGATAAAGAGATAGCAACGACAACTAAATAATTATAGGTTGTCAATGCTGCTGTACAGCAGGCAAGCCGCCCGGTGTACAGATTGCACAAATTGATAATTGAATATAGGAGGTCAAGTATTATGTATGATTACAGAGAAGCAATGACAGAGGATGTAAAAGAATGGATCAAAGAAAACATTGATTTGACAGAGTGGACAGAGGACAGAGAAGGACTTGAGCAACAGTTAAATGATGATCTTTGGACAGAGGACAGCATAACAGGAAATGCAAGCGGTTCTTATTATTGTAACTCTTACAATGCAGAGGAAAGCATAGCTCACAAAATGATGAAATACCCTACATACCCTACAATTAACCTGTCGTTTTCATCATAATTCCGTA
>OLRT01001105.1_pt1 | contig 19573 bp, 14 predicted proteins | sample 1672021 | NCBI WGS metagenome assembly OLRT01 (sample SAMEA3136637, study PRJEB25190) | human gut metagenome | reverse complement strand
ATGCGCTTTCATCTCGGATATAGAATAACCGAGGATTCCCGCTTTTTATCCTAAACAAAATGCTATAATCATAATATGAAGCGAGACAGGAAAGCCAGAAATAGGGGCTACCTTCTTAGTCTATATTTTCAAATTATGCAATACTAAAGATGTCGTCAACTATTGGGAGTAGTTGGCGGCTTTTTTTTTGTCTGTCTCAACTCCGACTTTGTAAAGAAACTTCACGCAGTCATACAGTAAATACAAGAGCAATACTGTAGCTTTCATTTTAATCGCCTCCTTTGTTCCTTAGATAAACTATATTAAAAAATGATTCGGCTCGTAAGGGCTGACAAGCGACGACAAAGTCGGAGCCGGAGTGCAGAACGTGGATAGGACTTCCGATTCCCCGTACATACCCAGCAACCTCCGAACCGACGAAAAACATGACCGTTCGGGTCTGGCTGCTTGTGACATTCCTTCCCTGACGACAAGCCTGGCCGCAGTTTTCCCTGTCCGTTAATAATTAAAAAGAACAAAAAAAACATAAAAAAGATTTCAAAAAAAAGCTCTCCCAACCGGAAAGGTTGGGAGAGCTTAAATTGTATCGTTTAATTTGAAGAAGAATCTGAGGTGTCTGACCAATAGGCTTTTAGTGTTTGGTTGTCGTACATATTAATATCATTGTTTTTAATGTAATCCAAATCCATTAAACCACCTTCGATATTATATTTGTCATTAATCTCCGTCCATCCTATAAACTTGCTGCCGTCTTTTTCCGGAATGTCAATAGTTGACAGTTTGACGTCTGCCCTGGCTGGAACACTCATCTCAAACTTCTCTACGCCGCCCTTGCTCGGGAACGTACCTCCGTTTGCATATACTGTTAAAGTATACTTCTGACTTGGGTTCTTCGCGAAAATCTGTACCCAGAAGTTCTTGTAAACGCCAACACCAATATGGGTCGCTTCCCTGTCAAGCATTGAAACAAGATGACCACGGCTGTTCTCCCATAAATAGACTGCACGCTCAGGCGTATCGCCAGTCGCAATATTTTCTCCAAGGATATTGCCGGCTCCTGCTTCATAATAAGCTGTACTAAAATCGCTTCCATCTGGTCTTCCATGGCTGAACTTTGTATAAATCTCTTTCGCCCTGACTGCTGCACCGGCATCAAGGGCGGCATCTTCAACAACAGCGGCTGAACCATGTTTAACTCTGACCTGATTTGTCAGCTTGACTACCTTTTTAATTTTTTTGTTAATCTCAGACGGGCTGTCCGGGTCTGGGGTTGGTGTCGCGGTAGGCTTTGGCTTTTGTGTAGGTTTCGGAGTAGCCGTTGGTTTTGGTTTTGGTGTTGCTGTTGGCTTTGGTGTTGCCGTAGGCTTCGGTTTCTGTGTCGGTTTCGGCGTTGCCGTCGGCTCAACTGTCGGAACGGCAGTAGGCGTTGCAACCGGTCTCTCCGGGATGACAACCTGCATTCCTGCTTTGTTATAACTGCCGTAAGTCTTAAACATCTTATTATAGCCCCTTACCATATAGTAGTAAGTTCTTCCGGATTCAACCGGGTACTTGCGGCTGGACTTGTGAACGTATTTCAGGGTCTTTGAACTGACGTTCGCAATCCTGGTCCACTTTGTTGTGTCAGCAGAGCGGTAATAAACCAGGTAGTTCGTAGCATTGATGGATTTTGTCCAAGTAACAGTAGTCTGCTTATAGTTGTTCGCTTTCACGCGGGTTTTTACAATAGACGGCACGGCTGGGATGGTGACGGTCTTGCCTTTTGTATCGTAAGAACTCCATTTCTTACCGTATTTATTATATGCCCTGACAGTATAGGTATATTTTTTACCACCCTTGAGCAGATGCTTCCTGGAAGATTTGTGAGTGTACTTCAGATTTTTACTGCTGATAGTTGCCAGCGTGGTCCACTTCTTCGTACCGGCCTGTTTGTAATAAATCCGGTAAGAAGTGGCATACTTGGACTTCTTCCAGGTGACCGTTGCGGAATTCTTGGTCGCGGTCACTTTCGTAATCGCCGGTCTTGCGGGCGTTCGCTTGGAGGCCGCCGGGGTGGTGGACTGAAAGACTGCCGGGACAATCAGTGTGATGGCCAGTAGGACGACAATCAGGCCGTTCCGCAGCCGGATTTTATTCAGTTTCTGTATTGCATTTTTTATCATAAATATTTTCCCTCCTTGTATATTTTTTTTGCTTATATATATTTTACAACATATATATATGCTTTGCAAATATTTAAGACAAATGTAATATGCAGGAAAAATGAGCCGCAAAAAATAAGATATTTCAGTAATTAAACGGATTTCTCAGCCACAATATGATATGAATGGTAAAAAATGTTGTTTCTTTACAGCAATGGAATTCTACTGCCTGGAAAAAGACAAATCGGCAACGTTTTCCTGCATACTGTATAGTATATTGGAAACAAAAAGCAAGATACAAAGAAGGGAGAGAAAAATGGCTACAACAGACAAAAAAGAAGGACTGAAGGCGTCGGGTACCTGTATGGTGGTCCAAAATGAGAAGATTTCAACGAAGAACGGGGAATCCCCGGCCGATAATATCGTCCGCGGGTCAAATATTTCGATTCTAACTTCGCACGCGGGCCTGAATCCCCGTTCGAAATCAGGTAACGAGTCCAGCTTTGCTGGCGAGTTATCAAGGACGGAGCTGGAACAAATACTGGAGAATCCGTTTATCGAGCACATTGAGTATGAAGATGAAGATTATTTTACAATAAACGGCATCTTATATTCCAGGTCGCCACAGAAAGTTATCCGATGTCCGATTGGAAGGACCGAACATGTCAAGATTGCAGAAGGGACATTGGCAATCGCTTATGGCGCTTTTCAGTTCTGTGAGATTGAATCTGTAGAATTTCCTGATTCTATAGTCGCAATTGCAGATAGAGCGTTTCGGGACTGTAGAAAATTAAACCATGTAGATTTTGGAAAAGGAATCAAGGATATTGGCGGAGGTACCATTTTAGGGGAGATTTTTACGGGCTGCGATAGACTGCATGAAGTGGTAATTCCAGGCCAGGTCAAAGAAATCGGAAAATTAACATTTTATGGTAGCGGACTTAAAACAATTACGCTTCCGGAAGGACTGGAACGGATAGGTTCAATGGCTTTCGGACATTGTAGCAATCTGAAAGAAATATCATTGCCCGAGTCATTGATTAAATAAAAACTAGAACAGCAATGCACGTACACCCCGTCTATAGCGTCAGGCATCTAAAAACGTCATGTCTGGCGTTTAGGCGGGGTAAGTGCTGTTTTGTGAATCCAATAAAGTGAAATATGTATTTTTTTTCGCAAAAAACGACAAAACTTTAAAAAATCCGGCATATTAGATATATAAGAAATTTACAGCAAGGAGGTATCAATGTATGGCGACTGTATCATATGGATTAAAAATCACAGAAGCATATCATGTTTTCGATAAGACGATTACAATTTATCGCAATGCCGTACATTATATCTCTGCTATTGCAGTACGTCATTACGACGAATTGAAATCTCTTGACAATATAACAGGCGATGACGGAAAAGTTATTATTTCAGCACAGCAGAGGAGACAACAGAAAATAGAACGGTTAATCCACTCCACGGCAAATAATGATGCGGTATATAAGCATTTCGATGATGAATTCTACAAATTTCCAAGCTATCTCAGACGGGACGCAATCAACACTGCAGTCGGACTGATTCTGTCTTATCGCTCCCAGTTACAGAAATGGGAAGATGGCGGAAAGCATGGCCGCAGACCACATCTGAACCGAAATCAGAACACAATGCCGTGCTTTTACAGAAATAACACATTTCTTGACAGTGAAGGAACAAATATCGTAAGCCTGAAATTATATAATGGCAAGGACTGGATTTGGGAAGCATTTGTAATACGTGACTGTGATTTTATGTATGCTTACAACCATATGAAAGCATGGAAGGCTTCTGCTCCGGTTCTTGTAAAACGCAATCACAGGTATGAACTCCGCATTTCTTACGAAATGGCAGGCTCTAAATTTCCGAAATTCAAGAAAGATAAAGAAGTTGAGACTGTGATTGGGGTAGACTTGGGAATCAACACAGACGCAGTGTGCTCAATGGTACATAAAGACGGAACTGTCACAGGACAGCGATTCATCAACCATCCTGTAGAAAAAGACCGTATGTATGGATTACTGAACACTATTAAAAAGGCACAGCAGAACGGAAATTACAAGACACCGAGGCTCTGGAGGCTGGCAAATAACTACAATGAAGCAATCGCCGTTAAGACAGCTGTGGAAATTGTCAGATTTGCCATGGAATCCAAAGCGGACGTTATTGTTTTTGAGCATCTCAACATGAAGAAAAAGAAACGTGGCAATAAACAGAAACTTTCACTGTGGAGAAAGCGCGATATCCAGCGCCGCGTTGAGGTGCTTGCTGCCAGAACTGGAATCCGCGTTTCTTATATCTGTGCTGTAAATACATCACGTCTTGCATATGATGGCTCCGGAAAAGTCCTCCGAGGCAAAGATGCAGGATTTAATACGTATGAATTATGTAAATTTACAACCGGAAAGGTCTATAACTGCGACCTTTCCGCATCTAAAAATATCGGTGCACGGTTCTTCATCCGTGTACTTCTTAAATCTCTTTCTGTAAAGGAAGAGTTGTTAGTTCTGGCAAAAGTTCCAGAACTCAACAGACGGACCAGCTGCTGCCTGGCCACACTAATTAACGCTTATGCGGTACTTTGCGCATCCAAGGCAAAACCTGAAGCTCCGGCTGAAGGCAATGCCGCGCGACAGAGTCACTGAGTTTGCGCTGTATCTGTGGTCAGGAATCCATTCCTGCTTAAAGTAGCAGGCATGGGCAAAAGCCCATGCGGAGTTTGGAAGCCCCGTCTATATTCGCGAAAGCGGATTAGGCGGGGAGGGTTCACATTTCAAGCAAATTGAACCCATCGGACATCGTGGAAATCCACCTGCCCCATAACATTCTGTATATGCCGAAGTATTACATTTCGCAATATAACATGCTTATGGCAAAAAAGGCATTACAAAATAAATGCCCTTGGAAACTGCGTATGTATTGCAGTAAGCGAATAGCCGGCGAGGTGGCGGCAGCGCTTCGGTATCTATATCTTTGCGAATCCAGGAAAAGCATAAACCAATATTTGGAGGAAAGGATAAAAGAAAACTGGAAAAAGATTATATCTGCGATGATGGAGACTGGGCATACAGAGGAAGCACTGAAACTTATGAAATCAGACATTGCCACATCTGAAATCCTGAAAGATATGCTGGATGAAGTGGATGATGTCGCTTTAAAGGCATATGCACTGGATGAAATCAGACGAAAAAAGGCAATAGAACAGGAGACAAAGTAAGGATGCAGGACGAAGGATATTTATCAAGACCATTTGGCAGAACAGGACATAAGACGAGTGCGGCGGAAATGGAAATATGGAAGAAGAGTCAAAATACTAAATTTCTGTTAGAAATACTTGTATTGCATATTCTGAAGTGATATAATAAAGATATAGAGAGCCGTTGCAAACGGTTTATCTCCAATATACTTTTAAGCAATATTATTTATTCCGTCGTCTATTGCGAGTAGTCGACGGTTTTTTACTATGTATTTTGCTGCGGTCCAGCTCTATTTTCCAGAGTGTTCTGACGCATTGAAGTAAAAAAGCCAAATAACTTAATTGCACAGCCAAACTATACATAATATCACCTCCCTATACAAAAATCTGGGAAGCGACCTCCCCAGTAAACTACGTTAACAGCTACGAGGAGATAAACCGTCTACCGTTTTTTTGCGGCTCTCTATGAGATTCAGTATAACAAAAGAAGAAAATAAATGCAAGAAAACATCAAAAAACAATGTGTTTTTAGATGTTTTTAATATATTTCACCAGTCCGCTCTACAAGCTCAAATCAATCCATTAATACTTCCTCAAAAATCCAAAACCTTATCAATATTTCAGCATATTGTATCCGAAAAAAACAACTAAAAAAAATACTCAAGAAAGGATAGACAATATGCGGAACAATCTAAACGCGCAGACAAGGTCTGTGTCTGCAAATCCACAAAAGAAAAAGAAAAAAATACTTAAAACAAGCATCGGGATAGCAGCAGCGGCTGTGGTGACATTCCTGCTGCTAGGAAGGACTGATGCAGTTATATTCCTGCAGTGGGAATTTTATATGTTGCTGATGATGCTGGCCTCTATGCCGTTGGCGGTGGCGGTGTTTGGAGAGAATAAATGCCTGCTGCCGTTTGGCAAGACTTTCGGGGTTCTGATTCCCGGATTTATGATGTGGGCTGCAGGGGTCTGTTTACGCATACCGTTCACCAGAGCAACTGGAATCATTGCAATCTGCCTGTATTTCATGCTATGTATGGCTGTCGGGAAGAAACAGAAGAGATGCCTGGAAGATTGGAAGCAGTGCTTTTCCGGATGCTTAAGATATGAAATGATTTTCTTTGTCGTATTTCTGTTCTGGGCTTATCTTATCGGGTTCAACCCTTCCGGATACGGCACTGAAAAGTTTATGGACTATGGATTCCTGCAAAAGATGCTGACAACATCAAAACTTCCACCGGACGACATCTGGTATGCCGGGAAGAGTATCAATTATTACTACGGCGGGCAGTATTACGCAGCGTTTATCGCAAAAACGATGCTATGGAAAACAACGAAGGCAGAATATGCTTATAATATGATGCGGGCTTTGATTCCGGCACTGATGTTCACGGGTATTTTCGGAATCGCAGAACAAATGCTGAAAGACAGGTTTGAAAAAATAAGCAGAAAAGAGAGTGTTATTTTTTCTGCGCTGTCAGCGGCAGCGGTAGTGTTTGGAGGAAACGGGCATTATATCGTGTATGGACTGCTGAAGCCTTTTATCTCTATTGGCCTAACGAATACAACTTCTTATACGTGGCATAAAGATATTGATGTGGACAGCACGTCTTATTGGTTCCCGGATGCAACACGCTATATCGGTTATAACCCGGATGTTGACGATAAGACCATTCATGAGTTTCCGTGCTATTCATTCGTGCTCGGTGACCTGCATGCGCATATGGTAAATATCATGATTGTCATACTGATTGCGGCTTTACTGTATGCTTTTTTGAAGGAAAACAGCAACGGAAAAAAGAAGTTCTGCCTGCCGCAGTTGTGTATGCTCGGCTTAGCCTGGGGCTTATGTAATTTTACGAATTATTGGGACTACATCATTTATGCAGTTGTGATTATAATTACAATCATCTTTGGAAATCTGCATTCAGGAAAATCTAAAATGCTGAAGCGTATGGTTTCACAATTTGGAATCGTTCTGATTACAGGATATCTGACAGCACTGCCATTTACAATGAATTTTAAAAGTATCTTTAAGGGCGTTGGCGTTGCAGAACATCACTCGGCAGTCCATCAGTTGATAATACTCTGGGGTATCCCGGTTGCGATGGCAGTTCTGTTTATTGCCCTGACAATGTACCGCTGGCTGAAAGCAAAAGACGGGCTGATAAAACGCCTGCAAGCACTCCGGGCTCCAGATGTATTTGCGTTTATCATGTGCTGCTGCGCAATCGGACTTATCGCCATTCCGGAACTGGTATATGTCCGGGATATCTATGAGGGGTCTTATTCGCGGGCAAATACGATGTTCAAACTGACTTATCAGGCGTTTATTTTGCTGAATATGTGTAGTGGATATGTTCTGTATTCACTGTTGCAAACCCGAAAAAAGCCTTTACATATTGCCGCATTCATCCTGCTCGCTTTGCAGATTTTACTGTTCGGGTACTTTTTCAATGCTGCCGGTTCATGGTTTGGGGTGTGGATGAATCCGATGGAAAGGACCGGATTGAATGCCCTAAATTATCTGGATAACGAAGAATTTGTGGACGAAAAAGATGCCCTGCTGTGGTTAAAAGATAAGGCAGAAAAAAAAGAAATAAAAGAAGCAATAGCAGAGGCTCCAGGGGACAGCTATACTGCATATGAAAGGACTTCTGTTGTCACTGGAATCTCAACACCTGCCGGTTGGAAAGTTCATGAATGGCTGTGGAGAGACAGCCTGAATGGGATTGAGAAGAGGACAAAAGATATAAATGGATTTTTTGATGGAACAAAAGATGCGGAAAAGATAATAAAAAAATATAACATCAAATACGTGTTCTGCGGATTGCGTGAAGTTGAGAAATACGGAAAGGATGTAAAAGACAGAGTAAGAAAAATGGGAAAAGTGGTTTATGAAAAAAGCGGGGCGATGGTGGTAGAAGTTAACTGACATGCCGCAAGAACTTGGAGCCGGGAGTCAACCTGGCTCCTTTTTGTTGCTTTTTCCTAGAATCTTGCGTAAGATATACAAAAACGGAAGAAGGAAAAGAAAATGAAAAAAGACACATTTGCAATGGTTGCCGGTGGCGTTGTTGCCTTAATGGCTATACTTACTTTTGCGATGGTGGCAGCCATTCGGTAATGCGAAAAAAGGAGCCAAAAAATGGCTCTTTTTTTGTTGCAAAAATCGGCATACTGAAGAAAATACAAAAAGAGAGGAGACATAATCTTATGGCAAATTCTATCGGACATGGAAACGAAGTTCCTGCTCCACCGATTCGGAGACGAATTTACAAAACGAAACCAAACATGAGCAAGGCAGAGAAACAACAATTCTATTCACAAAAATCCAAAAAGATGGGACAAAAATAGAGGACATACCCCGGCTGCCTGCGGCAGCCGGTTTTTCTTTTCCATAAAATACAGCATATTAAAAATGTAATAAAACAACACAAAGAAAGGAAGAAAAATAATGGAAAAAATGGTTAGGTTTTATGACGATAAAGGCTGCTGGCGGTATACAGGTAACGGTATGTCATACTTATCTCTGTATGTATTTAACAACAGCGGGTATCTTTCAATCAGTGATATCGATATTGAACCAGGTGTTAAGGACGCTCGGTTTATCTGTCCGGATGGCGAAACCGCAGTGGTGTTTTTTCTGGAAAAATGTATGAAACAGTTTCCGGATATAGAGAAAATCTATATTGGTTCTGGCGTAAAATCGCTTCATTTCTCAAATTTTATGTTCCCGAATGTAAAATATGTAGAGTCAGACAACAAATCATTTCTTTCAGGACAAATGCTGGTTTCAAGAGGCGGCTCTCTGTGCAATGTGTTCTGCAGAAAACCGGAAGATGTGATTGACCTGAATAAAGTTATATTTATTGAAGATAAAGCGTTCGCTGGCTGTATGTCAACAAATATCATTAACACAGACAATGTAAGTCTTATTGACAGCAAGGCTTTTGATGGCTCGGCTGTCAGCATGCTTGACTTCAAGAACGGCGTCGTTATGGTTGGCAATAATATAATCGTTGATGTCAGCGAAGATGCAGACGAAATCGTTTTGCCGCGTAATTGCGTAGTAAGCCACGCTATAGAAAAACGGCATTTGAAAAAAGCGGTAATAAAAGATATGAAAATGCTCTCTGACCTTCAGCTTAACGCTGACACTATCGTCATTGATGACGACAATGAACGCGTCAGGAAATCCCTGGCGAACCTGGCGAAATATGGACTAACTTATGCTAAGACAATAGAGCTGACAGAGAAGACACGGTCTCTTGGTTATATTGATGTTGATGGCATTGTATATTCAGCTGACAGAAAGACTCTTCTTGTATGTCCGGGAAGAAGAACGAAGCCTGTAAACATACCGGAAGGGACGGAAGTAATTTCAGCATTTGCGTTTGCGGACTCAATGATTGAATCTGTATCCATGCCTGACTCATTAAAACGAATAGAGCAGCATGCCTTTAATGGCTGCAAATGCCTAATGCATGTTGATATTGGAAAAGGGCTTACTAACCTTGGCGAGCCATTCAGTTCAGGAGCTATGTTTAACGGATGCCGAAGCTTACAGTATATAGACATCCCGGAAAATATTAAATATATCTCTTCAAACTGTTTCAGTAACTCAGGCCTTACTTCCGTGACTTTGCATGAAGGCCTTGAAACGATTGACAGCGATGCGTTTAACTGCTCGATTCAAAATGTGGAAATCCCGAAATCTGTTAAAAATATAGACCTGTGGAATTTCCCTATGCTTGATGAGGCTAATATTAAAACACACAGTCTGCCGGCTATCACAAGCATTGTCAAGTCAAACTGCAAGAAATGGAACTGCAGAAGCAATATGGCTGACTTGAAAATCAATATTGACTGTATGGCTTATCCGGTTTTTGTTCCAGCAAAGCTTACAAGCGCCGGATTGAGAAGATTAAACAGCCTACTTAATAAAGCACTGTTTAGGGATACCGATTCTGACGACGTAAACCAGACGACATTCCTCAGTATTACATCTGACCCGAGGATAAAGCAACGGCTTGCATTGAAAATGTATGACGCCGTAGAATGCAATGAAATCAAAACCTATCTTCGCCGGGCGGGAAAAAGTATTGCTGAATGGATGATTCTTGATAAGGATGAAGAGGCTTTAATTCAGTTCCTGAAAAAAGATATCATAACAGCCAATACTATTGACAAATTAATACCACAGATGGACGCTGCTGAAATGATTAACGCCAAGGCATATGCCCTGGAGTACATAAGAAAGAGCACAAAAGAAAAAAGTTTCCGTATTTGAAAAAGCGCCGCAAGGCGCTTTTTTGTTGCCGTCAAAAAATTCGACAAAAATTTGCGTACACCGGAAAATCTGGTATACTGTATATAAGAGATGAGGAAGAGGAGTCTTCCCGATACATAAGACGGATTCGCCGCCGAAAAAATTCCTTTCTTTGTTTAAATGCCGCTGCCGCATGCAGCGGCATTTGTGCTTTTTTTGATAAAAAATTCGGCATATTGTAAATGACAACATTTGGCGGCGAGCCGGAAACGGCAGACTGCCTGGTACACATACAATGGTACACATACAATAAGAAAGGAATGGTGCAATATGCCAAAAATTACAATTTAAGCCAAGAATGCTTGTGACTTCAGTCATGAGATGAATTGGCGTTAAATGAATAACGATATAAATAAAAACATCGTATACGACTTTTATATCTTCGCATATTTTATGCGAAGATATTTTTCTGTTTCTATAAAGTTTTCCCGTAAAAAACGACACGTTTTAAAATTTTTCGGCATATTAAATATGTAAGAAATAGAAAGGAGGTATGACGCATGCATACTTTAAGACTTAAACTGGAAATGGATAAAAACACAGCATATATCATGGAAAAGCGTTTTCGTATCCTGGCACATATCAGTAATCAGATAAGAAAACATGCGAAGAAGCTGTTATCAAGATTAGAAAACGACAAACAGTATCAGCAGGCTTTGGATGAATATATACGACTTAAAAAATTAGAGTCTGATGATAAGCAGGTCATGGCTGATATGAAGCGGCTTTCGAAGTTTATGAATGAAACACGTAAAAGCATCGGATTGACAAAAAACGAGCTTGAGAAGTATGCAAGCGTAATGCAGCGTAGATATAAGAAAAATATTTCATCACACCAGGTACAGGCAGAAGTAGCTCATATAATGAAAGGGGTGGATGCGGTATTATTCGGCAATGGAAAAGATGTCCATTATAAGAAAGAATCTGATTTTCATACGATTCCGGGAAAGAGCCTAAGCGGCGTCGCAATTCGTTTTGACCAGAATAACGAAAAACGCCAGATTGATTGTTATATCAAATGGAATGGTCTCAAAATCCCGGTAAAATATGATATTTCAAAACCAGATATGCCTGATGAGAAAAATTATATAAATGAATCTTTATCTATCGGAGTTATCAAATACTGTGAGATTGAAAGGCTGTGGTTTAAAAGTGGATGGCATTATTATGTAAAACTGTATATGACGGAGAATGCACCTAAGAAAATAACACCTGGAAAATCAACAATGGGTATTGATGAAGGACCTTCTACAATGGCTGCTGTATCAGAATCTTCTGTCTTTCTTGAAGAATTATCTCCAAAATGCAAGGACTACAACAAACAGATTGCATCCTTGCAGCGTAAGATTGATAAATCCACAAGGGTGACAAATCCTGACAGATTTAATGAAGATGGAACAGCGAAGAAGAACACAAAAAGCCTTCCACCGTGGAAGTTCTCGAAGACCTGCCAAAGAAGTAAAGCAAGAGTAAGAGAATTATATCGCAGGAAGGCAGAATACACAAAATGTCAGCATGAGACCTTATTAAACAATATGATAAAAGATTCATCCATATTTATCAACGAACCGATGGATTTTAAGGCCCTTGCGAAGAAAGCCCGCGAAACAAAGCGCCGGGATAAAGCCTCTGTGATAAAGAATACTGACGGAACCGAAAAGACCGTATATAAATATAAACAGAAGAAACGTTTTGGCAAGTCAATCACAGACCGAAGTCCAAGTTTCCTTATTGCAAGACTAAAACAGAAATGTGAACAGTACGGCATGATATATCTGGAAACGGATAAGTGGAAATATAAGGCAAGCCAGTATAACCATGTTCTTGATGACTATATAAAAACAGCACTCTCAGAAAGGTTTAAGAATATCGGAGCCATAACCGTCCAGAGAGATTTATACAGCGCATTTCTCCAGTCCTGTATGGATACCGTGGAAAAGCCTGACAGAAAGAAATGTATACAACTATTTGATAACTTTGTAAAAATGCAGAATGACCTAATAACGGAAATGAAAGCATCCGGAAAATCATATCCGGCATGCTTTGGATTCTAGGAAACGCATAAGGTTTCCGGTAAGAACCGGAATCGTCTGATTTTTACCGGAAATCTTATGCTGAAATAACAGCAGCCACAGATTTCCCAGTAACTTGTAAACCAGCACAGGAGGCAGAAATCACTCCTTCGGTTGTTAGTAAGGGAGCCTGAACCTTCGGATTCTTGTCATCTCTGAAAGCTGAGCCCGTAAAATGGAAGAGAGTCATGCAAAACCGTGAACCAGGCCATGCCTGAAAGATTGGCCGTCTGTTTCACGGGGATATACCTGCAGGGGTTCGCCTGCTGCAGTGAAGCCCGAGTCCTCTTCAAGTGCCTGCTTGCAGGTGCGGGAATCCCGCGACTTTAGTCGTGTGGAGGTTTCAAGTGCAGCAACATACACTGCCAATACAACAAACTCAAAAAATGCAGAAAAAATAACGTAAAAAGCAATAGGATACAAAAAAACAAAAAATAAAAGCCTCGGTAAAGTTCCGGGGCTTTTATTTAATCTCTTTTTCGATAGCTGCTATAAAATTAAAATAATTACATTCAATATAGGTTCTAACTAGATGAATCCAGAGTTGAATATCTGCCCGCAACGGTCGCGGTAATCCATAAAAGCCCTCCTCCCTTGTATACAAAACAACAGTTCCTTAAATTAAATTATTAGAATTATTATTATGTTTTGTTTCTGGCTAGATGAACCCAGAGTTGAATATCTGCCCGCAACGGTCGCGGTAATCCATAAAAGCCCTCCTCCCTTGTATACAAAACAACAGTTCCTTAAATTAAATTATTAGAATTATTATTATGTTTTATTTCTGGCTAGATGAACCCAGAAGGAAAGTCTACGGTATTTAATCTCATCGCTACAACAAACTCCTTTCTTTTTTATTTTTAAGACAATAATAATATGCCGAAAAAATATAAGAATAAAAAAAGAATTTGCAAAAACACAAAAAAAAGAGCCGGCCACTTTCGTGGTCGGCAAATTTGCGGGAAATCTTACAGCAGCCCGGTGGCTACAACACTGATTCCCCAAAGGAGAAACAGTACAGCGCCAGCTTTGACAAGTCCGAAGTGAAAATCACTTTCATAGTCACAGAAGTCATCTGCATCATCATCGTCAATGATGGTATGAGCCAGAAGCTGGTGTGTTAAATCTGTCCGGCGGTCAAGTTCGTTGACCTGCCAAGCAATCTCAGATACAATCGCATGCATAATGCGGCGTCCGCGTCTTACGATGGCAACCTGATTTCTTTTTGCTCTTACGATTTCGTTTTTTCTCATAATTCTTTTCTCCTTTTCTTTCCGTTCCTTTTCGTTACTTTGTGACAGATTCAATATGCCGAAAGGGAGACGAAATAAAAAAGAAACGGCAAGACCGTTTTGGCGAAAAAAAGGCAGCAAAAAAATATTTTTTTCTTTGTTTTTTATGCACGTATTTTTTAAGCATATTAATTGTGTATCTAGAAAATAGAAAAGACAAAGAAAAGGAGATTTAAAAATGAACATTAAAGAAGCAAAAATGGAAGTCGAGAAAACAGTTAAGGTTTATCTTGAGAAAGATGAGAATGGTGAGTACCGTGTACCACTTGTTCGCCAGAGACCTTTGTTCCTGGTCGGTGCACCTGGAATCGGTAAAACAGCCATCATGGAACAGGTGGCAGAAGACCTTGACCTTGCTCTGGTCAGCTACTCTATGACTCATCATACAAGACAGTCTGCTATCGGCCTTCCATATCTGAAGGAAGTTGAATATGGTGGAAAGAAATTCACCAAGTCCGAATATACAATGTCTGAAATCATCGCATCTGTATATGATGTGATGGAGAAGACTGGCAGAAAAGAAGGCATCCTATTCCTGGATGAGATTAACTGTGTATCCGAAACACTGGCTCCGGCTATGCTGCAGTTCCTGCAGTATAAAGTATTTGGCAATCAGCAGGTTCCGGAAGGATGGGTTGTCGTTACCGCTGGTAACCCGCCACAGTTCAACAAATCCGTTAAAGAATTTGATGTGGCTACCCAGGACCGTCTGAAGATGGTTCCGATTGACGCGGACTTCGGATGCTGGAAAGAGTATGCGTATAACGCAGGTATCCACCCGGCTATCATGGCATTCCTGGCTAACAATGAAAAGTGGTTCTACAGCATCAAAACGACTGTTGATGGACAGCAGTACATTACAGCACGTGGCTGGGAAGATTTATCATCCCAGATTCAGGCATATGAAAGAATGGGATTCCCTGTAAGCCAGGACCTCATCATGGAGTATATTACGGACAAAGAATGTGCCCGTAAATTTGCAGTTTATTACGACTTATTTAAAAAGTACCGTGTAGATTATGCAATCTCCGATATCCTGAAGGGTAACATTTCTTCCGGTGCCATCCAGAAAGCACAGAATGCACCATTTGATGAACGACTGTCTATCATCTCCATGTTAATGGAAGCAATCGGTGGATTAGCGAAATCCGTTGTTATTGATGGTGAAGCATTCGAACAGGTTGTCAAGAACCTGCGTGTAGTAAAGAAAAAACTTGCAGGTAGCGATAGCGTCTATGAGATGCTTGCAAACGACATCGCAGATGTAAAGGATGAGATGGAGAAGGACAAACAGGCAAATGCACTGTCCTCTGAAAAGAAATCCATCATGCGCAGAAAAATCAATCTCTATGAGTCTTATAAAAATAAGATTGAAGAAGAGAAACTGGTTTCTGCTGGAAACAAAGAGCAGTTCGCTATGCTGAAGGCGACTTTCGACAAAGATATCAAGAAATACAAGGCTTCTGCAGCGAAGACGACTGCAGCGATGGAGAACGCTTTCAAATATATGGAAGGAGCGTTTGGTGACGAACAGGAGATGACATTGTTTGTTGCGGAGTTAACAATCAATAAAAACATCGCAAACTTCATTACGAAACACGGCAGTGAGTCCTACTTTAAGCATAACAAGAGTCTGCTCATCTACAACGAGGATGACAAACTCAACAATGAGATTGAAACTGTGCTTGAAGAAGCAGTCTAATGTTCTCTCAAAACACACAAAGAACCCCGGGGATTATTCCCTGGGTTCTTTTTTTTGTGCTGTTAAAAATCAAGCATATTAAAAGAGAAGCAAAATCAAACAAAAAGAAAGGAAGTAAAAAAATTATGGATTTAAAAATCAACAAAGCAAAAACAACTGTAGCACCAGGACAGAATCTTACAAATTTTGAGGCAATTGCGAACAAGTGCCTGAAACAGATTAAAAACAAACTGTACTTTCAGTACAAAGCGTTAAGCCCGGTAATTTACCGTATGCCAATCCAGTTTACAGAACCTGGAGCGGGGGCCTTTGGCACTGATGCTATAAGGATATATGCGGACCCAATGGATGTCATCCTGAGATATAAAAAGTCACAGGATGAACTGAGCAGGGCGTATCTGCATATGCTGTTCCATTGTATCTATCTTCATCCATTCCAGCCGGTAAAAAACATTGACACCGGTGTTTGGAATATCGCTATGGATATCTGCAGTGAGGCCGCTGTCCAGAGACTGAACCCGAAACAGATTGCTGGGGACAACGACCGAAGCCGTATCATTAACGACATCAAGAGCCGAATTAAGATGTTTATTCCGGCTTTGGTATACAAGGAGCTGATGGATAACTCTATGAATTATGATTTTGAAGAGTTAATCTCTCTGTTCCATATGGATGACCATTACTGGCTGGAAGACCAAAACCCGAATAATCAAAACGGTGACGGTGACGGCGATGGCGATGGTAATGGTAATGGCAACGGTAATGGCAATGATAATGGCGACGGTGACGGCGATGGCGACGGCGACGGCGATGGCGACGGCGACAGCGATGGAAACGGTAACGGTGGTGGCAACGGTAACGGCAATGGGGATAATGATGGACCAGAAGGCGGCGACAGTTCCCAGCACACGGACCGTGAGATTCAGCAGAAACAGCAGGAATGGCAGGATGCTGCAAGACAGGTTGCTTCAGACATGCAGAATTTCCACCACCAGGGAAAAGATGCCGGAGATATCGCAGCAGAAATTGACTTCCTGACCCAGGATAAGATGGACTATGAAGAATTTCTCCGTACATTCTCTGTTATGGAGGAGAAAATGATGGTCAATCAGGATGAGTTTGACAATATGTACTATATGTACGGACTGAATGGATTACCAAGCGTTGATGGAAAAAAGGTGGTAGACAAAAAAGTGCTGCTGATTGAGCCTTTGGAGTACAAGGAAGACAAAGTCATTAAAGACTTTGTTATCGCCATTGATACATCTGGTTCATGTGCAGGAGAACTTGTTAAGAAATTCCTTAACAAGACTTACAGCATTTTAAAAGAGACTGAGAGCTTTGCTTCCCGTGTAAACATTCACATCATCCAGTGTGATGCGGCTATCCAGAATGATACCAAAATCACGAACATGAAAGAAATGGAACAATTCATGCAGAACATGAAACTGTATGGCTTCGGCGGAACAGACTTCAGACCTGTATTTGAGTACGTTGATACCCTTATCAAAAACAAAGAGTTTGACAACCTTTGTGGACTCATCTACTTTACTGATGGATATGGAACATATCCGACAAAGCCAACACCATACAAAACGGCATTTGCTTTCCTGCAGGATTACAACAACCGTGACGATGTTCCGTCATGGGCTATGTCTGTATTCTGGGATGAAGACCAGGAATAAATCTATAAAGAGAAATTTATGCAGAGCACAGGAAACTGTGCTCTGTTTTTTCTTTTTCGTTTTGGATTTTGCATATTAAAGAAGAGACAAAAATAACAAAGAAAGAGAGGAGCTGGAACTATGGATAGAGATACGGCTAAAGAGATTATATTGGCGAGCCTTCCAAATTACCTGGCTCAGAAAGGGGTTAACTTTTCCGGTGGAAGAAAATTCACCTGCTTGAACCCAGACCATCAGGACCATTCCCCAAGTATGCATTATGACAGGAGACGAAACAAATGCCATTGTTTCGCATGCGGATGTGATGTTAACATTTTTGACCTGATTCAATGGGATTATAATACCACATCATTCCCGGAAACATTCAACCTTGCCTGTGACATCTTCGGAATCGATGTAGATGACCGAAAGGAAAAACCAAAAGAAAGGCCAAAAATAAAACCGGCCAAACAGGGAAGGACGAGGTCTTCCGAGATTAAACGGGCGGAGCCTGAAGTCTGCGATAAAGTATACAGGACTTTAAAGATGTTATCACCTTTGACTGAGGCCGATAAAAAATATCTGAAAGAAAAGAGGGGACTGTCCAAAGAACGGATTGAAAAAGATTACATGAGGATGGTTGTCGCACCGGAAGAACGTGCAAAAGTCGTTCGTAAGATTTCAAAACTGACTGGGTACACGAAAGATGTATTGAAGTATGTCCCCGGATTTTTTATCGACAAAAGAACAGGTATGCTTGACTATTCCGGAGATGACACTCCTTCGGTGTCTCACGGCACAAGGTGGTGCAATAACGCGGGTATCGGAATCTTAATCCACGATGCTGACGGGTATGCAGTTGCAGTTCAAATCAGACGGGATACGGCAAGTAAAGGAAATAGATATTGCTGGTTCACTTCCATTTTTGCCGTTGACAGCATTGATTATGACGGCGGCAGCACACCTGGGGCAGCAAAGGATATTATCATTCCGGAAAACCCGCGTGGCTGCCTGTGTATAACAGAAGGCCGGTTTAAATCCGAAATCCTGGCAGCAAACAGGAATATCACTATTTCAATCCAGGGCGTTTCCTCATGGAAGGGGATTGACGAAATCATCAATAAACTTAGAGAACAGCACGAGATAAAAAGTATTTATCTGATGTTTGACTCTGACATCCTTGGCAATAGACAGGTATTCAATACCATCTCAGAAATGGCAAGGATGCTAATGGAGAAAGTCCCGGATTTAAAGATTAAATTTGCAATCTGGAAAATCGGATACGGAAAAGGGATTGATGACTGTATCCTCGCCGGGAACATAAGAGAAGTACGATACGTTGACGCAATACCTTTCATGAACACCTGCAATGAGGCTTTTGACATGCTGCTTAAAAAATATGAGGTTAAGTCTTTTAAGAAGATGAAAAGCGAAGACAGAAAAGTATTTGCAAAACACCTTCAGGCAGAGAATGAGAGAAGACTTTTTGGCGAAAAGGCAGGAAATAAACCAGAAGAAGCCGCGTAGGAACAGAAACCGTTTGTTGTTGTAATGACAGACGGTTTTTTTTGTGTAAAAAAATCAGTAATGCTCGCAGTTTTTCAGGAAAATTTGGCATACTGGAGGTAGGAACGAACTACAAAAAAAATAGCTACAAAAAAAAGTGAAAAGGAGGACGGCGAAAGAGCCGAAGAAGAATAAAATGAGAAACAGATGTATGTTTGAGAAGATGGCTGCCGGGATGGCGCTTGCGGTGACGGTGATGGCCGGTGTAATGGTGATGCCTGTGGACGGACATGGGCCGGTGGTTATGGCTTATGCTGCAGACGTAAATAATCAGAATAGTCAGAATATTTCGGGGGGGGGTACCAGGAGCGAAGATGGCGTAGGTAAGACAAACGAAGCGGGCAACAAAGAGAGTGATACTAAAGCTGGCGCGGAGAGCGGGGAAGGTATCTACGACTTCAAGGATAATAAGACAACCGGTACCGTGACCATCACCAAGAAATGGGATGACGGACTGACCAATGCAGAGCGTGAAATCCCGGATATGTATCTAAGTACCGAAAAGCCGAGTAAGAGCACAAAAGGATATACCGTCACGTTCCACGGGAACGGGCTGAAGTTTGCTGACGGGACTGACGAGA
>OLRT01001093.1_pt1 | contig 19725 bp, 16 predicted proteins | sample 1672021 | NCBI WGS metagenome assembly OLRT01 (sample SAMEA3136637, study PRJEB25190) | human gut metagenome | reverse complement strand
CGGCACTGGTACTTCTTACGCTGTTTTTATTTCTGCCGATGGTGCTGACACTGGTATTCAGTTTTACTGATTATTTTGCCCTGAATCCGGATATGACACATTTTGTGGGCTTTGAAAACTACATAAATATTTTTAAAGATGAATTATTTGTAAAATCCTTCTTCAATACGGTGAAATTTGTAATTATCATCGTTCCTTGCCAGTGTATCGGAGCACTTGTTCTGGCACTTGCAATCAACAAAGTCACACATTGTAAAAAATACTTCAAAGTAGCATTTTTTATCCCGGTTGTAATGTCTCTGGCAGTTGTATCCACACTCTGGATGGACATCTACAGCCCGGAAGGAATCTTAAATACAATGCTTGCACACATTGGAATCAATGCACAGCCATTTATCCATAGTGCAAAACAGGCGCTTCCGTCCATCGCAGTTATGAGTGTATGGCAGGGTGTCGGATATCAGATGATCATCTTCCTTGGTGGACTCCAGAATATTAATCCGGCACTTTATGAAGCAGCAGAAATGGATCATGCAAGTGGATGGCAGAAATTTAAAGACATTACACTTCCGGAACTGAAACCTCTCTGCGTTTTCGTTTTTATCACCGTTACAATCGGTGCGTTCCGTATGCTGGTACAGCCGATGGTCATGACAGGTGGAGGACCGGATCACTCAACATACACACTTGTATATGATATTTATGAAACCGGTACAATGAACTGGGAGATGGGACTTGCATCAACAATGGCAATTGTCTTCACTATATTTGTTGTCATACTGACAATTATACAGAATGTACTGACCAAAGGAAAGGAGGAGAAAAAACATGTTAACAAAAAAGCAAAAAACATTTAACTGGATTCTTGCGATTATTCTTCTTGCATTATCTGTATTCTTTCTGTTTCCGGTTATCTGGATGCTTGCAAACTCTTTTAAACCAGATGCAATGATCACTGCTGACATGAATTCTGTTGCAGCTTTCATTCCACCGGCTTTAAACGGAAATTATTTTGAAAACTATATATCCATTATCACGGATACTAATTTTCTCCGCTATATGGCAAACACGCTGTTTTATGCAGCAGTACTGATCGTACTTGGCGTAATTGTAAATGGTCTTGCAGGGTATGCTCTTGCAAAGATTAATTTTCCATTCAGAGATCAGTGGCTTCTGATCATTATGATGCTTCTGATCGTACCTACAGAAACGGTAATCACCATTCATTTCCTGATCATTGCCAAAGCAGGACTTCTGAATACGGTAATCGGTTATATATTACCAATGATCGTGAATCCATTTAATATTTTCCTGTTCAGACAGGTATTTGTAAGTTTGCCGGATGATGTTTACGAAGCAGCCCAGCTGGATTTCTGCAGTCCTGTAAAATACTTTTTTACAATGGTACTGCCAATGTCCAAAACAGTAGTAGCAACAGTCAGCGTGTTTACGTTTCTTGGCGTATGGAATGATTATCTCTGGCCATCACTGGTATTTACTTCCAGCGATCTTCTTACAGCACAGATTGGCCTGAATTCAATTACGTCCAACGATAATACAACAATGGGACAGACACTTGCAGTGATCACACTGATCACCATTCCTGTCATTATTATTTACGCACTGTTTTCCAAACAGATTGTAGAAGGTGTAACTTCAACTGGTTCCAAGGAGGGTTAATGAATTATGAGTTTTATAGAGTTTAGACATGTAGGAAAAAAATATGCAGGAGCAGATAAGAAATCTGTAGATGACTTTAATCTTGAAATTAATGAGAAAGAATTTATTGCATTTGTAGGTCCGTCAGGATGTGGTAAATCAACAACTCTTCGTATGGTAGCCGGATTTGAAGAAATCACAGAAGGTGATCTGTACATTGACGGGAAAAGAGTGAATGAAGTTGCACCCAGAGACAGAGGTATTGCCATGGTGTTCCAGAATTATGCGCTTTATCCACATATGACCGTAGAGAAGAATATTGGATATGGGCTGAAAAATATGAAGATGCCGGCAGATCAGATTAAGAAAAAAGTAGACTGGGCGATTGACATTCTTGGTCTGCAGGAATTCCGTTACAGAAAACCGAAAAACCTTTCCGGTGGACAGAGACAGAGGGTAGCACTTGGACGTGCTATCGTAAAAAATCAGAAAGTATTTCTGATGGATGAACCTCTTTCTAATCTGGATGCAAAACTGAGAGTCAGCATGAGAACTGAGATCAGTAAACTTCACAGAGAAATGGGAGCAACAACCATCTATGTTACTCATGATCAGGTAGAGGCCATGACCATGGCAGACCGTATTGTTATTATGAAAGAAGGAGTGATCCAGCAGGTTGGAAAACCTATGGAACTTTATGATCATCCGGTAAACAAATTTGTAGCAGGCTTTATCGGTTCCCCACAGATGAATTTCTTTGATGTGGAACTTAAGGGAAATGTAGTTACATTTGAAGATGGAAATAAACTTACAGTTCCGGATGCCATTATTAAGAAACTGAATGGCAAAGAAGGAGAAATGATTCTTGGTATCCGAGGAGAAGACCTGAAGATGGATGCACAGAATCTGGAAGTATACGGCGAAAATAAACAGAAAGCTGTTATCACAGATACAGAAGTTATGGGAAATGAGAATAATCTGTATTTCCAGTTTGGAGGCTGTCAGGCTGTTGCCAGAGTTTCCAAGTATGAAATCAGTCAGGTAGGGGATGAAATTGAATTTGTGTTTGTACCTTCCAAGCTTCATTTCTTTGACAAAAAAACAGAAGTGAATTATCTGTAAGGAGTGATCGTATATGAAAGAGACAAAAATATTCTTAGGTTCTATTGAAAAAGTAAAAGATTTTGTTAATGAAGTCAGTCGTCTGAATTGCGATGTGGATATTGTTTCCGGAAGATATGTAATTGATGCAAAATCTATTATGGGAATTTTCAGTATAGATCTTTCAAAACCTGTTAATGTAAGAATTCAGGCAGAGGGAGAAGAAGCAGAAAAGGCAGAACAGGTAATCAAAAAATTTGAAGTAAAGTAGGAGTTTAATTGTTTCATGCAGAAAATATATGTAAAACCGGAAAATTGCTGGATAAATGATCCAAATGGATTTATTTATTATAAAGGTGAGTACCATCTGTTTTGTCAGTGTTTTCCCTATGGACCTCGCTGGGGAAGAATGCACTGGTATCATATGGTCAGTAAAGACCTGGTAAACTGGGAAAAAAAGGGAATTGCTTTATTTCCCAGCAAGACAGATGACAGAAGCGGATGTTTTTCAGGTTCAGCAATAGAAGAAAACGGCAAAATGTACCTTTATTATACAGGAGTAAATTATCTGAAAGAAAATCCGGAAGATATCAATCTGTGTAGTGATGAGCAGTTTGTTTCCGCCCAGTTGCGTCTGATTTCAGAAGACGGAGTGCATTTTGATAACATCAAAGATAAGAAAACAGTGATTCCTGTAATCCAGGATTCAAAAATGGGAGATGCACGTCATACAAGAGATCCAAAAGTCTGGAAAAGCGGAGACAGATGGTATATGGTTCTGGGAAGTACCATAAATGACAGACAGGGACGGCTTGTATTTTTTACAAGTGAAGACGGAGAACAGTGGAAGTGCACAAATTCTGTAACCAGAGAGAATTTTGGATGGATGTGGGAATGCCCGGACTATTTCAATGTAAACGGAAAAGATGTAGTGGTCTTTTCTCCGATGGGCTTTCTGAAAGATGGAAAAGCTGATGATGCGCAGACAATCTGCATGCAGGTAAAATTTAACAAGGAAGACTGCAAAATGGAACTTTCCGATTCTTATCAGTTTTTCGACTATGGAACAGATCTGTATGCTCCTCAGAGTACTGTAGACGAAAAAGGTCGCAGGATCATTATTGCCTGGCTTCGTATGCCGGAGCCTGTTGATGGCAAATGGCAGGGAATGATGTGCATTCCGAGAGTTGTGGAAGTAAAAAATGATCATATCTATTTCAGAGTACATCCGAATGTGCAGAATGCGTATACAAAGGTCATCAGCACACCAGCTGAAGCAGCAGAAAGTGGATATCGTGTAAAATTCTCTCTGAAAGATGGGGAAAGAGTAGATATCGGTGGATATGTGATCAGCAGAAGTGGAAACAAAATCTGTACAGACAGAAGCCGCCTTTATAAAAAATTCCCTAATTTCAGAACAGAATTTGAGACACCGGAATTGAAAGACGGATTTGAAGCAGAAGTTTATGTGAACCCCAATCAGATTGAGGTCTATGTAAATAATGGCGAAGCTGTGATTTCCAATACAGTATATGATCTGGGAAAAGAAATAACTGCAGATACAGAGACAGTAATCGAAACATTAGGTGAATGATAATTCTGCGAAAATATCAAAAGCAGCTGTTACAAGAGAAAAAAATTTTGGTAAGCTCCGACAGGCTTTTTATAAACCTGCCGGAGTTTTTTTGTATTAAAAATAGACAATAACAAAAGAATAGTATATGATTACTAAGGCAAAAAACTAGACAAAGGAGATTTATATGGCTATTCATATCATAGATGAGGCAAATCGCTGCCTGAACTGTAAGAAACCAAAATGTATGGAAGGATGTCCGGTGCATACACCTATTCCGCATATTATTCAGATGTTCAAAGAACATCAGGTTATGGATGCAGGAAAAGAACTGTTCCAGAACAATCCCATGTCCGTGATCTGTTCCATTGTCTGCGATCATGAGCAGCAGTGTGCAGGTCATTGTGTACTTGGAAAGAAAGGAAATCCGGTTCATTTTTCCAGTATAGAGAATTATATTTCAGATACTTATCTGGATCGTATGAAGATCCAGAAGCCAGAAGAGCAGAAGAAATCGGTGGCAGTGATCGGTGCAGGTCCGGCAGGTTTGACTGTTGCCATTATTCTGGCACAGAATGGATACAAAGTAACTATTTTTGAGCAGCAGGACAAGATTGGCGGTATTACCCGTTATGGTATTCCGGAATTTCGGTTACCAAAGTCCATTTTGGACCGACTGGAGAAAAAGATTCTGAAGATGGGTATCCGTATCCGCCCTCACACAGCTATCGGTACCGTATTAACTATTGATGATCTGTTCCGGGATGGCTATGCCTCAGTATTTGTAGGTACCGGTGTATGGAAAGCACGGAACCTGGGGATCCCGGGAGAATGTCTTGCCAATGTACATTTTGGTATTGACTACCTGGAAAATCCTTCTGCCTATGACCTGGGCGAGAAGGTAGCAGTTATCGGTATGGGAAACGCTGCTATGGATGTGGCACGTACGGCGCTTCGTAACGGAGCACTGCAGGTAACCATGTATGCAAGAGGAACTCACGTGGCAGCCAACTCCCATGAGATGGCTTATGCAGAACTGGACGGAGCAGAGTTTAAGTTTGGAAAAGCCATTGAGCGTATTACAGAAAAAGGACCTGTGTTCAAAACTTCTATCATCGATGAAAACAACAAAGTAGCAGGTTATGAGGAAGGTGAGGATCAGACAGAAGCTGACTCCACCATCATAGCCATCAGCCAGGGACCACGTAACCGCCTGATCCGTACTACAGGCGGTCTGGAAGGTTCCGACAAGGGACTTCTTATTGTAGATGAAAACGGTATGACCACCAGAGAGGGAGTTTTTGCAGCCGGTGATGTAGTTCATGGTTCCAAGACCGTAGTTCATGCAGTAGAGGAAGCCAAGAAGGCAGCAGCGGCAATGATCGCTTATATGGAAAAATAAAAGAATTATTATTGTAGATTATGATGAAAATGAAAGGGGCTATCTATTTCCCGACAGGGGCTATCTATTTCCCGACAGCCCCCTTTTTGTGAATATGTGGAGAAAATTATCATAACAGACGGAAAACCTGTTCTGTGGCAGCCGTCATGTTAGCTTTGGCAGTAGCCGGGGCCATAGCTTCTTCCAGGGTGGAGATGCCACGAAGAATCGGGAAGAAAGCATCGATTCCGGCTTCATTGCAGGCAACTGCCTCTTTGGTAACACTTCCGGCGAAAGCAACGGTTTTGGCTCCGTATTTTTTGCCCAGTTTGGCAACACCTACAGGAGCTTTGCCCATGGCAGTCTGATGATCAAGACAACCTTCGCCGGTAACAACAATATCTGCATTTTTTATTTCTTCTTCCAGATGAACTGCATCCAGGATCAGAGCGATCCCTGGCGTCAGTTCTCCTTTTAGATAGCTTAAAAATGCAAAGCCCATACCACCGGCAGCACCTGCTCCGGCAGCGTTCATATGATCCTGTCCTGTAAATGCAGCAGTAACTCTGGCATAATTTTCCATAGCTGCATCCAGAACAGGCAGCATTTCAGAAGTAACGCCCTTCTGAGGCCCATAGATATAAGTTGCACCCTGAAAACCACAGAGGGGATTGGTTACATCACAGGCAATCCGGAAGTTACACTGGGAAAGGAGTTCAGCTTTATCGGAGACTTTTACGGAAGCAACTTTTGCAAGAGCTTGTCCTCCTTCTCCGACATCCTGACCATTTTTGTCAAGAAAAGTAAATCCCAGAGCCTCAAGCATTCCGATTCCGCCATCGTTAGTGGCACTGCCGCCGATGCCGATGATAAAATTACGAATTCCCCGTTGGATGGCATCCAGGATCATTTCCCCAACACCATAAGTGGTGGCTTCCATAGGATCTTTCCGGTTGGAAATGGTGATCCCTGCAGCAGAAGCCATTTCCATAACTGCAGTGTTACTTTCTTTCAGATATCCATAATAAGCATGTACTGGCTCATGGTAGGGACCTGTAACGGTCAGGTCAATACGTTTTCCGCCCATGCCTTCAATCAGAGCATCGGTAGTTCCCTCTCCGCCATCGGCCAGAGGTTTGACTACAACCTGAGCATCTTTGTGCGCTGCCAGAATACCGGCTTTTACTGCCAGCCCTGCTTCCATGGAAGTCATGCTTCCCTTAAAAGAGTCTACTGCTACAACAACTTTCATAATGATTCCTCCTGCAGACTCGTCAATATTTGTATAATAATAGGATTTATTTCGGTTCCTTACCTGCTGCAAAGACCATCATCATTTCGTTTGTAAGGCTGATGTCATTTCCCTGACCGACAACCTCACTGCGGTCAAACCACTGAGCCATGGAAAGTTCATCATGATCTACAGTAAGAGTATCGTCTCCGTCCAGATCGCAGAAAAATCCAAAAAGAAGGGTACCGCTGAAAGACCATGGCTGACTCTTGTAATAGCGGATATTTTTGACCTTCAGTCCAACTTCCTCCATAACTTCTCTGTGGACGGTTTCTTCGATAGTTTCCCCAATTTCTGCAAAGCCGGCAATAAGAGCATATTTTTTGAAATTGCGTCCCTCATACTTGGAAAGAATAATTTTGTCTCCGTTGGTGATCCCTACAATGACTGCCGGCATCAGTACCGGATACTCATGGCGTCCACAGGAAGGGCAGTACATCATACGTTCCTTCTGGTCATGTTTCATAGGCTGTCCGCAGCAGCCACAGAAACGTCTGGTACTGTACCATTGATAAAGCTGGTGACCGGTGATCCCTGCAAAAGCATGGTATCGGGGAGAGGCAGTCCGAAGGGACTTGATATCCATAAATTTATAGTCTGGAAGCAGTGTGGTATCCAGATCTGGGATCAGATAAAAACGTTCTTCATCAATAGAAAAAAGATAAATAGAGTGTTCGTAAAGATCAGTAATTTTTCCCTCCAGCTCCCGGAAACATGGGAAGGTAATGTCTGTGTTCTGACTGTCCTGTTTCATAAAGATCTGTCCTTTGGTGTAGGCAAGGATATAGCTGTCTTTGTCCGGTGGAACTGGTTTATATTCGTTGTGATAAATATGGGGTGCAATATCCTGTATCATAAGAAATCATTCCTTTCATAATAATGTGTATTCCGAATCGCCCTTATTGTACCTTTTTTTGAAAAAATGAGCAACTGAAAAAAGATAATAAAGAAATCCCGGTGCAAAGCGGGGTTAAGGTTGAACTTTTGTGTAAGTGATTTTCGATGAATTATTCTCTGGGTATGTTTCCGGTTCATAACTTCTGAGATTCTAAGATATACAGAACTTTGCTAAGAACGATACAGAAAGATGCCAAACTCGTCGCTTTGCGACTCAGACAGTGGCACTTTCCGCATCAACGCAAAAACCTGTCTATCAAGAATCTATACGAAGTTCTTCAAGGAAACAGTACCAGAGAATAATCACGAAAATCTATTCCAGGGTTCTTCTCTTATCCCATCTTGCACCGTACTTTATCTCTGGTAGCGGCGAAGCCGCAGGAAGTCGGTATTATTTGTTAAAAAAATTCCCAAAAATCTTTGATAACTTGTTGACAATTAACAACAGTCATGCTATTATAATGTCAGTATAATTCCATATGGAACATATGAAGTGCTGATTGTTGTCCGCGTAGCAGTCAGAAAAGGGAATCAGGTGCGAGTCCTGAGCGATCCGGTCACTGTAACAGAGGAGTTTCCTTTCATTATCCCATTGTACAGAATGTATGAGAAGGGGAAGGGAAGCGATGATGCTGAAGTCAGGAAACCTGCTTTGTATGGCGAGGTTAAACTTCCGAGTAAAGTGTAACAACCAACTGGGGATATCCGCAATCCCAAGTGTTGTCTGCTTAAGGAAGCAGGCATTTTTTATGGAGTTCGCCTGTTCGTGTGAATTATACCTATACATTCTGTGGTAGCCGTCGCAGGATGTGAATCCCTAAAAAGGGTATGATTAAATGGCAGGCGGTACTGCTTCGGATGCATTCGTTCCCTCCGCATATTGAACGAATTCATTGTCTACCCCGGAGCAGCATCGCGTCCTCAAAAAACTCAGAGAGAATTCAGATCAGTAGCATGACTTATGTCATAGCTACTTTTTTTATGCAAATCTCCAAATGCGTTGAACACATTGTCTATAAACTACATATAACAATCTTTCCTTTTGACGTTTCTGTCTATTTTATTTTCCACTATTGATTTCTTATATATGAGTGTGATACATTGAGATTACAAAAAATATAGTATTTGTGCACAATAAATACAAATAAGAAACTGACAAATAAGATATAATTGCTCAATATTTCTGCGAACACAGATATAATCCCGGGTAAAATGACGAACACTTTGAGTCATAATGTGACGGAGGAACACTGGACAATATGTGCATATGTATCAGGCTTATAAACCAGATGGGAGGAAAGATGAGTAAATTTAATGAAAATGAACTGAAAGTAATCGGTACCCATACACAATTCGGCATTTATGGAGCACCGGACATTGAAGTTATAACTATCCAATTACTCCAAAGGAAAATATGCTTCGTATGCTTCGTGGAGAAAAACCTCTCTGGGTTCCAAACCAGACCCTGGAAAATAATGCGATCCAGCCACTGGTTATGGATGATGCCAGAGCAAGAAACTTCGGTGGAAAAGACTGGTTCGGAATTGAATGGGAATACGAACCACTTACCAAAGCAGCCATGGTAAAACCAGGAACAAGAAGACTGGATGACATCGAGAACTGGAAAACGCTGGAGTTCCCGGATCTTTCCAAGATCGACTGGGAAAAAGACTACAAAGAACGTTATGAAGGCAAGATTTCAGAAGATCGCCTTTCTTATTTCATTATTGTAAATGGTCTCTTTGAACGGACTGCTGACCTCACCAGCTTTGAAGATACCTTCTGTTACCTTCTGGAAGAACCAGAAACACTGACAGAATTTTATGACAAGCTGGTAGACTGGCATATCGAACTGATCAAGATCGCAAAGAAATATTACCATGTAGATATGATCCTTTTCCATGATGACATGGGAACACAGATTAATACCTTCTTTTCGCCGGAAATCTATAGAGAACTGTTTTTACCGCAGTATCAGAAGATTACCAAGGCAGCACATGACCTGGGAATGTATGTATGTCTCCATTCCTGCGGATGCATTGCCAAACTGATGCCGCTGATCATTGAAGCCGGTTTTGATGCATGGGAAGGACAGGATTCTTCCAATGACAAAAAAGCCATTATTGATGAATATGGTAAAGACCTGGCACAATGTACTCTGTACATTATTCCGGAGGATATGAGCGATGAAGATGCCATTGCAGATATCCACAAACGTGTAGATGAACTGGGAGTGACCGGCAGATTTGCCTGTCGCTTGAGAGATAATAAACCCAACAGAGCTGTAAACCTGGCAGAAGAGCTCTACCGTTACAGTCGTGAAAAATTAGCAGAACAGCAATGAGAGGAGAGTTAAAATGGGAGAGGAAAAACAGAAGAAAAAAGGCCTTAGTGGTGCTTTGAAAAAGTTTTATGGAGTAGGTGACTGTGGTTTTACACTGATGTCAAACATTGAAAGCTATTATTTCAGCTTTTTCTTGACAAACCTGGCGCAGTTCAGCCTTCCGATGGTTACATTTATCACAACCGTATCCAGTACAGTAGATGCACTTCTTTCCTGGATTTATGGAGCAATCCTTAACAGTATCAAACCTATGAAATGGGGACGTTATCGTTCCTGGCTGGTAGCAATTCCATGGCTGGTTCCATTCCTGTATGCCTTCCAGTTTGTAAAAATCGGTGACGGAATGCTGTCAGCGGTAATTATCATTATAGCAGCGATCGCCAGCCATGTAGCATGGAACTTTGCATATGTTGCCAACGTATCCATGATTTCCGTTGCAGGCAGTACACCGGAAGAACGTTCTCAGCTTTCTTCCACCAGAGCAGCATGGGCAAACCTTTCCAAGGTTATCTTTTCCTATGTAGGACCTGGGCTTGCAGCATTTATGGCAGGTATCATCGGTGAAGTGAACCAGTACGGTGCAGCAGCATTTGTACTTGGCTGTATAATGGCAGTTCTTTATTATGCACATTTCCGTATGTTTGATGGCTATGAAACTGTTCAGCCGGAAACAAAAAATACAAAAGCAGCAGCAAAAGACAAAACAGGTGGAATGGACCTGATTCGTGCACTTCTTCAGAATCCGCCACTGATCGCACTTCTTATTGCTGACCTTGCAAAATTTATGTTCAACTTTGTACTTATGGGTGTTGCAGCATACTATTTCTCTTATATTGCCGGAAACAGCGGTATGCTTCCGACTTACATCCTTGTAACCAATATTTTCTGCGTAGTAGGTGCTTACCTCAGCAAGACACTGAGCAACAAATTCAGTACCAGAAGTACTACTATCGGTGTTATGGCTATCCAGGCTGTACTGCTGATCGTATCTTTTGTGTTCTATAATAATGTAACTTTAGTTATTGTTCTTATGAGTGTTGCAATGTTTGGTTATGGAATCACTTATGCATGTACACCGGCTCTGTATGGTGATACTATTGTATACAGTGAATGGAAAACAGGCAAAAATGCAGCCGGATGGATCAGTGGTCTTCAGAATGTACCTCTGAAAGTTTCCATCATGACACGAGGAATCATCATTTCTGCCTGTCTGGCTATGGGAAATTTCAGCACAGATATTGATCCTGCACAGGCTCCGGAAGAATTGAAGAGAGCTATTAGCATCGGATTTATGGTTATTCCTGCAGTTGCCCTGATCATTGCTGTTGTCGCACTGCTCTTTGGATTTAGACTTACCAGAGAAAAAGTGAACCAGTATGCAGCTGAGATTGCATCCCGTTCATAAAGAAATGCTGCATACAGGCAGCAAAAAGGACGGATTTTTATGAGCGAAAATATCAGATTTTATCTGAATCTTCAGATGGTGGCAGATGAAATGCAGTCAGAAATTCCAGACTGTGTCTTTATTCCGGGAGAGGATGAGACCTGTCTTCGGGGAGTTTGCTTTTATCGAAAAGGGATCCATCTGGAAAAGCAATATGTCTATATTATAAGAGAACAGGATATAAAAGGGGAAACAGTGCCGAAAACGCACTGTTCCCTGATTATTCTGGGAAAAATCCCCGGAAAATGGCTGAGCAGCAGACATACATTGCTGGGCTTGCCAGTGGAAACAGACCTTCTGGATCTTATGAATCTCTGTCAGGAGATTTTCAGGAAACATCTTTCCTGGGCAGAAAAACTTCAGGATATTTTTGTAAGAGAAGGCAGTGTAGATGAACTCTGCAAAGCAAGTGTGGATTATTTTCAGAATCCTCTCTTTGTTCATGATTCACAGATGACAGTGATCTCCTGTCCTATCTGGAGGAGCAAAATGATCTCCTGGGAACAGGATGAGAGGACCGGGTGCATGATCATGCCTCTGGAAGAACTGAATGAACTGAAAACAGACAGAGAGTATCTGGAAACTTTGACTACCCGGAATGCACAGATTTTTTCTGCAGAGCTGAGAGGTTACCGGGATATCTATGTAAATATCTGGAATACCTATGGAGGTTATGAAGGCAGACTGGTAATCTGCGAGATTGACAGTGATCTGAAAAAAGGTCAGTTTGCAGCAGCGGAATATTTGGCAGAACTTATAAGGCTGACTCTTGCCCGGAGGGGAAAGATGGATAATACTTACAGCCGAGCTCTGGAACGAATGATCATAGCCATGCTTCAGGGGAAAGAAGTGTCGGACTCAGAAATTGTTAACAGGATCGGGCAGTGCGGATGGAAACAGGAAGATGAGTATATCTGTATCCGTATGAATGCGGAGGAACAGGAAGGAAATCCCGGGTCAGCTGCCAGTGTCTGCAACTATGTGGAGGCCAGGGTAGCGGGAACTAAGGCTGTTTTTATGGAAGATCATATCTGCATCATTATTAATTTTTCTATTAATAATCATTATACATCCGATATGGCATGCATTTTGCGGGATGGTCTTTTCAAAGCAGGAGTCAGTAATACGTTTCATGATTTTACTGCACTGAAAAGATATTACAGGCAGGCATCGGTGGCGTTTGACTACTGTCGGAAGAAAAATGACATGATGTGGTATTACACATTTGACGATATTGCAGTTGATTATATTTCTGATATCTGCTGCAGAGAATTCCAGCCGGAAGATCTCTGTGCTCATGAACTGATTCAGCTGAAAGAATACGATGAAAAAAATAAAACGGAATTATACAAAACACTAGTTACCTATATATTAAATGAACGGAACACTGTAGCCACTTCCGGAAGTCTTTATGTGGGAAGGAGCACACTGTTCTACCGTCTGCGTAAGATACAGCGGATCACAGGATTGGACACAGATCATATGGCCCAGCCGGAACAGAACCTGTATCTCAGGCTTTCAATCTATATATTGGAAAAATTATCAGAGAATACTTTATAAAATAATGAATGGAAAATTATTGAAAGGAGATATTTTTATGCTGACGCCAAAACAGAATTTGCTGGAAACTTTAAAGAAAGATGGAAAGCCAGAATGTTTATGTAATTCTTTTACCATGTTCAGAGGAATCCCTGGAGATCCGTGTTTTAAACTGATCAGAGGCAATCGAATCCGTGGAACCAATTCTTATGATCAGTGGGGAACACTGATTCTGTTTCCGGAAGATGCTCCGGCAGCAGTACCTTATGTAACAGAAGAAAACCAGGTGATCAAAGATGTGGCTGAATGGCGTAAATATGTCAAAGTTCCTGATCTGCTGGGTAAATGCTCCGAAGGCTGGGAAGATGCCATTGCAGCAAAAGAAAAAATCGATCAGGACAAATATCTGACCATGGTAATTATGGGAACTGGTATTTTTGAACAGCTTCATATGCTGATGACTTTTGAAGATACTCTTATGAATTTCCTTCTTGAGCCGGAAGCTATGCATGAACTGATCGATGTGATCTGCGAATATCGTCTTACCTATATGAAACTGGTAGTAGAACATCTTCATCCAGACTGCATCGTTTCTCATGATGACTGGGGATCCAGAACAAGTCTCTTTATGTCACCGGAAGTATGGAGAGAATTCTTCAAAGAACCATATCGCAGACTTTATGATTATCTTCATTCTCAGGGCGTTATCGTTATGCACCATGGCGACTCCTACATGGAACCGATTGTAGAAGATATGGCAGAAATAGGTGTGGATATCTGGCAGGGTGTTCTTAATACCAACAATATTGCTGCTATTTCCGAAAAAGTCGGAGACAGAATGCTTCTTATGGGTGGTGTGGATTCTGTTATTGACAGAGAAGATGCTACAGAAGAAGAAATTCGCAAAGAAACCAGACGTGCATGCGAAGAGTATGGACATCTGAAAGGATTCTGGCCTGGAATTACCTACGGTGGTCCTGGAACAATTTATCCACACGTAGAAGAAATTGTAATTGACGAAATCGACAGATACAATAAAGAGCGTTTTGGAGTGGCTATTTCCTGACAGGAAACCGTCACCTGAATGTAAAATTCTTCCTGAATATGATGAACAGAAATCGGCGTGCAGAAAATTCTGCACGCCGGTTTCCTTTTTTATGGTTTATAAAAAACAGAAAATATGCGATAATCAGAATAATATGGAACCTGTAAACTGCAATTTAAAAACATGGAGGTAAAAGTCGTGGAAAAACCATATTGGGAAGGAAAACATTTTTCTTTTTTCAGCAACAAAGAGTGCGAATATTTTCCCTGTCACAAAGGAGCAGACCCGGAGAACTTCAACTGCCTGTTCTGCTACTGTCCACTGTATGCGCTGGGGGAAAAATGCGGCGGGAACTTTAAGATCACTGAGAAGGGGATCAAAGACTGCACCAACTGCCAGCTGCCACATAAACGCAAAAACTATGGATATGTGACCGGAAAGTATCAGGAGCTGGCGGAACTGATCCAAAAGCAGTTATCGAGTAATGAGAAAAAATAGTGGGATTATAAATTGGCGATGGATTCCGTTTACATGAACACGCTTCGTTTTCGGGATACTTACGCGCGCCGCCGGACCGCAGCCCGAAGGGCTGCTGACCGCCACCGGGGTGTGGTGGCATCACAAAGATGATACAAGGAGTCCTGAATGGGCGAAAGTTTTTTTACAATCTTCATACTGGAACAAAAGTAAAGAAACACCGACATTATCCGCAGTATGACCCTGCAAGGCTTTCGCAGATTCTGACTGCGCTAGCGACAACTGCGTTGCTTGTTTGAGCACCGTCAGGTGCGAGTTTTGCATAAGCAGTTATCCCATAGGCGCGCGGGAAGAATCCGAAAACGCAGCACGTCATTATTGTGGATAATGTCGGTGTTTCTGAATTTATCTAAATATTTACTTACAAAATAACAATCACCGCTGACTCAGTATCATCTTCAACCGGGGTATATTATTATTCAGGAGAAGGGTCTGGGGGAACATTTCTTCGTGAATCAGCGCCTCTGCGTAAGTAAAATCTCCGATATGTTCCGCCCCATGACTGTCACTGGACAGTACCACCGGAATCTCATACTTTCTGCAGCAACGGAGGATCTCCCTATTATTGGCCCGGGTATCACCTCTGTATCCATAAGGAGCCAGAGATGCCTCATTGATCTCAAAAATCACACCATACTCCCTGGCTGCCACGGCCAGCGTCTCAAAATCCACAGGAAAATGCGGATTGTCACAGTGTCCCAGGATTTTTACAGCAGGATGCTTCATTACATTAAGATAAGCAGTTGTATTTTCTTCTGCAGAACCACTCTTATAATTCTGTCCATGCATACTGGCAATGGCATAATCTAGCTTATTGAGCAGATCTTCCTCAAGGTCCACAGATCCCTTTGCATCCAGAATATTAAGTTCCACACCATAGAGAAGTTCGATTCCGAACCGCTTCCTGGGAGAATACAGGAGACTTCTGAAATAAGAAGAAGTTCCGGCAGCGAGAGTACCCGGACCATGATCAGTAATTCCCAGAAGCTTAAGTCCTCTGGCAGAAGCTGCCTTTGCCATGTCTGAGATAGTACAGGATGTGCCATGACCACTGGCAACAGAATGAGTGTGTATATCAGAAAGATACATAAAATTCCTCCTTAAATACAACAGATATTTTGTCTGCTGTATATGTAAATCAGTATATAAATACAATATAAATTCAGTATGGCAGTATGATTTCAAAATGTCAATGAAAAATGTAAAGTTCAAATAAAAACCAACAAAAAACAAAGAAAAATCACACCAAAACCCTCGAAAACAAAAAGAAACTGGTGTTGATTTTTGTTGACATGAAGAGACCTGTAGAGTATAATGAAACCATATATGAAACATGGCGCACCAGCGTCATGAGAAAGGAGAAGCGTGGAGATGTTTAATACCACAGATGTCCAAAAATCATCCAGGATTCCCAGACTTGTGAAGAATCTGTATGCTCATATGCCGGTGATCGAATCTGCCAGAGCAAAGCTGGTCACAGAGTCTTATCAGGCTACAGAAGGTGAACCGATCATCACCAGACGTGCCAAGGCTTTTGCTCACATTCTGCGTCATATCCCCATCATCATTCGTGATGAGGAATTGGTCGTAGGCAGCAGTACCATCGCACCGAGAGGCTGTCAGACTTTCCCGGAATATTCCTTCCAGTGGCTGGAGGATGAACTGGATACCGTTGAAACCAGGACAGCAGATCCGTTTTATATCGCAGAAGAAACCAAGCAGGAACTTCGTGAAGTGCATAAATACTGGAAAGGCAAGACTACCAGTGAACTCGCTACTTCCTATATGGCACCGGAAGCGATTAAAGCCATCGAACACAATATCTTTACACCAGGCAACTATTTCTATAATGGGGTAGGCCATGTAACTGTTAAATATGAGGAGGTACTTGCAATCGGTTATGAAGGAATCATAGCCAAAGCTCAGGCCGAACTGGACAAATGCCAGGTAGGTGACGGAGACTACGCAAGAAAATCTCATTTCCTGAACGCAGTGATCTTAAGCTGTCAGGCTGTTATCGAATACGCAGAGCGTTATGCAGCTCTGGCACAGGAGATGGCAGCACAGTGTCAGGATCCACAGAGAAGATCTGAACTTCTCATGATCGCTCAGAACTGCAGCAATGTTCCTCGAAAAGGCGCAACTACATTCTATGAGGCTTGTCAGTCCTTCTGGTTTGTACAGCAGCTTCTTCAGATGGAATCCAGTGGGCATTCTATTTCTCCTGGACGTTTTGACCAGTATATGTATCCTTATTATAAAGCAGATTTGGATAAAGGCATGCTGACCAGAGAATTTGCACAGGAACTGCTCGACTGTATCTGGGTTAAACTGAATGACCTGAACAAATGTCGTGATGCAGCATCCGCAGAGGGATTTGCCGGCTACAGCCTTTTCCAGAACCTGATCGTAGGCGGTCAGAACAAAGATGGAGAAGATGTGACCAACGATCTGTCCTTTATGTGCATTCAGGCATCCAAACATGTTTTCCTTCCGATGCCTTCTCTTTCTATTCGTGTATGGAACGGCTCTCCTCATGAACTGCTGATCAAGGCAGCTGAGCTTACCCGTACAGGTATCGGACTTCCGGCTTATTATAATGATGAAGTTATTATTCCTGCACTGCAGAACAGAGGACTTTCTCTTGCGGATGCAAGAGAATACAACATCATCGGCTGTGTAGAACCACAGAAAGCAGGAAAGACAGACGGATGGCATGACGCAGCATTCTTCAATATGTGCCGCCCGCTGGAACTTGTTTTTGCTAACGGTATGGACAAGGGCGAGATGGTAGGTATTCCTACTGGCGATGTCACAAAGATGACCACTTTTGATGAATTCTACGATGCATACAAGAAACAGATGGAATACTGTATCTCCCTTATGGTCAATGCAGATAATGCCATTGATGTGGCACACGCAGAGAGATGTCCGCTTCCGTTCCTTTCTTCTATGGTAGATGACTGTATGAGCAGAGGACTTTCTGTGCAGGAAGGTGGAGCTGTATATAACTTCACAGGCCCTCAGGGATTTGGTATTGCCAATATGGCAGATTCCCTTTATGCAGTACGTGAACTTGTATACAAACAGAAAAAAGTCTCCATGGAAGAATACAAAGAAGCTCTTGCATGGAACTATGACAAAGGACTGGATCAGCAGAGCATTGCCGACATGGCAGAAATGACTCTGAAGGATATGCAGGCACAGGGCATTGCTGTTAATGAAAAAACAGCAGCAGAAGTCTTAAGTACTCTCATGAAACTGAAACCTACAGAACAGCAGCTTCAGAGATTTACAGAGATCCATCACATGATCGACGAAATTCCAAAGTTCGGTAATGCTATTGATGATGTGGATTATTTTGCAAGAGACGTTGCCTATACATATACCAAACCTCTCCAGAAATATACCAACCCGAGAGGCGGTCATTTCCAGGCTGGTCTGTATCCGGTATCTGCCAACGTACCGCTGGGTGGACAGACAGGTGCTACACCGGATGGACGTTATGCACATACACCGGTTGCTGATGGCGTTTCTCCATCAGCAGGCAAAGATGTAAACGGACCGACAGCAGCAGCTACTTCGGTATCCAGACTGGATCACTTTATCGTATCAAATGGTACACTGTTCAACCAGAAATTCCATCCGTCAGCACTTGCAGGAAGAGAAGGACTGGAGAAGTTTGTTGCACTGATCCAGGGATTCTTTGATCAGAAGGGTATGCATATGCAGTTCAACGTTGTAGACAGAGAGACCCTCCTGGATGCACAGAAACATCCGGAAAAATATCAGCATCTGGTTGTTCGTGTTGCCGGATACAGTGCACTGTTTACAACACTTTCCCGTTCTCTTCAGGATGACATCATCCGTCGTACTGAGCAGGGCTTTTAAAAGGTGAACCTATGGATTATTTAAATACAAAAGGTCGTATTTTTGATATCCAGAGATATTCTGTTCATGACGGACCGGGGATCCGTACCATCGTATTTCTCAAGGGCTGTGTGCTCCGCTGCAGATGGTGCTGCAATCCGGAATCCCAGGAATACAAGATCCAGACCATGAAGGTTCTGGGGGAAGACAAGATCATCGGAAGAGATGTGACTGTGGGAGAGATGATCACTGAGGTGGAGAAGGATCGTGCCTATTACCGTCGTTCCGGAGGAGGACTTACTCTTTCCGGAGGCGAGAGCCTCTGCCAGCCGGAATTTGCAAGAGATATGTTCCGGGCAGCCAAGGAACGGGGCATCAACACCGCGCTTGAAAGCATGGCATGTGCTCCTTTTGAGGTGATTGAAGAGATCCTTCCTTATCTGGATCTGTATCTTATGGATATCAAGCATACCAATCCGGCAAAACATAAAGAATTTACCGGAAGAGCCAATGATCTGATGATGGAAAATGCCCGTAAGGTAGCATTGTTCGGCAAGTGCAAGCTGATCATCAGAGTTCCTGTGATCCCTACCTTCAATGCAACGGTAGAAGAGATCCAGGGGATTGCCTCTTTTGCAGACACGCTTCCCGGTGTGGAACAGCTTCATCTACTTCCATACCACAGACTTGGACAGGATAAATACACAGGTCTTGGAAGAGAGTATCTTATGGATGGAATTCTTCCGCCAACACAGGAACATATGCAGACACTGAAGAAAGCAGCAGAGTCTGTAAGCACCCTGAAAGTACAGATTGGCGGCTGATTTTTACACCAGAATCATAAAAAAACAACAAAAACAATAAAAACAACATATAATACCAAATAAAACAACAGAAAACAACGATATTTTCTTGACAACATAGGGTATAAGGAGTAAAATCTCCTTAGAAATAAAAAAGAAACCAACCAAATTGCTTAAGGAGGAAACAAGCATGGTAAACGAATTTGAAATCAAAAAACAGATCTGTGACATCGGAAGACGT
>OLRT01001089.1_pt1 | contig 19774 bp, 21 predicted proteins | sample 1672021 | NCBI WGS metagenome assembly OLRT01 (sample SAMEA3136637, study PRJEB25190) | human gut metagenome | reverse complement strand
TTTCAACGCAAATTAAAAGCTGTCTGTTTCTGTTGGAAACAGACAGCTTTTGCAGTCTTACGGTTGCCCTGCAAACCCGAATCTGTCAGCCAACAGTAAAAATTAGAATTACTTCCTTATCACTGTTAAGCCAACTGTTGCCCTGCTTTTACACAGCATGCAGCCGTGCTATAATAGAAAATACACTTTAAAAAGGAAAAGCGCTCTGTGATTCGGCGCGCTTTGCGCAAAAAGATGCTGATGCGGCAAAAGCTGAATGTGGGGCGAAGGAAAGTCATTTTACTAGAGGATGGGGAAAATGCAGAATTTTGAAAACAAGTGCGGTGCCACCATCTGCAAAGACTTGAAAGGTGTGGAAACCGGAATCCCACGGTGCCCCTGTCCGGAGTGCGTCCGCAATGCGGTACTTGCCTTGAGCGAGGTGCCGGGAGAATAAGGCGTACAGCCCGTTATGGTCGGAAAAGGAGTACATTATGGAAATAAGCTATGCAACAACGAGCGACGTTACGGTTATTGCCGCCGTGGAGGCAGCTTGCTTTCCACCAGCGGAGGCGGCCACCGAGAAAGAATTTGTAGACAGAGTGATATGCTTCCTATATAGCGAACAGTGAAATAAAACACTGAAAGCTATACCGATAAACGAATGCGGGTTCTTGCTAAAAGAAAAATTGAAACAAAAAAGTGATGTGGCCAGGAAGAGCTGCATCACTTTTGCTTATTGTATCATCCACGCTGCCAGCGCATCCGCTGTTTGCTGTTGCTGGTCCTCGCCAGAAATCGTGGGTGTTCCATCACCTGCCTGGGGACCGTAGCTGCCAAAACCGGCGTGGCAGCCGCCATCAATAACTACTTCGGTGGTATTGGCTGGCAGGTTGGAACGGTCAGCTTCATATTTCTCTCGGTTCATTACACCGTCCTCGCTGCCGTAGGTGGAATAGACCCGTAGGCGGCTGCCGGTCAGGTCGTCGGTGGAGTAGGCGGCCAGCAGAACCAGATCGTCCAATTCATCGGTATGCTTGGCGGCGTAGCTTGCTGCCATTGCTCCGCCTAAGGAGTGCCCGCCGATGTACCAGCTGTTCACTTCGGGAAAATCCTCAGGGATGCCATCGACAGCATTCATGTCCAATACCGCCAGGTTACAGGGCATCTTTACCAGCACACACAAAATGCCCTTGTCGGCTAGCTTATGGAGCAGGGGCGCGTAGGCGGTGTTTTCCACCTTGCCGCCGGGGTAAAAGATCAGCCCGGCGGTGGGCGTATCCGGGGCAAAGACCCAGCTGCCGTTTTCCTGCGTGACGGTCACGCTGTCGTCGGACAGCAAGGCAGCCTCCGCCGCAGTATCAGCATGGTAATAGTCACCGACATATACGCCAAACAGCACCCAAACCGCCAGCAGGCAGAGCAGAATAGCGGCAAGAATCCCTGGCTTTTTCTGTTTCATGGGCGCTTTCTATCAAAGGTAACTTACGGTCTCAGTGAGCGCTTTGCGGGAACTGTGGTTCGGCAGGGGCTTGCCATCCTCAGCGGCATGACCCAGGTCCAGCAGCATCAGTACTTCCTCATTCTCCGGCAGGCCCAGCGTTTTGGCGGCAGCTTCAGGGTCGAAGAAGTTGATCCAGCAGCTGTCTACCGCGGCATTGGTGGCGGCCAGCATCAGGTGGGTGGCCACGATGGCGGCATCCTCAGTACCGGAACTATGCTTGCCGCCGGGGTAGGTGAACACGCTGTCCTTGTTAAAGGCCACTACCAGCACTGTGGGCGCGCCATAGCGGCAGGGAGTGAGCTTGTCAATTTTAGCCAGCCCCTCGGCGGACTGGACAACATAAATATGCTGCTCTTGCAGGTTCTTGGCGGTGGGGGCCAGGCGGCCAGCCTCCAGAATGCTGCTCAGCTGCTCTGCTGTGACAGGCTTGCCATCGTACTTCTTGCAGGAATAGCGGTCTTTGATCACCTGTGCAAAATCCATGGTAGAATTCCTCCTTACATTTTTGCGGACATTCCATACCGTAAGTATATACTTTTTGCCGCAAAATTTCCAGCCCTCTATGGGCTATGCCCGCTGTGTATGCAGAAACCTGTTCTCCGCTCTGGTTTTATAAAAGGTAAAACAGCGAAAGCTGATTCTCCACCCAGCTTTCCTGCTGCGCCTGGTGGATGACATCGCCCAGCAGGCTGTGCCCTATTAAAAAAGGGGACTGCGGGTCATGCTGCCGCATATTCTGCGTCACCAGCTCCTTGCTGTAGTTGGCGTAGCAGTAGCGGCACAGGTGGCCACAGGTGTTGTATGCGCCGATGTCGGCGGTCATAAAGCAGGCGCACTCTTTGCGGGAGTTTTTACCCGGCGGCAGGTGCAGGCGACGATGCAGCGCGGTTTCAAAAATCTGCTGGGTCATGCAGCCGCTGCAATCCGCGCCATAAGGGGCCAGTTCGTCTCCCTCGGCACAGGGACGTATCGTAAGGCCGTACTGCCGCCCAATCTCCACAAAAGCCTTGCCCAGCGTGAGCCGGTCGGCACGGGAGATACCCTGCACCTGCGGAAAATTGCGCCGCACTTTCTCGTACAGATCAATAAAGCTGATAACGCAGGTGTGGGTGTGCCCGGCCAGCACTGCTGCCATGCGGGTGAACTCCTGAATGTGGCGTTCAACCGTATAGGTGTCGGAAAGAAAAATCGGGTCATACCGCCAGCCGATGCTGTCCGGGCCGACAATCTCGGATAAGGCAACAAAATCACACAGTACGGTCTCTTTCGGCGGCACATGCGGCTCAATCTCAGGCCCATAGGGTGTGATGGTGACGAACCAGTACTGCCCATAGGAACGCAGCAGATCCATCTTCTGCAGCATCGGCGCGGGATTTTTGGTGCAGAAGCTGATCAAATCCACCATGTCCGGGTTCAGCTCGTACCGCGTCACAGCCTGGAAGTTGTAGGGGTTGCGTACCAGCACATGCCCGGCCCGCAGCCGGTTGGCAAACCACTCACTGTAAAATGCCGGGATATCCGTGCGAAAACCTGTCTGCAAAATCATCCCAACACCCCCTTGTGGTTCTCCGAACCCCAGTATACACCCCCGCAGGCGCAAAAGGCAAATTTAAAAGAATAACGATTTGGACATACAAGAAACGGAGAACGCAGAAATCCGCTGTGATATACTTTTAAAAACCAAATTATGCCCCAAACGGGAGATGTACCATACATTTTTTACGAGAAAAAACAAAGACCGCCGCAGCCTGCTGGGGGAGCAGGACGCGGCGGCCTTTGCGATATAGAACGTATGGAGAGAATGGCGAAAATTACTTCTCGGCCTCGCCGCTGAGGATGAAGTCGAAGAGGCAGAGCGCTTCGGCAGCCTGTGCCATGACTAATTTCCCGATAGCGGGCTGGGCGACCTCTTCAGGCCCCGCCAGGTAAAGCAGCTGAACCGGACACTCCCGGTTGTCCTGCAAAACACGGCGCAGGCATTCCAGTTCGCCCTCCTGCTCGCTATGGGAAATCAGATATTCAGAAAAATAGACGATGCGGTCAAACTCATAGGTGGATACCAGCTGGCTGAGCGGCTGCTTTTTATCAAGCGTAATGACTTTGATGTGCGGATCATGCTGCGTACCCTGCGCGCCCGCAATCAGCACGTGATCCCCAGGAAAAGCTGTTTCTATCCACGCCGGTGTCACAAAACCGCCTGCATTACGGCAAGCGGTTTCATACGAATTGTTATGTTAAAATAAATACAACATGCTGCTGAGGCAAATTTTTTCTCGTACACACTGGTAATCCCAAAACTGTCCTTTGCGGGGATTTCACAGAGACTTTCAACCCCACACAACGGCGTTGGAAACTTCCCGTAGATCAATGCGCGGGGTGATGCTGTCCGTGCTGGTCAGTACAGCGGTGACCGTGGCAGCAACCTTTTGATCTGCCATAAAAATCAGAAACTTAGCCTCATCTGATACCAGACCACATTTCCGTGGGTAGAACCGGAAACGCCTTCGCTCACAAAACCAAACTTGGCGTAATAGTGTACCAGTTTGTCTTTGCAGGTGAGCACAAGGCCCTTTCTCCCTTGCGCTTTCGCTTCGCAGATGACATGGTTCAGCAAGGCAGCTGCACAGCCGCGGCAGCGATATTCCGGGATGGTATCTACGCCAAAAATCATCTGCCACGCACCGTTTTCGTTGTGTAGAGAAGCATCCTCATACATCTCATCCCGGAGGTCAGGTTCATCTGTGACCATGCCGTTGACAAAGCCGATCATCCGGTCGCCATCCAGCTGCACCCAGAAGTGATTGGGATAAAACGCCAATCTGCCGGATAGACTGGCTTCGGTGGCGGCTTCCGCAGCAGGGAAGCATTCTGCCTCAATATTTACGATTCCCTGCAAGTCTGCGGGAACAGCAGTCCGAATCTGCATCCTGCTCAAACTCCTTTCTCAATCCACAAGAGTGGTCTCACCCTGAAATACCTCAACTGCCGGGCCGGTCATGAAGGCGTGTCCTGTGGTGTCGTCGATCTCAATGCGCAGGGCACCGCCGTCCATCTGCACTTCCACAGAAGCGTTTGTCAGGCCCCGCGCATGGCTGGCAACAACGCTTGCCACAGCTCCGGTCCCACAGGCCAGAGTGATTCCGCTGCCGCGCTCCCAGACACGCATCCGCAGATGAGTACGGTCAAGGATCTGCACAAATTCGCTGTTGACGCGATTCGGAAAGCGGGCGGCATGCTCGAACAGGACGCCAATCTTCTCCAGCGGCACCTCCTCACAGTTGGGCACCAGATACACGGCGTGGGGGCTGCCGACATCCACGGCGGAAAATTCCCACTCGCTCCCGGCTACTGTGATTTTTTCCGGCTGCGGGGATTCCAGCACCGGCACGCCCATGTCCACCCGGATTTTGGCGGCCTTGTCGTTTTCGGGGGTGATTTGCAGCGTCTTGATACCGTCCAGCGTCTCCACCGTGATTTCCGCCTTGACGGCCCGCCCGTGGTCATACATATATTTGCCGACGCAGCGGATACCGTTGCCGCACATCCGCCCCTCGGTGCCGTCGGCGTTGAACATCCGCATACGGCAGTCGGCTTTTGCCGACGGCTCGATTAAAATCAGGCCATCTGCCCCTACGCCGAAATGCGCCGGGCTCAACAGCTGCGCGGTGCGGCTGGGGTCTGTGACCGTCTCCGCAAAGCAGTCCACGAAGATATAGTCATTGCCCAGACCGTGCATTTTGGTAAATTTCATAATGACACCTCACGGCTTCTGCATCATGATCTTGACGATCTCCTTATCGGTCTCCCGCATGCCGTCGTGGCCCAGCATACCGATGTTGCGGATGGTGTTCTCCACGCCCTTGCTGACGATGCCGTCGCCGCCGCGGAACTGCTGGCCGTTCTGGTACATGTGATAGCCCAGAATCCCAGCCTCGACGCTGGAGGCAATCTTGGCCGCGCAGCTGGGTTTGGCGCCGTCGCAGATGATACCGGACACGATGGCCAGCGCGTTGACGAGGGTGTGGGAGACAGCTTTCAGATCCGCCCCCTGTAAGTAAGCAATGGCACACCCGGCGGCACACCCGGCGCTGACCGCACCGCAGTAGGCGGACAGGCGTCCGATACCCGTCTTTTCATGGATGGCGATCAGGTTCGAGAGCACCAACGCGCGGTACAGCCTCTCCTTGGGGCAGGCCAGCGCCTTGGCGTACTCAATGACCGGGACCGACACCGTAATGCCCTGGTTGCCGCTGCCGGAGTTGATGACGACGGGCAGCTCACAGCCGCTCATGCGCGCGTCGGAACCCGCTGCAGCCTTGGCAATAGCGCGGTTGCGCACATCGTTGCCGTAAAATTTCAGGTAGGTGGAGCCGACATTCGCGCCGTAGTCCCCCAGCAGCCCTTCCTCGGAAATCTGGGTGTTGTACAAAATCTGGGTGTCCAGCAGCGGGCGCACATCGTCCAGGTCGCAGGTCTCGGCAAAGTCGTAGATATTGGCGATCGTCAGCAGGCTGCGGTCCGTCAGGCCGCTTCCCGCCTCCGTATTGCAGGCGGCCGAGGTCTGCCTAGCCGTGTTGTCCAGCAGAACCTCATCATTTTTCTTGATGTAGACAATGTTGGTGTGGTACTGGCTGATGCGGACGACAGCAGAATCCGTGCCGCAGTACAGGGCGATGATAATGTCAAAGATAATGCCGTTGTCGATGGCCTCCACCGAGATGGGAACACTGGACAGGAAACGCCGCATGGCAGCTTTCTGGTTTGCTGTGACCTCCGAGATGACTTCCAGTTCTTTGGCAGCATTTCCGCCGAGGATGCCTGCCACGGCGGCAGCCTCGATGCCTTTCATTCCGTCCGTATTGGGCACGACAACGCTCTTGACGTTTTTGATGATGTTGTTGCTGACGCCGATTTTCACGAGGTCCGGCTCACAGCCCAGCACCTCGCGGGCCTTGGCCGCAGCGTAGGCGATGGCAATGGGCTCGGTGCAGCCCATTGCAGGGATAAGTTCTTCTTTCAGGGTCTGAACATAAGTCCTATAAATCTTTCCGCTCTTATCCATAGGGCTTTTTCTCCTTACTCCATCTTTTTGTCTCTGAGAATGTCCGCAATGGTCTTTTCGGTGCTACAATGCCGGGGGAGGCGATGCGGCCCACGTTGCGCATAGTTTCCTCCGGCGTCGCACCGTTGATCCCATGTACATTATATATGAAAACGTCCTGCATTGCCATACCTACAGCCTGCCAAGCTGCATCCACGGCCACAACACCCTTCATCGTGCGGCCCTGTTTGCCGCCGTTGCAGATCATGCCGGTGACTGGCAGACTTGCGAAAATCAAGTGCGAAAAATCGTGGAACAGGTGCAAAGTGTAAAACAATCGTTATAAGGAAAAAACGACAGCAACCTGCCGCTTTCCTTCAAACAATTCTTAAAATAATGAACTGCTATTGTGCGGTTGCATTGCAATATACCGGAAGGGGCTGTTGCACAGCGGAAAGAACCAAGTGCAACAGCCTCTTTTATGTATACGATACAGATTTGAAGTAAAGGCAATACCGCATAATTCTAAGTGCCGATACGGCGAGCGAGGTGCCGCAGCTGCCGGAGCGGTGCTTAAGCCGTCAGGCGGGAATTGTGCGGTATTGCCTAAAGTCAAAATAAATCCAACATACTGTCAAGATAGATTTCTTCCCGTACACGCAGCTGGTATTCGGGTTTGGTGAGGTAGTAGAGCAAAAATTCCAGCACGATGGCGCTGCCCAGGCCGCGGCCTTCGATTTTGAAATTAGTGAAGCCCTGGGGAAGATAGCGCGTCAGGATGTCCTCGATACTGATAAAACTTGGGCTTTCCATGGCACGGGAAAAACGGTAGCCCTGCGCAGCATCGGGGGCAGTGCAGCGGTGTTCAGGGGTGTCCATGCCTAAGTTGCGGCGGCTGACGGCTTCGTAGCAGACTTTGCGGTCGCGGCATCCGACCCAGCAGCACTCGTTGCAGAGAAATTCCAGCTTGTCCCGCTGGTCTTGGGGCAGGGTGGCGAGCCGGTCAAAGGCTTTATTCAGGCGGAAATCCGGCACCACATAGCGGAAATCCTCCCGCGCGGTTTCCTGTGCCAACTGCGAAAACTCCGTAAGCACCTTGGTGGTCGACGATACAAAATAGAAACTGGGGTACGTTCGTTTTAAATAGTCCAGCAGCAGTTCCGAGTGGACAATGACGCCGCTTTGTGGTGTGTCGCATGCGGCAAATAACCGGCAAAGTTTATTGCAGGTTGGGTCGGCCAAATGTTCCGGCTGCAGTAGAGAGTTGCTGAACGTCAACCTGGCCGAGATGCCGTATTCCTGTGCCAGTGCCAGCGCATCCTGTGGGCGGACATCCCCGCCGCCGACACGTCCGCCGCCCCACAGGCAATCGGCCGGCGAACCGTAAAGCGAGGCAATATCGCACCAGGGGTAAAACCAATCGCGATGTGTACAGTACAGTGGTAGAAACACGCGGTACAACTCGTAAAATTCAAACAACCCAGGCAGATGATACTGCGCGATACGATCCATGGCTCAGCCTCCTCTCTTTTTGAAATATTATAACAGGAGACGGAATACTTTGCAATTCTGGGGCAAAAGCCGGCCCCTTGCTTTATAACTGTAAAGAATGCATAATGACTACAAAAATACATGCGCTTGTTGAAAAATGTCAAACGGCTTCGTCAGGTAGTAGTCCGCCCCGGCGTTCAGCCCCTCGATGCGGTCAGGCAGGTCGGATTTGGCCGTCAGCATCAAAATGGGCACGGTGCAGCGCTTTTGCCGCACCTGACGCGACACGGCGTAGCCGTCCATGCCGGGCATCATCACGTCCAAAATCAGCAGATTATAAATGCCGGTCTCGGCATACTCGGCTCCGGACACGCCGTCGAAAGCGGTCTCCACGGTAAAACCTTTTCGTTCCAGCAGCGTTTGTAGGGATTCTGCCAGCAGTTTTTCATCTTCTACGATCAGCATACGCATCGTCAGCACCTCACTTTATGCCGCTATTGTACCGCACGAAGCTGAAAAGAAGCTGAAATTTGGTGTGAAAAGTGTGGAAATGGCAGGAAACAAGAGATCCGACGCTTCACACAGGCGGGTACGCCTGCCCGGTTAAGAATCGACTGTCCTTTATGTAAAAATCATTGTATTTGCAAGCAAAACACCTGCGCAAACCAAACTTCCGTAAGAATTGCCCAAAAAGCCTTGCACTTTTTGCATAGTCTGCTATAATGGCACTATCATCACAGAACACGAACGGGACAAAGGGGTCGCGTACTTGTAAAAGTACAGCGGCCCCTTTCCGTTACGCACAAAGGCGTGCAGCACTTTACATCGGTGCCGCGCGCCTTTTGTTTTGGATGGTGGGAGAGTTCCCTGTAGAACAGGAAAAGAACAGAAAGAGAGGGTCACACAATGAAAAAGCGTAATCGAGTTCTTGCACTTACTATGGCAGCTGCCATGTCGGCCAGCCTGTTCGTAGGCTGCGGTTCCAGCACCCAGCAGGGTGGGGCGGTTGCTTCCAGTGAGGCCTCGGCCAGCACCACCGCCGCAGCGGATGGCGAGGAAGATAACATCATTCGTGTGGGCGTTGTCTGCTCCATGACCGGCGGCTCTGCCATCTACGGTGAGGGCGCACAGAACGCCATTGATATGGCCGTTGAGGAGATCAACGGCGGGGACTCCGGCTATAAGATTGAAATCGTCAACGGCGGTAAGGTCGCTGACGATGCCAAGGACGCCAAGCAGGCGATGAATGCCTACAACAAGGTCATGGCGGATTCGCCCGAGGCCATCGTTGGCAGCTTCTTCTCCTCGGTCACGCTGCCCATGGCAGAGCAGGCCTCCAAGGACGGTATGCTGCTTCTGGCGACCGGTGCAACCAACGCCGATGTCACCTTAAAAGGCGACACCATCTTCCGCAACTGCTTCATCGACCCGTATCAGGGCAAGATGGCGGCGCTGTTTGCCAAGGATAAGGGCTTTACCAAGGTGGCAGTCATCTACGCCAAGGACGATGACTACTCCAACGGCCTGAAGGATGCATTTATTGAAAACTGCGAGGCCAACGGCATTGAGGTTGCCTACACCGGTGAGTGCATGACCACCGACACCGATTATTCCTCGCAGGCAGCGCAGGCCGTGGCCAGCGGTGCAGAGCTTTTGTATTATCCCTGCTTCCTCGACACCGTTCCGCTGCTGGTTGGTGCAGCCCGCAATGCAGGCTTTACCGGTGCTATCATGGGTGGTGACGGCTGGGATGGCTCCGACACGACCGGCCTTTCCGCACAGTTTGATGATTGCTACTTTACGAACCACTACTCCAGCGAAGATACAGCCCCGGCTGTCCAGAACTTCGTGCAGAAGTACACGGAAAAGTACGGCACCGAAAGCCTAAACGCCTGCGCAGCCCTGTATTATGACGCTATGTACATGCTGGTGCAGGCCGCCGAGAATGCAGGCGGCACTGATACGGCCAGCCTTGTCAAGGGCATGACCGGCATGAGCTTCACCGGTGTCGGTGGCGACATCATACTGGACGAGAACGGCGACGCTATCAAGAGCATTGCCATCAACACCTATGTGGACGGCGCAGTCAAGTGGACGGAAACGCTCGGCTCTGACGGCAAGGTCGTTTCCAAGGCTGAATAAAAATTAAAGTCCAAAGACGGATGGGAGATGTACACGGTGGTGCTGCAACCCGCAAGGAACGCCCGCCGTGTACATTTCTTTTTTTGAAACACCGTAGGAAAGGGGAATGGACCACAAATGAGCTTCTCATTGTTTTTCCAAAGCCTGATCAATGGATTGAACCAGGGCGCGATTTACGCACTGATTGCCCTTGGCTACACAATGGTCTATGGCATCATCCGTATGATCAACTTCGCGCATGGTGATTTTATCATGATTGGCGCATACACGCTGTTCTACACGATTCCGCTGATGGTCAACGCAGGTATGCCGGCCTGGCTGGCGGTCATTGTCGCCATCGCTGTCTGCGCGGTCGTGGGCGTGCTGGTGGAAATGTTCGCCTACCGCCCCGTGCGCAAGGCCGGGCCGATGTCGGCACTGATCACGGCGCTGGCAATGAGCATCTTCCTTGAGAACCTGGCCATGGTGCTGTTCGGTGCCAAGCCGCACAATGTGCAGGCTATCTTCAGCCTGCCGACCGTCACCGTGGGCGGTGTGGCGCTGCCGCTGAATGTGCTGCTGACCATTGCTATCGGGCTGGGCATGATGATTGCTTTGCAGCTCTTTGTCAAGAAAACGAAACTCGGCAAGGCGATGCGTGCTGTGCCGCAGGACAAGGATGCGTCCACTTTGGTGGGCATCAATGTCAACAAAATCATCACGACGACCTTTGCCATCGGCTCCGGTCTGGCTGCCGTGGCCGCGCTGATGTACTGTGCAACCTACCCCCGTGTTACGAATGACATGGGCTCGATGATGGGCATGAAGGCGTTTATCGCTGCCGTGCTCGGCGGCATCGGCATCATCCCCGGCGCGATGCTGGGCGGTATTCTGATTGGTCTTATCGAAATCTTCGTCAAGCTGTTTGCCCCCGGCTGGTACGAGGCCGTGACCTACGGCACCCTGATCGTGATTCTGCTGGTCAAGCCTTCCGGTATTCTGGGCAAGAATGTCGGCGAAAAAGTATAAGGGAGCGTGAACAAGATGACGAAACGACGGCTGGCCTCCTATGGGCTGAATCTGGTCGGTGTCGCGCTGCTGTATGCGGCCATTACGCTGACCTTTACCTTCAATGCTTTTGGTAAAAGCACGACCTACATCCAGGGCATTTGTACAACCGCCTGCTATACCATCATCATGGTCACATCGCTGAACCTGGTCGTTGGCTTTATGGGTGAGTTTTCCATGGGCCACGCGGGCTTTGTCTCGGTGGGCGCATATGTCTCCGCCATCATCTCCGGCGCACTGGCCGGGCATGGGCTTTCTGATTTAGGGCTGCTGCTCGTCGCCATTCTGGCGGGCGGCCTGGCTGCGGGGCTTATGGGCGTTGCGGTCGGCATCCCGGCGCTGCGGCTGCGGGGCGACTATCTGGCTATTGTCACCATGGCCTTTGCCGAAATCATCCGCGTGTGTTTCTGCAACTTTTCCATCACCGGGGGCGGCAAGACGATGAGCGGTATCCTCAAACTTTCGACGTTTGACCGCGCGTTCTGGATCATGGTCGTCTGCGTGACCATCATGTTCCTGTTTGTGCGCAGCCGCTTTGGCCGTACGGTACAGGCTATCCGCGAGGATTACATCGCAGCGTCGGCCTCCGGCATCAACGTGACCTATTACAAGGTGCTGACCTTCGCGGTCTCCGCGTTCTTTGCAGGCATTGGCGGCGGCGTTTACGCCCACTATATGACCGCCATGATTCCCACCAACTTCAACTTCAACTATTCGGCCGAGCTGCTTTCCGAGGTCATCATCGGCGGCACCGGCTCGCTGACCGGCTCCATCATCGGCGCGGCGTTCCTGTCCAGTCTGCCGGAGCTGATGCGCGACTTCTCCACCTACCGTATGCTGGCCTACTCGGTCGTGCTGGTGCTGGTCATGCTGTTCCGCCCGGGCGGCATCTTCGGCCGGTGGGAGTTCAGCCTGCCCCGCCTGCTGGATCGCCTGGCCCATCCCAAGGCGAAAGCCAAGAAAGGAGCGTGAGCGATATGGCGGCACCCGTATTGAAAGCCCAACATCTGGGTATCCAGTTCGGCGGCCTGAAAGCCGTGGATGACTTCAACATGGAGATCGGCGAGTCCGAACTGGTCGGCCTCATCGGCCCCAACGGCGCAGGCAAGACAACGGTCTTTAACCTGATTACCGGCGTTTACAAGCCGACCGAGGGCTCGTTCTACCTCTGCGGTGAGCGGATGAACGGAAAAAAGACGCATCAAATCGTCCACGCGGGCATTGCCCGGACGTTCCAGAACATCCGCCTGTTCAAAAAAATGTCGGTCATAGAGAACGTCAAGACCGCCATGCAGGCCCACACGACCTACGGTATGGCGGATGCCATCTTCCGTACCAAGAAATACTGGCAGCAGGAGGCAGAAATCACCGCCCGCGCCAAAGAGCTGCTAGAAGTTGTTCACCTTTCCGGCAAGGAGGACTTGGAGGCCGACAACCTGCCCTACGGTGAGCAGCGCCGCCTGGAAATTGCCCGTGCACTGGCCACCGACATGAAACTGCTGCTCCTTGACGAACCGGCGGCGGGTATGAACCCCACCGAGACCGAGGAACTGCTGGAAATTATCAACTATATCCGCAATGAATTTAAAGTATCCGTCCTGCTCATCGAGCACGATATGAGCCTTGTCATGAAGATCTGCGAGCGCATCCAGGTGTTGGATTTCGGTACGACGATTGCCTCCGGTACGCCGGAGCAGATTGCCAACGACCCGCACGTCATCGAGGCGTATCTGGGCAAGGACGAAGCGAAGGAGGCCGCCGATGCTTGAGATCAAGGACCTGCACGTCAACTACGGCGCAGTTCATGCGCTGAACGGGGTGTCCATGACGGTGAAGGACGGCGAGATCGTTTCCCTGATTGGCGCAAACGGCGCGGGAAAAACCACGACCCTGCGCACGATTACCGGGCTGGAAAAGGCGGCTGGCGGCTCCATCACTTTTGATGGGCACGACCTGCGCAAAACCGAGCCCAGCAAAATTATTACGTTGAAATTGGCGCATGTGCCGGAAGGGCGGCACATTTTTCCCCAGATGACGGTGGAAGAAAATCTTGAGATGGGGGCGTTCACCGACCCAACCGACATGGCGAAAACGATGGCCGACGTCTACGAGCGGTTCCCCCGCTTAAAAGAGCGCAAACGCCAGCTGGCGGGTACGCTCTCCGGCGGCGAGCAGCAGATGCTGGCCGTTGGCCGCGCCCTGATGGGCAAACCCAAGATGATTTTGATGGATGAGCCGTCGATGGGCCTGTCTCCGCTGCTGGTCAAGGAAATTTTTGCCATTATCCGGGAAGTCAACAAGCAGGGCATTACGATTTTGCTGGTGGAGCAGAATGCGAAAATGGCGTTGGCAATCTCCGACCGCGCCTATGTGCTGGAAACCGGCACGATTACAATTGAGGGCGACGCCAAGGAATTGCTGAACGACGCCCGCGTGAAGAAAGCCTATCTGGGGCAGTAAGGGGGCCACTATGTATCCGAACTATCCCTACTTCGCCGTGGCCATCACCCGCACCTGCGGGTCGGGCGGCGGCAGTTACATTGGCAAAAAGCTGGCACAGGATTTTCACATCGACCTGTACGACCGGAAACTATTGCGCCTGGCAGCCGAGGACAGCGGCATCAACGAGAAAATTTTTGCCGCCGCCGATGAGAATACCAAGAAAACGCTGCTCTACCGCGTATCGCAGCATGTCTACGACGGCAGCTTCATCCCGCCGGAGAGCGGCAACTTCATCAGCGACCAGAACCTCTTCAACTATCAGGCCAAGGTCCTGCGGGAATTGCTGGACGAGGAAAGCTATGTCTGCGTAGGCCGCGCGGCGGACTTTGTGCTGAAAGATAAGCCCAATGTGCTGACTGTCTACATCGATGCCCCTTATGAGGATCGCATCGAGCGGGAGATGAAGCGCCAGGGCATCGGCCGCAGCCAGGCGATGCACTACATTGATAAGCTGGACCACTACCGGGAGAGCTATTATAAGTACCACACCGGCCGCCAGTGGAAGAGGGTCGAAAACTATGACCTCTGCCTAGACAGCGCCGCCATTGGACTGGACAACTGTGTCGAGGTCATCAAGAAGGTCATCGAATTAAAATTCGGGGTAAAGTGCCCGCGATAAACAACAAAATCAGGGAGGAAAGAACGATGGAAGCACTTGCATACTATGACGGTAAAATCGGCACGCCGGAAGAATTGACGGTTCCTTTCAATGACCGGGTACACTTCTTCGGCGATGGCGTGTATGACGCGACAGTCGGTGCCAACGGCAAGGTGTATCTGATGCAGGACCACCTCGACCGCTTTTACACAAGCGCCAAGGCATTGGATATCAACATCCCGATGCCGAAAGAGGAACTGGGCAAGCTGCTGACCGATTTGCTTGCCAAAGTGGACGGTACAACGCACTTTGTCTACTGGCAGGTTACGCGCGGTGTCGAGACCCGCAACCATGTCTACGCCGAAAATCTCCCCGGCAAGCTGTGGGTATCCATCCGCCAGAACCACCTGAACGACCCCGACGTGCCCATCAAGCTCAACACCGAGGAAGATACGCGTTTCTATCACTGCAACATCAAAACATTGAACCTGCTGCCCAGCGTTGTGGCGGCGCAGCACGCCAAGCGTATCGGCGTGCAGGAGACTGTGCTCCACCGCGGCGATATCGTGACTGAGTGTGCCCACTCCAACGTGTCCATCCTCAAGGATGGCGTATTTTATTCGCACCCCAACGATGAATTTATCCTGCGCGGCATCGCCAAGACCCACATGATCCAGGCCTGCTACCGCCTTGGCATCACGGTCATGGAAAAGTGCTTCACGCTGGACGATCTGATGAACGCCGACGAGATCATCGTGACATCGTCCTCCAACTTCTGCCTGCATGCCTGTGAGGTGGACGGAAAGCCCGCGGGCGGCAAAGACCCGGCCACTCTCAAGGCCATCCAGGATGAGGTGCTGCGCGAATACTACGCCTACACCGGCAAAACGACCGTCGTGGACTGAACAGGGGGTGTGCAAGATGACCCGCGATGAACTGGAAAAACGCAACGTGGGCGAAAACCTCGATGCTTTGATGAATCTGGATCCGCGCGGCTACGGCGTCTGCCGTATTCTCTACACGGGCAGCCGCGCCTACACCGGTGAGCCGCTGACGATGCACGCGGCGCAGGTGCTGTGCGATACAGTAAAAGAGAACGACCTTGTGTACATTATCACCGGGTTTGTGCTGCTGCCGCATAAAGTGCCCGAGATGGACGGCACAGTCAGTGCCATGCTGCTGGCCCGGGCGCTGGTGATGGCCTTCGGTGCGAAACCAGTCATCGTCTGCCCGGACGACAGCGTGCAGGCCATTGAAAAGTGTGCCGCCGTCGTGGGGCTGCATATCTACGAGGATTTAGACACTGTGCAGGCCTTGCCGTTGAGCATGGGCGTCGTCGCCTTTACGAAGGACATCGCCGCCGCCCCGGCTCAGGCCACCGAGCTGGCCGCCCGCAAGCCTGCGGCGGTCGTCTCGGTGGAAGCATGCGGCGCGAATGCGGTGGGCGTCTGCCACAATGCCGTTGGTCTGGATGTGACCGCCCTGCAGGCCCGCAGCGATGTTTTGTGGGATACCCTGCGTGCCAACGGCGTGCCGAACATCGCCATCGGCGACCTGGGCAATGAGATCGGCATGGGCACGATTGCCGAGCATATCAAAAAGTACGTGCCCTTCACCGCGGAGGGCGAGTGCCATTGCGGCTGCGGCGGTGGCATTTTGAGTGCCACCAAGGCCGACAACATCATCACGGCGACCTGCGCCGACTGGGGCTGTTACGGCCTGATGGCGGCGCTGGCATATCTCAAGAAAGATATGGAGATTCTCCACCATGAGGAGATGGAATCCGAGGTCATGCGGGTGGCGGCACGCAATGGGTTTATCGATATGACCGGCTCACTGCTGCCAGGCATCGATGGCTTCAGCACCCGGATGAATGTGGGCATCGTCAGCCTGATGCGCCAGTGTACGGCCTACGCGGTGCGGTACTCCCACAAATCGGATCACTGGTTCGGCCCGGTGCTGGCAAAGCATTTCTTTGACTGACTATATAATATGGAAGGAGGCGGCGGCCATGCTGTCGTTTCAGCTGCATCCGGTGGGGGACTGCGCCCTGCTGGCAGAGTTTGCACAGCGCATTGCGCCGGACATCGGCGCGGCGGTGGCGGCACTGAACAGCCGTGTGCTGGCCGCAAAGCTCCCCGGCGTGGTGGAAACAGTACCCGCCTTTGCCTCGCTGCTCATCACGTATGACCCACTTGTAACGGAATACGATACCATAGCCGACGCCGTGAAAAAGCTGGCTGACGCCGACGGTGCGGACGCTGCGGCAGGGGAGGGGAGGCTCGTTACAATTCCTGTATGCTATGGCGGCAATTTCGGCCCCGACCTGCCCTTTGTGGCGCAGCACGCCGGGCTGACCGAGGAAGAAGTCATTGCCCTGCACACCGGGCGGGAATATCAGATCTATATGCTGGGCTTTCTACCGGGGTTTCCGTATCTCGGCGGTCTGGATGAACGGCTGTTCACCCCGCGGCTGGGAACGCCACGCACGGCCATCCCGGCCGGGGCGGTGGGCATCGGCGGCGAGCAGACCGGTATTTATCCCATTGCCAGCCCGGGCGGCTGGCAGCTGATTGGCCGCACGCCGCTCAAACTGTTTGACCCAGCCTCAGGTACGTTGCCTTACGCGGCGGGGGACAGGATACGCTTTACCCCCATCACGGCAGCAGAATTTGCGGCCTTGGCGGCCAAGGAGGGCACAGTATGAGCATCACAGTACTGGAACCCGTCCCCCTGACCACTGTGCAGGACGCGGGCCGGGTGGGGTATGCAGCGCAAGGCTACCGCAGCTGCGGCGCGGCAGACAGCTACGCCTACCACCTTGCCAACGCGCTGGTCGGCAATGACCCGGGCGCGGCGGTGCTGGAATCCACCCTGCGCGGCCCGGCACTGCGATTTGAGGCGGACACCGTTTTTTCGCTGACCGGGGCGGAAAGCCCTGCCGCGCTGGACGGCGTACCCGTGCCCTATTACGCGCCGCTGCTGGCGAAGGCAGGCAGTACACTGAAAATCGGCGTGGTTGCGTCTGGTTTGCGCAGTTACTTGGCTGTGGGCGGCGGCATTGCCACCCCGCCCGTGCTGGGGAGTCGCGCCACCGATGTGAAATGCGGTATCGGCGGCTTGAAAGGCCGCAAGCTGGCAAAAGGCGACACGCTCCCCACCGGGGTATGCGATACCGCCGCACTCTGGCGGATCATTACGGCCAAACATCTGGACCGCCCATTGCGGGACAAGGCCGTGTGCCGGGGCACCCATCCTGTGCGCGTGCAGGGGGCGCAGACTTTGCCGCTGCTGCGCACCGTACCCGGCCCGCAGGATGCCGCGTTCACCGTGCAGGGTTTACATGATTTTACCCACGGCATCTACACATTGACACCCAACTGTGACCGCATGGCCTGCAAGCTGGCGGGCCCGCCGCTGGCAATGCACCATGGCGCGGACATCCTCTCCGATGGCATTGTGCCCGGTTCGGTGCAGGTCTCCGCCGACGGTCAGCCCATCGTGATGCTGGCCGACCACCAGACCATCGGCGGCTACGCCAAAATTGCAACGGTCATCTCCGCTGACCTGCCCGCGCTGGCGCAGCTGCGTCCCGGTCAGCGAGTATGCTTCACCTTTGTGACCCCCGCCCAGGCCGTACAGGCCGCCCGGCAGCAGACCGCCCTGTGGCAGCAGGTACGGAATCGTTTGTAAAAGAAGGTGTGTTGTATGAAATACTCCGCATTTCCCCCGGCTGAGGTCCGTGCGCTGATCCGGGCAGGTAAGCTGGATGCCCCCACTACCGGCTATTGCGACGGCTATGCCCAAGGCAACCTGGTTGTGCTGCCCAAAGCGCTGGCATGGGACTTTCTGCTATTCTGCCAGCGCAACCCCAAGGCCTGCCCCCTGCTGGAAGTGGCCGATGCCGGGGAGCGCAGCTTCTCCCAATTTGCGCCGGGCAGCGATATCGCGCAGGACATCCCGCGCTACCGCATTTACCAAAATGGCGAACTAATCGGAGAAACTACCGATGTGACGCGGTATTTTGAAGGGCGGGACGATTTGGTCAGCTTCCTTATCGGGTGCAGCTTCTCGTTTGAGTCGGCCCTGCTGGACGCCGACATCCCGGTGCGCCAGATCGAGGAGGGCGTCAATGTGCCGATGTACAACACCAACATTCCCTGTATGCCCGCGGGGGTGTTCAGCGGCAACATGGTCGTCAGTATGCGGCCCATCCCGTATGCGCAGGTGCCCGCAGCGGTAGCCATCACGGCGGGCATGCCCCGCGTACACGGAGCACCGGTGCAGATTGGCACACCGGAGGCTATCGGCATTACTGACATGGCCCACCCAGACTACGGCGACGCCGTGACGATACGCCCGGGCGAAACGCCTGTATTCTGGCCCTGTGGGGTCACGCCGCAGGCAGTGGTCATGCACTCAAAACCCGAGTTTTGCATCACCCACGCGCCGGGACATATGTTTGTGACCGATGTGAAAAACACGGCGCTGAAATTTTAAGAGGGGGGCTTTGTAATGCCAACCATTGATTTGAACTGCGATTTGGGCGAGAGTTTCGGCGCGTACACCATCGGGATGGACGATGAAATTTTACCCTACGTGACCAGCGCGAGTATTGCCTGCGGGTTTCACGCGGGCGACCCGTCCGTGATGAAAAAGAGCGTATTGTTGTGCAAAAAATACGGCGTGCAGGTGGGCGCACACCCCGGTCTGCCCGACTTGCAGGGCTTTGGCCGCCGCAAAATGGCAATCAGCCCCGCCAAAGCTGAGGCTGACGTAGTGTATCAAATTGGCGCACTGAAAGCCTTCTGCGATGCGGCGGGGGTGCCGCTGCACCACGTCAAGCCCCACGGCGCACTCTACAACATGGCTGCCAAAGACCCGGCGCTGGCGGAGGCCATCTGCCGCGCCGTGCAGGCTGCGGCCCCCGGTGCGGTGTTGCTGGCCCTGTCCGGCAGCGAAATGATCAAGGCCGCCCACGCTATCGGCCTGCCGGTCGCCAGCGAGGTATTTGCCGACCGCGGCTACCAGCCGGACGGAACCTTAGTGCCCCGCGGCACGCCTGGTGCGATGGTTGAGGACGAGGACACTGCTATAGTGCGGGTCTTGCAGATGGCAAAGCAGGGCACTGTACAGGCCAACGATGGCAGCACGGTAACTTTGCAGACCGATTCCGTCTGCATCCACGGCGACGGGCCGAAAGCTCTTGCCTTCGTACAGAAAATCTCCACCGCCCTGCCCGCTGCAGGAGTGGAAGTCAGAACGTTTACCGCGACCACCAGTGGGGCAACGTAGCCCACAACAAAATGTGGCATCACTAGCTGTGGGGACGGCCGGACTTTTGCGATTACGCGTTGCTGGTCTTTGCCATCAAGAGCTTACAAGAAAATAAGAGCAGGGCGGAGTAGGCAACGCCTGCACCGACCTTGTACACCAGCTCATCAACACCGTAAAGGACTTTTACGACATC
>OLRT01001085.1_pt1 | contig 19843 bp, 10 predicted proteins | sample 1672021 | NCBI WGS metagenome assembly OLRT01 (sample SAMEA3136637, study PRJEB25190) | human gut metagenome | reverse complement strand
TATTTCATTTTTTCCTTTAAATAAATCTAATATATTTATATTATATTCTATATTTAATTTTATATAATTATTTTTGCTTTTATCAATCGTTAATTTATTTGTTTCAGTTTCTATTACAAATAGGCCTTGATTAGTTTTATATTTTGTTAAATTCTTATGATTTTCTTTAAATATCATTAAAGAATTTACATTTCCAAATCTTTTTATAGAAACTTCTTCCTCAGATATTTTTAGTGTAGTTGTTACTTTTTGATTTTCTTCACTTTCTTCATAAACTATATATATATCTTTATTTTTTTCAAACATTTTTCCTATAGTATTTACTTCTATAGTATCTATATTTCCCACTTCATCATATTGTTTTGTAAGTATCTTTAGTTTTGCCTCCAAAATAAATCCTCTCCTAAAACAAGTATAAACTTTAAGCTTCTTGCTCAAAGTTTATACTCATAATTAATATTGTTATATTTTTACGCTTTTTATGTCATCTATTTCTTTCTTTAAAAATTCTTCTGCAATAGAAGCAAATTTTTCTGGTATATCTGATACATAATACTCATACTTAGGATCTTCTTCAGTTTCTTCTCTAAGTATATTATCATTTTCTAGTATTCTCTTTAAATCTTTTGCGGTTTCTCTTGCAGGATTTACTAACTTAACATTTTCTCCAACAATTTCTCCGATTGTTCTCTTTAGCAGTGGATAATGTGTACATCCTAATACTAAAGAATCTATACCTTTATCCATTAACTCTTCTAAGTATCTTCTTGCAGTTAATGATGCTATGTCAGTATTTGCCCATCCTTCTTCTACTATAGGAACAAATAAAGGACATGCTTTATCTACTATTTTTATCTCTGGATCTATTTTAGCAATTTCTATATTATATGCTTTTGACCTTATAGTCCCATCAGTTCCTATAACTCCCACTATTTTATTCTTAGTAGTATATGCTGCAGTCTTTGCACCTGCTTCTATAACTCCAATTATCGGCAAATCATACTTTTCATTTGCTTCTTTTAATGCTCTTGCCGTTGCTGTATTACAAGCTATTACTATAGCTTTTACATTTTTTGAAATTAAAAAGTCTATAGCCTGAAAAGTATATTTTATTATTGTCTCTTTAGATCTAGGTCCATAAGGAACTCTGGCTGTATCGCCAAAATAAACTATATTTTCATTTGGTGTGATTTTCATTATTTCTTTTAATACTGTAAGACCCCCTAGTCCTGAATCAAACACACCTATAGGCCTATTATTCATTTGTAACACCTACTTTACTTTTTAGAATCTAGTGCTAGCTCTATAAGTCTATCTATAAGTTTAGAGTATTCTAAACCTGTAGCTTCCCACATTTTAGGATACATACTTATATTTGTAAATCCTGGTAATGTATTTATTTCATTTATAAATATTTCACCTGAATCTTTATCTATAAAGAAATCTACTCTAGAAAGTCCTTTTCCATCGATTCCTTTGAATGCCTCTATTGCCATTCTTCTTATATCTTCCATATCTTCTGCTTTTATATTTGCTGGTATATCATAAGTTGAAGTACCATTTATATATTTATCTTCATAATCATAGAAGTCTTTAGCTGGCTTTATTTCACCTGCTATAGATGCTTTAACTTCTCCATTTCCGATAACAGCAACTTCTATTTCTCTAGCATTTATACCTTTTTCTAAAACTATTCTTGAGTCATATTTTAAAGCTTCTTCTATACCAACTAGAAGTTCTTCTCTATTTATAGCTTTAGATATACCTACACTTGAACCTAGATTAGCTGGTTTTACAAATATAGGGTAGTTTAATTTTTCTTCTATCTTGTCTAATTCTTGATCTTTATTTATATTAAATTCCCATTTATTTGTATATGTGTAATCTACTTGTGGTAATCCTATTTGTGAGAATACCTTTTTACATATAAGTTTATCCATACCTACACTAGATGCTAAAACCCCACATCCTACGTATGGTATTTGGCTTATTTCAAATAATCCTTGTATTGTACCATCTTCTCCGTATGGACCATGTAACACTGGAAATAATACATCTATCTTTTCTACTCTTCCATCTTCAAATTTTAATCCAACTTCTTTATTTCCTGAAGGTATTAAGTTTATCTCAACACTTGGATTAGCTAAATTAACCCAACTTCCATCTTTGATGTTTTCTTCATTTCCATCATAAAACATCCATCTTCCTTCTTTTGTTATTCCTATAGTAAAAACATTATATTTATCTCTATTAATATGCTTACAAATCGACGCTGTTGATAATAGTGAAACTTCATGTTCACCAGATTTTCCACCAAATATTAAAGCCACATTTATTTTACTCATAATATGCTCACCTTTCTGCAAATATTTGTTAATATTAAATATTATATGCATTTTGTTATCTAAATGATTATTATAATTTATTTTAACAAAAAAATAAAGGAGCAAACGCACCTTTATTAGTATTTGAAGTATATATTTTCAACTATTTCGCAAATACATGATTTCCTATCCTCATATATGGATTTAGTGTCTTTATCCAATTACATGTAGCTATATCTGGGTTCCAAAAATAGATTGCATTATTAGTTGGATCATTACCATACAATGCATCTTGTGCAGCAGTATATGCTGATTCTGTAGGTTGCATATTTATAGATCCATCTTTAACTACAGAAAATGCATTTTTCTGATATATAACATCCTTTATAGTATTTGGAAACCTTGGATCTTTTACCCTGTTAATAACTACTGCAGCTACAGCAACTTGTCCTTCATAACTTTCTCCTCGAGCTTCTCCTGTAACTAACTTAGATAAAAGTAATAATTCTTCATTGGTAATATTTATTACTTCTCTTTTTTGTTGTTTAACAGTTTTAGCTTGAATAGGAGATGCTTTTATATTAGAATTTGTATCTAATTCATTTGAGTATATTAAGCTTGTAGGAATAAGCACACAAGTTAAAACTATTATTAAAACTTTAAGCTTATAACACCTATCCATAAATTTTGTCACTCCTTTAATTTTCTATTTGATTATATCTTGTATTATTTCTACTATTTTAAATTTAATTTGAACTCTATCTACTTGCTTACTAGTTTTTTGAGATATTAATTCATACTCCTCTTCAGTTAATACTTCTCTTAACTTATCATCTGTATCTTTATCTATTATACCTTTTTGTTCATCTACAAAGCATAGTGGTGGAAACATAACACACCACCAATTTTTTCCCTTTCCTTCACCTATTATTATTCTTAATGCTTTATACTCACCTGCTGGAAGTACTACATTAGAATATTGTTTTGTAGGGAATTTACTATAGTCAATTCCTACTTTAACATCATAGTCATATCCATTTTCTAAGATAATATTTTTACTTATTTTCTCAAGTTCATCATATTCTTTTTTTATTATTAATTCACTTTCTTCTATACTTTCTGATTCTAATAATTTAGGTTGTAAATAATTTATAATAGCATCTCTTACTTTTAATTTTAAATTTTGGTCTTCCTCTGAGTCACTATTTGCTATCACATGAAATCTTATAAGTTTATCTTTATAATCTTCTGATGCTGCACTTATTTTTTTTACTTCCCCACTTATTGATATTGTCATAATTGATATAATTGTAATTAAACTTAATATTAATATACTTAATCTTATTTTTATTTTATTAACCATCATTAATCCCCCTCAAAATATTACTATTTTGAGTATTACCACTTTAAATTAATTTATACTAGCTAAGCTAATAAAAATTTAATTTAATCGTATAAATATAACTAATCACTTTTTAATCTGTTGTGCTAGTTATTTTAATAAACATATTGAAATTACTATTTGAAATTACTATATAAAGTTTTTTAACTACTAAAATATAGCTTGTTAGACTCTAGCATGTTCAATAATTATAATTAACTTGCACAATGAGTTTTTTTATTATAAAAATATTTTTCTTAAATTATTTGTTATTAATTTATTATTTATGCATAATTTTTTATAATTTATAGTTATCTAATATACAAAAAAATCATTGGACAAATTTAATTATCTTAAATTAATCCAATGATTTTTATTTTTATAATTCTTTATTATTTACTGTCGTTTCTATCATAAAGTTTTCAGCCTTTTGAATATGCTCCATAGCATACTTTTTAGCAAGCTTACTATCCCTTCTTTTTATAGCATCTAATATCATTTTATGTTCTTCTATTATATTTACAGTAGAATCATAGTCTGATATATACGTAACTCTAAATCTATAAACTTGCTCCCATAAAGAATTTATTAATTGATGCAATTTTTTATTATTTGTAGATTTAAATATACATTCATGAAACTCTACATCTTTTCTTAATAAGGCTTGTACATTTGATTCATTTATACCATCTTTAAATTCTTCTACTATAGATTCTAATTTTTTTATATCTTCATCTGTTATTCTTTCAGCAGCAAGAGATGCTGCTAAGCCTTCTAAGCTAGCCCTTATTTCTAATACGTCTATTAAATCTTTTAATGACATATTAGCTACATAAGCACCTTTTCTTGGAAGCATAACAACTAACCCCTCTAATTCTAGTTTTCTTATAGCTTCCCTTACTGGCGTTCTACTTACACCTAATTGCTCAGCTAATTGAACTTCCATAAGCCTTTCTCCTGGCTTTAATCTTCCTTCTACTATTGCTCCCCTTAAGTTCTCAAATACCACATCTCTTAGTGGTTTGTACTCATCTAAATTTAACTTAGTTAAATTCTCCATTAACTTCAACTCCTTTTTCACTACTTCTGACAACATAAACTTGATTATATTTCTTTAGTAGTTCTCCCTTTGCACTTAATGCATCTTCCTCTTTATCAAATAACCCAAAAACTGTAGGCCCACTTCCACTCATCATAGAACCTAAAGCATTATTTTCTAACATTACCTTTTCTATATCTTTTATCTCTTCATGCATTTTACTTGTTACAGTTTCAAGTACATTTACCATATTTGTTGCTAATAAATTTATATTCCCTTTTTTTAGACATTCTATCAAGAATTTATTATCTGGTCTATTTTTAATATTTTGTAAATCTAACCCTTCATATACTTCTTTTGTTGATACAAATAAATTCGGTTTACAAACTAATATAACTGTATCTTTAGATAGTCCTTTTATATAAGTTAATTCTTCTCCTATTCCTTGTGCTAAAGCTGCATTTCCTGATATACAAAATGGAACATCCGCACCTAATTTAAGCCCTATTTCTTGTAACCTCACTTCTGATAAGTTAAGTTTCCAAAGTTTATTAAGCCCTACTAGAACTGCAGCTGCATTACTACTTCCTCCAGCCATACCTGCTGCTACTGGAATATTTTTTTCTATAAATATTTCTACACCATTTTTTATGTTAAATTGATCTTTCAATACTTTTGCTGCCTTATAAACAATATTATTTTCATTTAAAGGAATATCGGAACTATTGCTGTTTATATTAATTTCATCTATCTCAATTTCTTTTATCTTTATAATGTCATATAAATCTATTGTCTGCATTATCATTTCGACTAAATGATATCCATCTTCTCTTTTTCCTAGCACATCTATTGATAAATTTATTTTAGCTCTGCTTTTTAATTCTATTGAACTCATTTTAGCCTCCTTAAGTATTTATAATGCGTTTAATGCTCAATACTTATATTATACTACAAAAAATAAAATAATAGGGGACTATAATCCCCTATTTATTTTATTTTAATAACCACTAATTATAATTACTTGCTTTATATATAAATATTTTAATAAAATAAGTTTATATTAATCACACACTGCTACTTTTTTTTCTAAAATTAAGCATTTACCTGGTTTTAATGGTTCTTCTATTTTTAATTCATTTAATTCTGCTATTTCAGACTCTGTTGTGTTATATTTTTTTGCTATATTCCAAAGATTATCGCCTTCTTTACATATATATACTATTATACTTGGTGCTTTAGATAAGTCATATTCTCCTAAATCTTCACCCTTCACTATAAAACTTTCTGTCTTTTTATCTACTGCTTCTATAAATCTTTTTATTTTTACTGATAAATCTATATCATCTCTATTTAAATCAACTTCTAATTTTTCTATAGAAACTGTATTAAATATATTACAAGTATCAGTTAAATCATCTATTGTTATATCATGTTCAAAAGGTATTTCTTCACTTATTCTATAAACTGATTTTAGACCCTCTACAGGAACATATAGTATATCAATTTTTATTATACCTTGTATTATACTCTTATCCCCTTCTGCATAAGAATTTTCTATAGATATAGATGGGCAAACACTTACTATATCTTTTATTTGTATATCATCATTACTATTTTTTATAGTTTCTCTTACAACAAAACTTTCTGTTTCAGATTCTATTGTTTTGTTTACTTCCATTGTTCTATAATCGAATTTTATTATTTTCTCAGGAGAGTAAGCATCTTGTAAAATCTCTCTTGTTATTTCATCTGTAACTTTTACTTTGCATTCAACTGTACAATCTATTTCTAGTAAACCACTATTACTTTCATTATTTTGTTTAAATACATAATTGAATTCTTCCATAGATAATAAAGTTTCTTCTGTCATACCTTCACATGCACCTGGAACTTCTATAAATTGCGTGAAATCTATTCCTATCTTATCTAATTCAACTAATTCTCCATCATATGTACAAGCTAAAGGATTTATTTCTACTACTCCACCAACTATAACTTTATTATCAGATACTCTAGTTTCTTTTATTTTAGCATATGGATTTAAACTTATTATTGATTGAACTTCTTCTGTATTTATAGTTATAGTATCTCTTATTGCACTTTCTGATTTTTCTATACCTACAATATCTTGATAGCTTATTTCTTTTCTATGTTTTTGAACACCTTCAACTTGAGCAACATCTTTTACTATATCTAGTCTTTGCTTGTCAAATATACTTCCTCTTAAATTAATAAGAGCTCCTACTCTTATTTTTCTTTCATTCATTATAGTGCAATCTACATGCTCTACTTCTGGGAATAACATATATTCCATATCAGAAACTATGTTATCTTTTTCTATAACCTCATTTATGTCTATCTTACCATCTACATTTGAAACTGTTGTTTTATCATCTGTCGTATATATTACATTGTAGTTAAAGCTACCTCTACAAAGTACTTTCCCTTCTGTAAGTTCTACTTTCTTTAAAGATATGTACCCTTCTGTTTTTATTATCTCATATACATCTGATTTCTTATCAGGCACAACTGCCTCTGTTTCTATAAATGTTTGAAATTTACCAAAGTCTATTCTATTGTCTACCTTTATTATATCTTTTATTAATTCCATACTGGCCTCCCCATATATTAAATATAAATATCACACTATATTTATATTTAATATACAAAAAAAAAATTACACCTATTTTTGATAGGTATAATTTTTTAACTTACGTGTAATTTATCTTGATTTCTAAATACTTGCAATTTTACATTAGATGTTAGTAAATCTGAGTAGCTATAAGATACTCTAGAACAACCTTCATTGTCACTATCTAACTTTACAACAAACACACTCGGATAAACTTTTTCTAAAATTCCCTTTTTTGTAACAACTTGTTTTCTTCCCTTGTTAGCTTTAAGTAGTATTTTCTTACCTAAATGCCTCTCTAAACTTTCCCTTATCTTATCTAGAGTTTGAACAGTGGCCATAATATCACCTTCTTTAAACGTTTGTATGTTTACATAATATCATAAGTACAATTTTTTGTCAAATGTTTAAACTAATTATTTTATATACTTTTAATAAAAAAGTCAATATATTTTTTTACCATATTTGTCATATTATTTATTTTTTTTAATATAACATAGATTTAGGCATAGCCCATCTAAATTTTCCTCTTGTTTCAGAACCTCCTATACCCTTTAAACCTGTTACAGTCTGTTCTATGACTTCTTCTATAGGAACTATAGTATCTATCCTTGAGCAAGCAATCTTTTCAACTACAAATACTGGATCTAATGCATGTATCATTATTCTTCCTGGTGAACTAGCATAATTAGCTCCAGCTCTTATTAGCTGTTCATAATTCGATTGGCATGCTCCTGCAAATATAACTAAATTATCTAGGTTAGGTTCCCATTTACGAGCTTGCTTTACTGCTTTGATAAAGTTTAAAGAATTTCTATAGTTATTTAAATCTGTAATATTTCCTTTTCTAGATGTAAGAGCATCATGACCAGTTGTAACTAATATATCTGGATTATGTTTTTCCAAAAGTCCAACTACTTCCTTATATTGATTTTCTTCAGGTATAGCTACACCTACTGCTGGTATGCCAAGTTCAGTATATACATCTAAGCATATTTTTAAATACTCTTTGTCACCATCTATTTGTAGTACTTTTCCTGGTATACCGTAAACATTTGGATTTGCTTGTAATTTTGGCACAGCTCTATTCATTTTCTTTTCTCTATCTTGGGCACTTCTAACTGATTTATATATTAAATTTTCTACTGTAGGATCTATTAATATCTGTTTTATATCTGATACTTTTACAACTTCTAAGTCTTCTAAGTATGCATCTGCTATTACCCTAAATGCTACACCTTTTAAAATAGCTATCTTTTCATTTTTATTATCTATACCAAATCCAACTATTTTAAATATTATATCTTTGTTGTATGATTTTCTAGTTACTATATCACCAATTTTCATAACTTGCCTCCTAGCTATAGTTATATTAATATATGATATGTAAAAATATTTTTTTTGTTACCTCTACAATAATTTGCTAACGTATTATTAAAAGAGTTTTACCCTAAAAGATTTGATTCTTCTACTATAACTCGAAATAATCTTGATATTGTAGTAAATATAATAAATAATAGACCTCCATAAGTGTCTTAGATAAAACACCTATAGAGGTCTTCACTGTAATATAAACATAAGTTGTTGCGCTTATATTTACAATCTATAATAATTTTATTAAGAACTGTTAATAAAAATTAACTTTAATTTAAATAACTACTATATAAGAATTAAATATACTTATATAGTAGTTATTTTTTTACTCAAATCTAAATACTAAGTTAAACTTACCTCTAGAAGTTCCTCCAATAAAGTTTTTACCATGCTTACTAGTAAAACTTAATTTAGATGTATAAGGATTGGCTAAGTTTTGGGCTCTATTTAGAACTCCTAATTTAACATTACTAATATCTTCATATAACCATAAAGGACTCTCTTTTGTTAATTGTAAATTCCTATCTACAATTAAACCTTCTTTATTGTATATTCCTAGAGCCATTTTTGTCATAGTATCTTCTGAAGATAAACTATTCCAATCTTCAAATTCACTTGGTTGTACAATTTCAAGATTTTTGTAGCTTCTAGTTTTAGTCGTAAAGCTACTTTCTTGTCTAGTAAATGATTGTATATATACATTAACATCACTTGTATTATTGTTTTGAACCTTCATAACCCCAGATATAAATTCATCTGTAGTTTTATCCTTTAAGTTTGTTACAACTTGGAAAGGAATAGTTGTAGGTACAGAAACATTTATAGTTCTACTTACCTGAATAGGTATAGTTTTCACAGTTTCTTCTCCATATAAATCTGTAGCTTTATAGTCTACATTATAGATTCCCTCTTCATTTGGATTTACATTCTGTTTTAAAACTTCTAACTTAGTTGTTTTGTTGTAAAGTGTATCATCATCATCACTTACTATTACAGCTTCTTTTAGACGATTAATTATAGCTTCTTCTGTATGTTCTACAGAGTTAAGCTCTATCCTACTTAAACTGCTCTCGGTTATTGTAGGTTTATCATATACAACTATTGTACTTGATTTTCTAGTAGTACGATCATTACTGTTCGTTACGCTATAACTTACCTCGTACATACCAACTTGATCTGTATCAATAGATCTTAAGTCTATTAATAGAGTTCCCCTTCGGGCAGTAGTTTCAGAAATTGTATTTACAGATTTAGGGTCAATTATTCTTATATCACTTGAAACACTGCTAAATTGTGTAGCATCTCCAATTATAACTTTATCTTCATACTTACCGTCTATAGTATCTTTAGCCTCTAATTCATCTATTAAATTATCTAAATCAAGACTTCCACCTTTTAAAATTTTAGTATCTTTTATACCTGTTATTTTTGGTGCTTCTTTATATACAGCTTCTAGTCCATTTTCTGTTAATGTAAATACAGCTTCTGTTAAGTTCTTTTCATTATCTACACCATCAGAATAATCTTCTCTTTGATTCTTTATAGGACCTTTTATAGAAACCCTATTTGGTGTATAGTGCCAAACTGTAAGTTTATCTCCTATTTCGTAATCTTTAGGTCTAGAAAAATTATTATTATAAAATACATTACCTTTCTCCCGTGAATATCCATCAATTGAAAACTTTCGTTCACCATCTTGACCAGTTAAGGTTATATTAAATACTTTTATATTGTTACCTAAATCCCAATAAAAAGTTGAGGAACTATTACTGTATCCACTTATTTGTTGAGTTTCTGGGTCTATCTTAAGCTGTAAAGGAATACCCTCTGTAGATACTACTGATATAATATTTTGATTAGTTTTTATATCATCTTTTTCTACATAAACAGATTTTAAACCACTATCAGTAACCATAAACTTAATACTTCTTAAGTTATCTGGATTTTGAACTCCATCTGAATAATCTTCTCTTTGATTTCTAACCCTACCATGAATACTTAGGTTAACTGGATGTCCTGTATTTATAAATTCAAATGTTGATCCATATGGAAGATATAGATTCCTAAAAATACCAAATGGATCTCTTTCTCTATCTGGTCTTAGATGCTGATTGTTATAGCTATAATCACCATAAATTTTTCTAGTATGTGATTGTCCATTAGGTAGAGTTACTCTTACTGTATAGTAATACGACATTGCATTTGCATAAAAAATTGTATCACCATCTAAAATATCTACATTTAAGGTTACTCCATTATTTCTATTACCTGTACCTTCAACAAATGTAAATTTAATTAAATCTTTTCTAGCTCCTCCACCCTTAAATACTATTGAATTGCCTAATATACCATTAGATAAATTTATAGTTCTTTCATCTTCACAAGTTCTTCCCCAAGAGTCTGTAACTTTATAGCGAAGTATATTTTCTCCAACTTTTGCTACACCTTTTATAACATCATTGTATGGTTCATCATTTTCAGTAGGTGTTTCATTTGGATTCCATGTAACTTCTACATTAGCTTGTGTCAATTTATCATGGTCATCTTTAAGTTTTACACCTCTCATATAAGGTATATCATCACCTTTAACAGTACTCAAATCTATAGTTTTGTCAATAGTAATTTTAGGTGCTTCATTATATAAAGATTCCAAACCTACATCTGTAAACTTAAATCTTACGTGTTGTATATTATCAATATTTTCAACACCATTTACATAATTTTCTTTTGCATTAACAACAGTTCCATTTATTCTTGCACATTTTTTACTAGCTTCTGTTAAACCTTCTATAGCTATATAATCACCAAATTCAAATTCATAACCATTTAAATCATTTAAGCCTTTACTATTAATAGCATTTTCATTACCTAAAAGTTTAAATGACTTTTTTAATTTATTATTTTTATTATATATGCTAATTGTCATAAATGTTTTTTCAGTTTTATTTTTTCCCAAATTACTTGGATAAAAATTAAAAGAAGAATCCTGATTACCTATACGAATTTTATTTTTTCCATCTTCCCTTACAAATTGTATAGAAAAAGCTTGATGCTGTCCAACTGTATCATTTCCATTCATAGGGTAAATATTAAATTCATTCTTGTCAATAGATGACATTACATTTATTTTGGCAGGTTTTTCTGTAACTCTACCCCAACTATCTTCTACTATATAAGTTATATCTTGTTGTCCTAATGTATCATAGTCAACCTTATCATCATTTATAGCAACTTGATTAGCACTTATTTTGTCATAATCATCTGTTACTGATATATCCTTTGGAAGTGTTAATATTGAACCTTTATAATATACAAGTTCATTATCACCACCATGTATCTTTGGAGCTTGGTTATAGTAATATACTAATCCATCATCTAAAATTTCAAATCTACCATTTTCCATTTTATCAGTAGGAGTTATATTACTATTCCTCTTTAAAGCTTTTTCAGTATTTTTATTACCTGATTTTACATCTCCATCTAATACTAAGTGCTTACTTTCATCTTTTGCCCATATACTAAGTCTATATCCTTCTACATATGGGAAGTTATTTAATTTAGTTACTATATCTTCACTTATTATTTCAGTACCTTTTAACTCTATAGTACCTATAGTGTTTCCAAGTGAATCATATGCATTTATAACAAATGCTAATTTTCCATTATTTGAATCAATAGTTGAGTTTGGTGTATAATCTATTACTCTAAGCTTTCTTTGTATTGAGTCAAATCCTATTATCATAATAACTTCACCATTGTTATTTTTTACACTTAGTTTGTTTTCTTCTAGTTTTGTTCTAGGCTCAACAGTTATAGTTCTAATTTGCTCTTTTTGAGTTCCCCAGCTGTTGCTTATAGTATATCTTACCTGATATTTGCCTTCTTTTAAATTATTTAAATTCCTTTTATCTTCTTCATTTACCGTAATTTTATAATCTTCATTATTAATATCTTGTAAATTTACAAGTACTCCTGATAGATAGTCTACTTCTTCTCCTCTTTTTATAGTTTTATTATCTAATCCAGAGATTATCATTTCTTTTTGAGTAATTTCTTTTAAACCATCATCAGTTATTTTAAATCTAACTAAAGGATATCTACTAATTTCTCCAAATCCATTTGAATAATTGTTATTACTTAATCTAGTATTATTAGTTTCTTGTATAACACCACCTATTATCTTAACTGTATTTTCAGTTTTTCCATAAAGGCTTATAGTGTCATACTTATTAAAAGCTGCTTCATGGATTTTTGCTAGTTGTTCTGTATCATGAGCTCTATCTCCATTTAAAGTAACTCTGTACTTTTCTTCACCTTTTATATTTCTTACAACCATTTCAAAATATCTATCTTGAGAAGTCGATGAACCACTAGCAGTTGGAGTTTCATTAGCTTTTAATACAATTTGATTATTAGTTGTATTAAATGTTGCTTTAAATGCTAAATCTTGATTAGGTCCATAAACTTCAATTTCATTCTCCCTAACCTTAGATTCTACAGTTATAGTTTGCTCACGAATTGTAGCTCTTCCCCAACTATCATTTATATAATAATGAACAGTGTATTTTCCAATACTATCAAAAGTATAATTTGCACTATTTTCTACAGAATTACCATTTACTAAACTCTCATCTACATAAACTTTAATATTACGTTCTGATAATTGTGTATCATGGTCATCACTAGCTGTTAATCCTTCTAAAAGATTTATATTAGAACCTTTACTTATAGTTTTATCTTCTATATTACCATTTATATCAGGTGCTGCATTGTATACTGCTTCTAAACCATCATTACTTATCTTAAATCCAGTATTTGTCATATAATCAAACTTCTTGATTTCATCTGATATATCTTCTTTATTAGGTATATTTCCAGTTACAGTACCTATAATTTTTATACTATTAAGGTCACTTCTGTAAACCCTTATAATATCACCTTCTCCATATTCAGTATTATTAAGTTCATCTAACTTAGGAGAGTTACCTCTATCATTGCCTGTTAAAGTAATTTCCTTCTTTAATTCTTTATTTGAACCTATTATCTGTATCCCAAATACCATTTCAGATGGATTATTAGGTGCTATTCTATCATTTGTTTGATTAAATACCCTATATCTTCCAGTAACACTATCAAATCCTATTTCAAATAAAGGTGTTCTATCATCTTCTGTACTCTCTGATTCGGATACAATATTTTCCTCAGGTATTTCTGATTGAATAGTATCAGCATACACCTTGAATACATTTTTATATAAATTAGGTCTTACAGTTACTTTTCTTTCAACTGTTTTAATTTTGCCCCAACGGTCTGTTGCAGTATAGGTGATGGTTTTTTCTCCTGGTGTTGATGTATCAAAAGATATAGAGTTAGGAGTTAACACTGTACCATCTGATGTAGTTGTTACACTAGTTGTTTGTCCATTAATACTAACAGTTATAGAACTTAAATGATCTGTATCAAAGTCGTCTGTAACTTTTACACCTTGTAATGGATTAAATGTTTCACCTTTATATACATCTGTATTTTCTACACCTTCAAATACAGGTGCTTCATTATACACCGCTTCTACACCATCTTGTGTTAATTTAAATACAACATTATTCATATTATCAAGTTCATCTACACCATCACTATAATCTTCTCGTGCATATTTTATATTACCTTTTATAATTGACCTCTTAGGTTCAATATGCCATAGATATATTGCATCTCCATAGTCATATTCTAAATTATTTAAATTAAAATAATTATTATTAGAATTAACATATTCGCCCTTATCTCGTCCATTAAATTCAACTTTCTTTTTTATTCTACCATCACTACCTATAAGTACAAATTTATATACTTTTGTACTATCCGCATATTTATGATAGATACTGTTATCCACTGCTTCTAATACTCTTATTCTTTGACTGTGTGGATCAATTTTTAATTTGAAAGGAAACTTTTCTGGCGCCATAGGACCAATAACTACATTATTATCCACAGTGTTACTTTTATCAGGATTTGTATATACTGCCTTTAATCCACTTTTAGTAATTTCAAATTTTGTATTCAGTAAGTTTTCTGGATTTCCTACCGAGTCTGAATAATCTTCTCTAGCATCAATTACATTGCCATCTATATTAAATTTGGTTGGATGGTGATGGATAAAGGTAATAAGGTCTCCATATTTAAACTCATATTCTTTTAAAGCAGTTAATTTTTTTCTATGAGAATCATTCGTACAGTCTGGGAGACTTTGGTTGTGCTCAATTTTATCCTGTCCTGATCCATACCAATAATTATGACTTGGACAGTTAGCATCATTACAAGTATTCGGCTTATCAACTGCATTATAAGATATTGTCGGTACTATATTTGTCAAAGTTCCACTTCCATCGTTAGCTGGTCTTTGTATAGTAATTTGTATATAATTTTCTCCTGCACCTTCTGATGTAAACCTATTATTATAATCTTTTATTACCAAATGATTGGTTGTATGATCAAATCCTATTTCTAATGATTTATTTCCAGTCTGACCACTATCTTGCATTATTCTTATAGTATTTTTATCTATACCATTAGTTATTTCTAACTTTCTAGTTATAGTAGACTTTCTGCCCCAACTATCTTCTACACTTAGATTAATGCTATTTGTTCCTATTCTTAGGTCATTTTCAGTCTTTTCTTCATCATTATCTTTTTTCCCAAAACTGACTTTTATATTTTCAATAGGAATAGTTTCATCATGGTCATCTATAACCTCTACACCTTGAGTATAATCAATAGTATCTCCTGCATACTGTGTAAGTACTTCCTTAGACTTTATGATTATTTTAGGTGCTTTATTATATACTGCCTCTAATCCGTCAGTACTTAATTTAAACCTTACATTATTCATATGGTCTTCATTATCTATACCATCTGAATAGTTTTCATTTTCACTTCCAGATTCACCTAATTTATTAGTATTAGATATATTACCTTTAATCTTAATTCTTGATGGAGTTTTACTCCATACACTAAAGTAATAATCATCATAAATACCTATATCATTAAGCTTTTTTAATTCTTCATTATTAAACTCTTCATCATTTGATAATTCAACAGTTCCTACAAGTTTACCTTTAGTATTAAATACCTTTAATCTAAATATGATTTCTGGCTTTGATTCTTCTGGTGTTACTTGCATATCTGAATCAATATCTAGATCAGGTTCCTCTGTAACGTCATCATCTGATGGTGGTTGCTCTGTATCTGTTGTAGAATCTGATCCATCACCATCTACTTCTCCTTCTGAACCTGGATTTGATTCTGTAGTATAACTTTGAGCTAACTCTTCATCTTGTGAAGGGTTCTGAACACCATTTTCTGGTTCTTGTGATTCATCTGGCTGTTCTGGCCCTGGTCTCTCTGGTTCAGTTTCTGTAGGAGGGTTATTTGGTATATTTTCTATTCCTTTAGTAACATTAAATTCATTTATTTTTGGGTTATATTTAAAAGAGAATAGCTTATTATTTCCACTCTCATCATAAAACTCAATATCATTTGATACAGATTTAGAAATTATAGATACTGTTCTTGTTACAAGTACTCTTTTACCCCAAGAGTCAGTTGCTATATATGCTAATAAAAATTCACCAATACTATCAGTATCTGCATCACTTAGATCTTGTGTTTCTCCATTATAATTAAAATATTTAACTTCTATCTGATTTTTTGAGATATCACCATCTAAGTCATCAGTTGCACTTATACCTTCCATAGCCTTTTCTAAAGTTAATTTATCACCTTTATATAAGTATAAGGTGCTATCTATTCCATGAATTTTTAAAGCTTCATTATAAATCATTTCTAAACCTTCTGGATGTATCTCAAATCTTGAGTTTTCCATTTCATCTTCATCTTCATATCCATCAAATAGAATATCTGACTTTTTCATTTTGTCATCTTTCTCTTCTCCACTAAATGGATTTTTAGATTTTGCTGATATAGTAAGCCCTTTGGAATAATCATACGGCTTAAGTGATAAATAATCACCATGAGCATATACTACATTACTAAATTTACTTTCTATGTTATTACTAATTAAATCTTGTTTTGTAATCGTGATCGTTTTTTCATTTTCACTTTCACTTGATTTAAAAAGTCTTGAAATAAGATTTCTATTCTTTTTAATAAGCTTTATTTCTAGTAATGTATTATTACTATCTAAATTACTTGGTATATTACTTGCATCTGATTTATATACATTAAAAGTTTTACGCTTATCATCAAACTTTATAGATAAAATTGTTTTTCCAGTTTGATTATTTTTTAATGTAATGTAGTTGTATTCTAAATTATTGTATGGATATACAGTAATTTTTCTTTTTATAATTGTACTTCTACCCCAACTATCTACAGCCTTATATTCAACATATTTTTCTCCGATAGTACTAGTGTCAATAGTACCATGAGTCATAGTTTTATTTATTTCATCATAACTATCATGGTCATCCGTTACGCTTATACCATCCTTTAAATTAACTTCTCCATTTCTTTTAACTATTAAATCTTTAGTTATATTGAATTGAGGAGCTTGGTTGTAGATATATATTAATTCAGATTTACCTATCTCAAATCTTACATTTTTCATGTAATCGGGATTATTTATACCATTAGTATAGTCTTCTTTGTACACACCACTGTTAGTACTATCGTTAGTACTTTCATTTGCTACATAATCAATATACTTTTTATTAGTTTCTCCAGTAGAACTTCCTTCAGTATAATTTTTATTTTTTTCTACTAACTTTCCAGTTATTCTTATATTTTCAGGTATAGTAGACCAAAGTTCTATACGGTCACCTTCAGTATATTTATATCCATTTATTCTTTTTAATATAGTTCTTAGCTTATCGCTACCCTTTATATTTAAAGTTTTTTGAAGTATTCCATTTTTTGAATACACTTTCAACTTAAATATTGGTGATGATTTAGTTTCATCTATTACTTTATCTGGCAAATTCTCTAAACCATCAACTATTAAAGTTTTTTCAACTGTATCTAATCCTATCCTAAATAGATGCTCATTTGAATTATTAGGATCCATAAAATCAATATAAGTTGTATCAAGTGGATTTGTTGATGTAACTGTTATAATTCTATCCTTTGTACTAGATCTTCCCCATTTATCAGTAGCAGTGTATGTTACTGTTTGAGCTCCAACCTTTGTATTATTAAATGAAGAATGTTTTATAGATACATATCCATCTTCTATATTACTATCATTAAACTCATCAAAGTCATCAGTTATTTTTTCTTTTACACCTGATAAAATGTCTTCATCATAACCTCTAGATACTGTAAGTGGCACAAGATCTCCTATTACTGGTGCATCATTTTTTACCTCTTCAAGACCAGTATTTTTTATTCTAAATCTACGCTCTGAAATAGTAGCTTGAGGTACTCCATTAGCATAGTTTTTAACTTCATTATTTACCACAGCTTCTTTAGTATTAGGGTTCTTAGTAGTACCTTTTATAGTCCCTGCAATTTTAAGCTTTTTATCAGATTCTGCATGCCATATACCTATATAATCACCTTCTTCAAAAAGGTAATTGTTTATAGCATCTAGTTTTTCAGAGTCACTTTTATCTGAACCTAGTAGTGTAGCTGATACTTTTTCATTCATATACTTATCATATAGAACAAATTTAAAGTACTCTTCTTTTGAAGAGTTAGTTAACATCCTTCCATCTTGGTCAGTTACCTTAATTGATTTAGTTGAAAGGTCAAATTTTATTTTAAATCTTTCTATATTAGTTCCAAAGTATGGTATACCATCTACAGTAATTACATTATTTGTTAATTCATTCTCATTTGGTGTTCTTTGATTTTCTTCTATACTGACTGCATCTTGACTATCTTTAGCTGCAATATTTCTTGTAGCAGTTATACTTCTTCCCCAACTATCTTCTACTGTATAGTTTAATATAGCTGAAGATTCAGTTTTTTCCTGAACTGATACTACTATCTTAGAGTTATCAATTACACCATCATGGTCATCCGTAACTTTTATACCTTGAAGAACATCTACAGATGGATCTTCTACATCTAATAAGTCTGTTAATCCTTCAAATACTGGTGCATTATTATAGACAGTCTCAAGATTAGTTTCAGTTATTTTAAATCTTACATTTTCAATATAATCAAGATTATCAACACCGTCAGAATAATCTTCTACCTTTTCATTTTCTTTATCTGTTTGTTTTTCTTTGTTTATATCTCCTTTGATTTCTCCTAAAATTTTAATGCCTTTCTTAGGGTCAAAAGAAGCTATTTTTATGGTATCACCAGTTTCATACTTAGTATCTTTAAGTATATTTAGTTTTTCAGAATTTCCAGTATCTTTGCCTAGAAGCTCTATATTTAATTTTTCTTTATTTTCTTTATCATATATATTAATTTTATATATTATGCTATCTAGATTTGTTTTAGATAATTGTTTTTCACTTTGATTACTTAATTTAAACTTCTTTTCTTTTTCATCAAAGCCTATAGAAAATCCTAATTCATTTTCTATTTTATCTAGTATATACATATTAAATACATTATCTTCTAGCTTAGATTTACTTTCTTCTTTTTGTTTGTCTTCTTTTTCTTCAGTCTTTTCATCTTTTTGTTCAGTAGATTCTTCTTCAGATTTAGTTTCTTCTGAACTTTCTATTGGCACAATTTCTGAAGTAATATTAGATAATGCATTTACTGGAATAGTTTCCATAAAAATAGCTACCAAACAAATATAAGAAATTAATTTTCTTTTCATAAAAAGTTTTGTCCTCCTTTCATTAAATTTTTATTTATGGCATACCAAATATTATCGAATCTTCGGTATGCCATGAGAAAATCTATATTTAGTTTTAAATATATTCGTTTGATAATCTAATCTATTTACTAATTAATATCTATAAATATTACTTTCTATCTTAATGGTATTAAAACATTATTACAGTATTATAACATATAATATACCTTTTTGTATATTCCTATCGTTTATTGTCGAAAATTGTTAAATAAGTTAACAAATATAATATGAGTTATGATATAAAGTTTAAACAAAGAGC
>OLRT01001083.1_pt1 | contig 19853 bp, 19 predicted proteins | sample 1672021 | NCBI WGS metagenome assembly OLRT01 (sample SAMEA3136637, study PRJEB25190) | human gut metagenome | reverse complement strand
TTCTGGTCTTTGAAGTCCTGAAGATTTGCCTGCAGTTCCTCGGCGTCGACCCCGCTTACACCTACATTGCACAGGGCCTTGTCATCGTCATCGCCGTTGCCCTTGACCTGCGCAAGTACCTGGCCAAGAAGTAATCCGCTATGGCAGATGAAATCAAAAACGAGACCCCGCAGACTACCCCTGAAGGGACTGAACAGAAATCGGACCGTCCCGACCGCAGCCAGCTGAACGCCTTTGAGAATTTCTATGAGAAATTCTCAAAAGTTCCGCTGAAATACATTGATGCGTTCATCGTTGTATGCGTTATCGCTCTTGTCGCAGTAGTCGGCATCGGCATACTGAAAAGCAAGGGCATCCTTTAACCGGGAACACCCCCGAAGTTTCATCGCTTCGGGGGTGTTTCTTTTTGCCTATAACAAAAGCGGCAGGGAAGTGCGCATCACTTTGCGCTCCCTGCCGCTTTATTTACAGCAAAATTACTTTTTAATCGGCTTTTTCTTTTTGCGCACGCTGTAGCCAAAGCTGCCCAGCTTGCGGCCCAGTGCCAGATAGTCCCCGTGAGAGTAGACGATCAGCTTTGCCTTGTTCAGGCAGAGTTTGCCGTTTTCGTCCAGCAGCTTTTCGTCCACATCCACGGCTACGCACTCAGCCAAAAACAAATCGTGGCTGCCCAGCGGGATGACCTGTGTCACCTTGCACTCCAAATTGACCGGGCTTTCTTCCAGCAGCACTGTGCCCACCTTGGCGGCGGGGGCAGCGGTTAGGTGCATGGCGGCAAACTTGTCCACATCGCGGCCGCTTTTCACGCCGCACCAATCAATAGCCTTTACCAGGCTCTCGGTGGGCAAGTTTACCACGAACTCGCCGCTTTCCTTGATAAGCTTATGGCTGTATCGCTCTGGCCGCACGCTGATGGACAGCATCGGCGGCTGGGTGCAGATGGTACCGCACCAGCCTACGGTGATAAGATTCGGCTTTTCCGGGCTGCCGCAGCTCACCAGCACCGGCGGCTCCGGGTTCAGCAGGGTAGAACCTTTCCAGACCTGACGGCTCATGCGTTATCCTCCTTGGTTTGCCCAAAGTTGGGGGTCGTCTCGCTGATGATGTAGCGCGGGCGGTGCTTGGTCTCCATGTAGATTTTGCCGATGTACTCGCCAATCACGCCCAGGCAGATCAGCTGCACGCCGGACACAAAGCAGATAATGCTGGTCATGCTGGCCCAGCCGGAGACCGTCAGCCCCAGGATGGCCTCCACCATGGCCCAGATCACACCAATAAAGCTGATAAGTGCCACGATCACTCCGAACCCGGTAATAAAGCGGATGGGTTTGATGGACAGGCTGGTGATACCGTCAAAGGCCAGCGACAGCATCTTGGACAGGGGATAGTGGCTCTCACCTGCAATGCGCTCGTGGCGCTCGTAGGCTACGCTGGTCGACTTAAAGCCAACCAGCGGCACCATGCCGCGCAGGAAAAGGTTTACCTCTTTGAACTTGGCAAACTCCTGCAGTACACGGGCGCTCATCAGGCGGTAGTCAGCGTGGTTGTACACCACCTCAGCTCCCATGGCGTTCAGCAGTTTATAAAAACTTTCGGCGGTAAAACGCTTAAAGAAAGTATCGGTATCGCGCTTGCTGCGCACACCGTACACCACATCGCAGCCGTCCCGATAAGCATCCACCATGCCGTCCATGGCGTTGATGTCGTCCTGGCCGTCGCAATCGATGGAAATTGTGATGTCGCAGCGGTCTTTTGCCTCCATCAGGCCTGCCAGCACTGCGTTCTGGTGTCCACGGTTGCGGCTCTGGCAGATACCGACATAGTGTTCATCACTGGCCGCCAGCTCGTTGATGATCTCCCAGGTGCGATCCCTAGAGCCATCATTCACAAACAGCACCCGGCTGTCGGGGCTGATCTTCCCTGCCGCTGCCAGGTCGTTGATTTTCTGCAAAAACAGCGGTGCCGTAATCGGCAGCACCTCCTGCTCATTATAGCAGGGGATGACGATGTAAAGGATCGGGTCTTTTCGGTCATTCATAGTTGAATCCTCACTTAATCAAAAAAGTCAGCACGCATTTCATCGTAGCTGGGATAGCCGTAGGCGATATAATTCTCGTTTTCAAACTCCACAGTGCCTTTATCCAGGGTGTGTTCCCCCAAAATATCCTGCAGTTCGTGGCGCTCCAGGAACACAAACACCGGGCCTTCCGGGTGGGTATCCACATGGTCGGTCTCCTGCAGCCACTGGTACACATTATCCGGGTCCTGCAGTTCTTCGCCGGGGTTCCATACGCGAATGTCAAACGCACCGTTGGAAAGCTCCACCATAATATTGCCATTCCAGAAAGTCGCGTACCCTTCGGTATAGCCTGCAACACGCAGGGCTGCTACCGCTTCCTCGTGGTTGGCGGTCATGTTGCGCGGCCAAAGCTTTGTGTAATAGTCGTTGCCGCACCACAGCAGCAGGGCTGCCATCATGCCAATGCACGCGCCCCGCCAGAAACGGCAGCGCGGCAGGCGGTACAGATAATCCACCGCCACCGGCATCATCAGCACCACAATGGGGATATTGTACCGCGTGTAATAGACCATGTCTGTGAACAGGTACAGCCCATGGTAAATTACAAAAGCGATCAGTGCCATTACGTAGATCAGCTTTTCCGGCAGGGTGTAATCCTGCGGGCGGCGCACCAAAGAAACAAACGCGCAAATGAGTACCAACAGCGCTAGAAAACAGAATGCATTGTAAAAAAGGTTGGTCGAGGTTATGTACCCGCTGTCCTGATAGCCGAAGCTCTCCAGCCAGCCGGTAAGCAGCCGTTCCAGCCTTGTGCCCTCAAAAGCCTTGAACTGTACACCCTCCTGGCTGGTGTAGTGGTAAATGTGGCGAAGCACTTTTGCATTGATCTGCCAGCCAATGCCCGCGCCAAGCAGCGCCGCTGTGCTGCCGAACAGCATCCGGCCTGTTGCCAGATCCAGTTCTGGCAGGGTATCACCCTGCCGCGCAGGGGAGCGGAGAACCGCCAACAGAAGCGCGCCCAAAAACAACGGCAGATACAAAATCAAAAGCTGGCGCAGCCCGTTGGTGCCCAGCAGCACCGCAAAAGCCGTTATTATCATTAGCTGGATGACCCGTGTGCGGCGGCACGGCGTTTTCATGTACCGGAACAGCAGCCCCATTGTAAAAAAGGTAGCCGTAATGTAGGGCGGGTAGCTGATCGTCAGCAGCAGGATACGGAAATACGCATCGCTGACCGGTGTCATCATTACTGCCGCAATCAGCGGGAACAACTGGCGTATGCCAGCCTGCCAGCAGAAATACAGGCAGGACAACACCATCAGCGCCAGCACGATAAAAGTACCGATTTGCCGCACTTTCAGCCAGTTATCAAACAGGAAAAACAGCGGGGTAAAGGCCCAATGGATGTTGAACACCCGCAGCTCGGTAGAGTAAAACCAATCCTGCGTAACGATTTTATGCTCCTGCCTCAGCAAATGGGACAGGACCAGCTCGCTGGACATATCGGAATCCAGCAGATAATACATCCGCCCGTAGACGACCTGCCAGGTGCGCCAGCAAGCAAAAATAAAGCAGGCCCAGCTGAAAAGCATAAAGACATAATGCCAGCGCTTTTCCCTATCAGGCCGCCAGCTGCGTACCGCATTCCAGCGGGCTTGCACTGCAGTTTTAAATGGCATGGAAAGCTCCTTACATTTCATTTGCCAACCTCTCCGGGTCAGGCAGTTTGAAGGTACTGCGGAACAGTTCGATCAGGCCGTCTTCCTGCATGCGGCTCAGTTCGCGGCTTAAAGCGCTGCGGTCACAGTTCAGGTAGGCGGCCAGTTCCGCGCGGGTCATCGTGATAGTAAAGGTGTCGCTGCCGGTCTGGTCGCGCTGTTCCAGCAGCCACAGGCAGATGCGCCCGCGCAGGCTCTTGCAGCACAGTAATTCCAGGCGGCAGTCCAGCGAAAAATATTTCCCGCTGATCGTCTCCAGCCAGTTCTGCAGCAGCTTCCAGTGGGCGGCGCTCAACTCTCCGCTTGGTCGCAGCATACCATCGTAGGGCAGGTACAGCACCAGGCAGGGAACAGCCGCCGTCACGTTGACCGGGCTTTTGCTGCGGCCGCCTGCCAGCACATCGGCAAACACGCCGCCCGGCCCCATGCGGGCCATCGTGATGGGCGTACCGTCAGGCATCGGCTTGGTGGCTGTGATCTCGCCTTCCAAAATGATGCCCACGTCTTTCGTCTCGTACCCGGCCATCAGCAGCAGTTCGCCTTTATCGTACCGGCGCACCCGCGGGGCCAGGCTTTCCGTCAGCAGGGTTAGCTCCGCATCCGTCATACCGCGCAGCAGACGGGTCTTGCGCAATGTATCAAAATAAGGGGTGTACTCCATGCAGGGGTCCTCTCTCAAGAATGTTGCACAGGCAACAGACATTTTCTATTTATTATAGTATAGTGGGGCAGCAAAAGCAAGAGATGTTTCTATCAGCATCCCAAAAAGAGAGGAACAGAAAATCATGAAACTGAAACGTATTCTTTCTGCTGTTGCCGCCTTTGCGCTCTGCGCATCTCTGGCCGGCTGCGGCGCATCCGCATCTTCTGTGGCTGAATCCACCGCCGAGTCCGCTTCTACCGAAGCCGTCTCCACCATGGAGGAGGAAGCCAGCCCCGAAACCTCTGCCGAGACCACTGCCCTGCGCGTGGCTGGCCTGAAAGGCCCCACCACCATGGGTCTGGTCAACATGCTGACAGCTGACGATGCCGCCGACCTGGTCGACTTCAACATGTACGGTGCTGCCGACGAGGTCGTGCCCCAGCTGGTCAAGGGTGACATCGACGCCGCCGCTGTGCCCGCTAACCTAGCCGCTACCCTGTACCAGAAGACCAACGGTGCCGTTGAGGTTGCCTGCGTCAACACGCTGGGCGTGCTGTACATCGTCGAAAATGGCGAGACCGTAAACAGCGTCGCTGATCTCAAGGGCCAGACCCTCGTCACCACCGGCAAGGGCACCACGCCGGAGTATGTCCTGCGCTATGTCCTGTCCGAGAACGGCATCGACCCCGACAACGATGTCACCATCGAGTACTGCAGCGAAGCCACCGAGGCTCTGAGCAAGGTCCAGGCTGGCGAGGCCACCATCGCCATGCTGCCCCAGCCTTTCGTGACCAGCGCTCTGTCCCAGGTCGAGGGCCTGCGCGTTGCCCTGGATATGAACGAGGAATGGCAGAAGGTCGCCGGTTCCAAGCTGGTCACCGGCGTTCTGGTCGTCCGCAAGGATGCCGTTGAGGCCGATGCCGACCGCTTCGTCGCTTTCATGAACGCTTACCAGGCCAGCGTGGACGCCGCCAACACCGATCTGGAAGGCACTGCCGCTCTGTGCGAGGAGTACGGCATCGTTGCCAAGGCTGCCCTGGCCCAGAAGGCCCTGCCCCAGTGCAATATCGTGTTCGAGACCGGCGACCAGATGAAAACCGACCTGACCACCTACTATCAGGTCCTGTTCGACGCTGACCCCACCAGTGTGGGTGGCAGCATGCCGGCTGACGACTTCTACTATGCCGGTTAAATTCTGGCAGCGAGCCGCCGCCCTGGCCGCATGGATCGTGGTCTGGCAGTTGGCGGCTGTCTCTCTGGGGCATGGCGGGTTATTTCTCGCCACACCGATACAAACACTGCAGGCGCTGGCTCAGCTGGTGCCTACAGCTGGTTTCTGGCAACGCATCATGTTCAGTGCTCTGCGCATATTGACCGGGTTCCTGCTGGCGGTCGTCGGTGGGCTGGTGCTGGGTGCGTTGGGTGCTCGCTGGCGCTGGGTGCGCATTTTTATTGAGCCTGCCATGCAGCTTATCCGCGCCATGCCAGTAGCCAGCTTTGTTATCCTGGCTTTGCTGTGGGTGCGCAGTGCCAACCTTTCGGTGGTAGTCAGCTTTACCCATGTGCTGCCGGTGGTCTACGCCGGGGTGCAGGGCGGCATTGCTGATACGGACTCTCAACTGTTGGAGATGGCCCATGTCTACCGCCTGCCGCTCATCACTAGGCTGCGGTATATCTGGCTGCCAGGCATCTTCCCGTCGTTTTGTGAAAGCAGCATTGCCGCCATGGGCATGTGCTGGAAAAGCGGCGTCTCGGCCGAGGTCATCGGCCTGCCGGACCATTCGGTCGGCGACGCTCTCTACCGCGCCAAGATCACCCTGTCCACGCCCGATGTGTTCGCCTGGACGCTGGTCATCGTGCTGCTTTCGGCGCTGCTGTCCACCGTGGCCGCCCGGCTGCTGCGGGCCGTAAAAGCCCGTCTTTGCGGGGAGGTGCAGGCATGAGTATCGTTATCGAAAACCTCTGCAAAAACTTCGGCACCCACGCCGTGCTGCAAAATTTCAATTGGACGGTAGACCGCCCCATGGTACTGATGGGCGCTTCCGGCTGTGGAAAAACCACGCTGCTGCGCATCCTGTCAGGGCTGGAGACCGCCGACAGCGGCACCGTCACCGGCGTGGTGACCCCTGCCGTCGTCTTTCAGGAGGACCGTCTTTGCCCCCAGCTGACTGCCGTAGACAACCTTGTGCTGACAGGCCACGGTCTGGCCGCCGCCCAGGCCCGCAGCGACTTGCAATCCCTTGGCTTTACCAAGGCTGACCTGCGTCTGCCTGCCGTGCAGCTTTCCGGCGGGCAAAAGCGCCGCGCCGCCCTGCTGCGCGCCTTGCTGTGCCAGGATGCCCAAACGCTGCTGATGGACGAACCCTTCACCGGCATGGATGCCGACCTGGTGCGGGATGCCGCCGCCGTTACCCGCCGCCTGGCAGGGGAGCGGCCCACGATTTTGGTCACCCATGATCGCACCGCTGCCGAGCTGCTCGGCTGGCCTATCCGAGAAATTTAAACGCATACAAATACCGCCCCTGCCCTCAAAAAAGGCAGAGGCGGCATTTTATATTTCACATCAATTCGGTCAAAATAGAGTTCTGTACCACCATACCGGCGGGGGTAAGGCGAAGCGTTTCCTCGTCAAACTCGGCGTAGCCGTGGGCCACGCACTGGCGGATAAACTGTTTCTGCGCCGAGGTAAAGCTGCCACCCCAGCGGCCATATTCGGCTAAGCTTAATCCTCTGCGCAGGCGAAGCTGCATCAGCAAAAAATCCTCGGCCGTGCAATCGTCCTCCATCACTTCGGCGGCAGTGCCCTCAATAAACGCCTGCACGTCGTCCGGCCAGTATTTCCGTACACGGCCCACACAGCTGTGGGCCGCAGGGCCGTAGCCCTGGTAGTCGCAGCAATCCCAGTACAGCAGGTTGTGCCGTCCCTCATGGCCTGGGCGGCAGAAGTTACTGATCTCATACTGCTGGTACCCGGCCTTTTCCAGCTGGGCCACCGCATATAAATAAAAGTCCGCCGCCGCGTCGCCGTCCGGCAGGCCCGCGGGCGGGTTGTGGTAAAACGCCGTGCCCGGCTCTACCTTTAATAGGTAAGCCGAAATATGCGTACAGCCGCCGTCCCGCAACAAGGCAAGCGTAGCATCAAACTCGGCGTTGCTGTACTCCGGCAGTGCCAGCATAATGTCGCCGCAGATTTCCTCAAAACCTGCCGCCCGCGCCCAGGCCAGTGCCTGTGCGGCCCCTTCGGCGGTATGGGTGCGCCCCAGCCGCCGCAGTTGGGCATTGCTGGCGCTCTGCACGCCAAAGCTGATGCGCGTCACCCCTGCCGCGCGGAAGCCTTCCAAACTTTCCTGCATCACCACATCGGGGTTGGCCTCCAGCGTGATCTCCGCCTCAGGCAAAGGATTCGCCGCTGCAATCAGGCTTTCTACCTGGGCAGGCGAGAGCAGGGCAGGCGTCCCGCCGCCAAAGTAGAGCGTATCCGGGCGGCGGTCGTTCTTTGCAAGCTCTCGCAGCAGCGCACTCACATAGGCCTGCGGCACTCCCCGCGCACCGGGAGCCGAGTAGAAATCACAATACCGGCATTTGGCCCGGCAGTAGGGAATATGCAGATAAATTCCGTACAAATCAGACATTTTTCACCTTTTATCCATGGTTCTTAATAGTTTTGTGATGAATTGACATCCTAATAACAGTATAATACTTCATATAGAAAGGGGATTTCAACCATGTATCAGAATTACAATGATATTTCTTATGCTGAAAGTCCGTTTGGAACCTTAAATCAATATATGACCAAGACCTTCGGCTGGATGTTTGCCGGTCTGCTGGTCACCTTCGCCGTGGCCATCGGTGCTATTTCCACCGGTTTGGTCTATGCTTTCATCAACAGCGGCGTCTTCTTCATCACCTGCATTGCAGAGCTGATTTTGGTCGGTGTACTGTCCGCCCGTGTCACCAGCCTGCAGCCAGGCACCGCTACTGGCATCTTCTTTGCCTATGCGGCGCTCAACGGCCTGAACCTCTGCTCCATCTTCCTGATCTATGATCTGGGCAGCTTGGTGCTGGCCTTCCTGGTGGGCGCTGTCTACTTCGGCGTTATGGCCGTGTACGGTGCTACCACTAACCGCAGCCTGGTCGGCTGGGGCCCCAAATTGATGGGCGGTTTGATCGCCATGATCATCTGCTCCCTGGTTGGCAGCTTGTTCAGCCTGTTTGGCTTCAGCTTTGGCATTGGTGATCTGCTGCTCTGCGCCGTTGGTCTGTTCCTGTTCATGGGTTTGACCGCCTATGATACCCAGATGCTCAAGCATCACTACGCCTATTTCGGCGGCGATGCAGCCATGCTGCACAAGGCTTCCATTATCGGTGCACTGAACCTCTACCTCGACTTCATAAACATCTTCCTGTACGTGGTGCGTCTGCTTGGCCGCCGCCGCGACAGCTAAACCGCCCTTGACAAATCCTGCCGAAACCGCTATACTAAATTCGTATTCGTTAAAACACATTGACGGAGAAAGTACGCGCGGTTCGTTTCGGACCAGAGAGAGCGGTCACCGGCTGCAAGCCGCCCCCAAGCCCCCGCGCCGAAGTTCACTCCTGAGTGGTGCGCGTGAACGGCATACCCGCTTAGTAGTACGCAACGGCTCTGCACCGTTACCGGCAGTTAAAGAGTGCCGCGCCTTTTTGCGCGGAACACGGGTGGTACCGCGGAGTTTTGATGTGCAAGGCTTCGTCCCTGACAAGCACAGGGACGAGGCCTTTTTGTTTTGTCCCGCAAGACCCATAAACAGAGGTGTACTATGGAAGAGAAAATCAAAGAGCTGCGCGCGGCGATTGAAGAAGCTGCCGCCGCTGTCACCGATCAGGCACAGCTGTCGGACTTCTGGCAGAAATTCCTGAGCAAAAACGGCGCTGTTGCCGGGCTGACCAAGTCCCTGCGCGATGTGCCCAAAGAGGATCGCCCTGCCGTTGGCAAGACCATCAACGAGTTCAAGCAGTGGGCCGAGGGCCAGTATCAAGCCCTGTCCGTCCAGGTGGAGCAGGCTGCCCTGGCTGCCCGCAACGCCGCCGAAACCGTGGACATCACCATGCCCCCGAAGGTTCGCCTGAACGGCAGCCTGCATCCCATCACTCTCGTCAAGAACGAGATCGTCGACGTTTTCGCCGGCATGGGCTTTGAGATCTACGAAGGTCCCGAGATCGAGGATGACGACCACAACTTCACCCGCCTGAATGTACCCAAGAATCACCCCGCCCGCGATATGCAGGACACCTTCTATGTGGCCGATGACATCGTACTGCGCACCCAGACCAGCGGCGGCCAGATCCGCGTGATGGATATGGAAAAGCCCCCCATCAAAGTGTTGGTCCCGGGCCGCGTCTTCCGCTCTGACTCCGATGCCACCCACTCCCCGATGTTCCATCAGATGGAGGGTCTGGTCGTGGACAAAGGCATCACCCTGTGCGACCTGCAGGGCATGCTGGACAAGTTCGTCCAGGCTTTGTTCGGCGCTGACGTCAAGACCCGTCTGCGCCCGTCCTACTTCCCGTTCACCGAGCCCAGCGTCGAGGTCGACGTTTCCTGCTTCGAGTGCGGCGGCAAGGGCTGCCCGCTGTGTAAGCACACCGGCTGGATCGAGGTCCTGGGTGCCGGTGTTGTGCACCACAGCGTGCTGGAGAACTGCGGCATTGACCCCAACGTCTATTCCGGCTTTGCCTTTGGCATCGGCATCGAGCGTATCGCCATGCTCAAATACGGCATCAACAACATCGGCCTGATGTTTGAAAACGATCTGCGCTTCTTGAAGCAGTTCGAGGATTGATGGGGGAGGAGTACAGATTATGAAAGTACCGTTCAGCTGGTTAAAACAGTATGTTGATATTGACGTCACCGCACAGGAGTTGGAAGATAAGCTCTTTGGCTGCGGCTTTGAGGTCGAAGAACTCATTGATCTCGGCGGCGAGATCAGCAAGGTCGTTGTCGGCGTTGTCACCGAGTGCGTTCCTCAGGAGGGCACCCACCTGCATATCTGCAAAGTAGACTGCGGCGAGTACGGCCACGACATCCAGATCTCCACCGGCGCTTCTAACGTTTACGAGGGCATGCACACCCCCGCCGCCCTGGACGGCTCCACGCTGCCCGGCGGCATCAAGATCAAGGCCAAGCCACTGATGGGTGTTGAGTCCAACGGCATGCTCTGCAGCGGCGAGGAACTGGGCCTGAACGACGACCTGTATCCCGGCGCTGAGGTCTACGGCCTGCTCGACCTGCCCAAGGATACCGTTCCCGGCACCCCCATTCAGGAAGTTGTCGGCCTGGATGATTACATTTTTGACATCTCCGTCACCGCCAACCGTGCCGATTGCCAGAGCGTCCTCGGCATCGCCCGCGAAGTTGCTGCCGTGCTGGGCAAGCCCCTCAAGATGCCCGCCACCGACTATACCGTCTCCGACACCACCGACGACCGTCTGTCCATCACCGTCGAGGCCCCGGACCTCTGCCCGCGCTACATCGGCCACTATGTCCGCAACATCACCCCCGGCCCCTCTCCGCGCTGGATGAAGCGCCAGCTGGCCCTGTGCGGCCTGCGCAGCATCTCCAACGTCGTTGACATCACCAACTACGTCATGCTGGAAATTGGCCAGCCGATGCACGCCTTCGATATGGACACGCTGGAAAGCTGCCAGATCATCGTCCGCCGCGCCAAGGATGGTGAGGAGATCACCACCCTGGACGAGAAGAACTTCAAGCTGACCCCCAATAACCTGGTCATCTGCGATGGTTCCAAGCCCGTTGCCCTGGCCGGCGTTATGGGCGGCCTGAACAGCGAGATCAAAGACAGCACCACCCAGCTGCTCTTCGAGAGCGCCAAGTTCGCCCGCGACAACATCCGCAAGACCGCCCGCGGCCTGGGCCAGAACACCGATGCCTCCAGCCACTACGAGAAGGGCATCTCTGAGTACACCACCGAGCTGGGCATGGCCCGCGCCCTGCACCTCATTCAGGAATTGGGCTGCGGCGAAGTCACCGCTGCACACTTCGATTGCTCCGCCGGTGCACCGCGTGAGGGTAAGCACTTCACCGCCACCATCAGCGGCATCAACGCCATCCTGGGCATCACCGTGCCCACCGATGCCATCCTCGACATCCTGCACCGTCTGCAGTTCGAGGTCACCCTCGAAGCCGATGGCAACACCATGCAGGTCGTCGCGCCCCGCTGGCGTGAGGACATTGAGGTCGGCGAGCCTGACCTGGCCGAGGAAGTCATCCGCGAGTACGGCTATGACCACATCGTGCCTACTTTCCTGAAGGCTGCCCAGGTCACCACCGGCGGCCTGACCGCTGAGCAGAAGGCCCGCGCCAAGGCCAAGCGCACCATGTGCGCCCAGGGCTTCTACGAGGCCGAGACCCTCGCGTTCTACGCCGATGCCGACTTGGATATGCTGCATATCGCTGCCGACGCCCCGGAGCGCAAGGTTATCCGCATCCTGAACCCCATTTCCTCTCATCTGACCATCATGCGCCCGCTGCTGGCTCCGTCCCTGCTGAACGTTGTCGTTGACAACCTGCGCAAGGGCAACGGCGAGGGCCGCCTGTTCGAGATGTCCAACATCTACATCCCGAAGCAGCTGCCTGTCACCGAACTGCCGGAAGAGCGCCTGCACCTGGGCTTCGCCGCCTGGGGCAGTGACGAGGATTTCTTTACCGTCAAGGGCGCTGTCGCCGCTTTTGGCGATGCTTTCGGCGTGGAGCTGACCGTGGAGCGTGCCGCCGATGTTGCCTGGCTGCACCCCGGCATTGCCGCTTACATCCTGTGCAAGGGCGAGCGTGTCGGCGTCTTCGGCAAGCTGGCCAATGATGTCACCGCTGAGCTGAAGCTGCCCAAGGACAGCCGCTCCAACCTGAACATCTACCTGGGCGAGATCGATTGGGTCGCCTTCCACGCTCTGGTCCCCACCAGCCTGCACTACACCCCGATCCCGGAGTTTGCCCCGGTCCAGCGCGATCTGGCCCTGGTTGCTCCCGAAAGCATGGAGTGCGGCACCCTCATCACCGAGATGCAGCGCGCCTGCAAGCAGCTGACCAGGGTGGAGCTGTTCGACATCTACCGCGGCGAAAAGCTGGGCGCTGACAAGAAGAGTATGGCTTTCAGCCTGTACTTCCAGCCCGGCGAGAAGCCCTTCGCTGCCGATGAGGTCGATCGCTTCGTCAAGAAGATCCTCGGCAACCTGAAGTTCAAGCTTGGCATCGAGATCCGCGAGTAATTTTATAATTTCTAAGCCGCTGTGCGCTTTTTGCTGCACGGCGGCTTTTTCTTTGCAAAAGTTTTCAAATCGGACACATTCTGCGGTACAATAGAGGAAAAGGAGGTTTTTGCCATGCATCCGATTTTAGTTGTAGACGACGAACAGGCTATCGCCATGCTGATACGCCGCATCCTGACCGACGCAGGCTACCGCTGCGAGGCCGTGACCGACAGCATCAAAGCCGCCGATCTGCTGGAGAAAAACCAGTACGACCTGGTGCTGCTGGATATTATGATGCCCCAAATCGACGGCTACGACCTGCTGAACTATATCCGCCCCACCGGCACACCCTGCATCTTCATCACGGCCAAGGCTGCGGTAGAGGACCGCGTGCGCGGCCTGCACAGCGGGGCCGATGATTACATCGTCAAGCCCTTTGCCCCGGCCGAATTAGTAGCCCGGGTAGAAAGCGTTCTGCGCCGCGCGGGCCGCAGCATGGTAGTCTACCACCTGTGGGATCTGACCGTAGACACCGCTGCCTGCCGCATCCAGCGCGGGGACGAGGAGATACGCCTGACGCCCAAAGAGTACGAACTACTGCTGCTTTTCCTGCGTAACCGCGGCCGCGCACTCTACCGGGACTATCTGTACGAAACCGTTTGGGGCGAGGATGACATTGCCGACAGCACCCGCACGCTGGATACCCATATCACCCGGCTGCGCCGCAAACTGCATCTGGGCGACCGCCTGCGTACCGTGCGCAATGTGGGTTATATGCTGGAAAAAGAGTAAAGGCAACACCGCACAATTCCCGCCTAACGGCTTAAGCACCGCTCCGGCAGCTGCGGCACGGCATCTGCGTTGCCAAAATGCTCGATAATACACAAAGTATTATCTGCGCTTTTGGCTTAGCATCTGCCGCACCTCGCTCGCCGTATCGGCACTTAGAATTATGCGGTATTGCCTAAAATCGTCGCAAAAGTTTGCATCCCGGACGCCCGCCGGAAACAAAACCGTGACATTGCCGCCGTACACTAAGGCCAGAACATAACAAAGGAGATGCTTTCTATGAAATACCGCGCAGCTTTTTCCATGGCCCTGGCCGCCCTGATACTCACCGCCTGCGCTGCTGAACCTGCCGCAGGCATCACTCCAGCAGCGGAATCCGCCGCGCTCGCTGTCACCACGCAGGAGCCCCCCCGCCGCAGCAGTTGCCAGCGGTAAGCCGCTGTACATCCTCAACAGCGGCGGCACAGCCCCAGAGTTTGCTATAACGGACACCGCCGCCTATCTGCCTATGAAATTCGGCGCCACACTGCTGGCTACCAAAATTGATTTTGCCACCGCACAGCAGCATGTGCTTTGCAGCGTAGACGGCTGCTCCCACGTTGATGCAAGCTGCCCGGCCTTTATGGCCGCTGACGATGATGCTTTGTCGCAGTACTACACCGGCGGGTTAGTTGCCGCAGGGGACAGGCTCTACTGGTTTATCAATGGTGGGGCCTCGCCCGTCAATGTCCGGGTCGATGTCAGCGCACTGGACGGCAGTAATCGTCACACGATTGTTGAGAACAGCAGTATATTCCAGCTGGATTGCACGATGTCCATGTGCTTTACCGATGGTGATGCTTTGTATCTTGCCACCGCCGCCAGCAGCCTTGTCCGGCTGGATGATACCGGCCTGACCTCGGTTTTCCCGCTGAACGATGGGCATCCCACGCCAGAAAACCCGCTTTATACGCAGGACAACACGCCCCGCTGCACCATCCTTGGCTGCTGGCAGGATATGGCCGTCTTTGCCTGCACACCGTCCCTCAGCGGCAGCGGCACAGGCCTGATAGGCGTGCATGCCGACGGCTCCGTTACGGATTTTGGCAGCTACAGCATCGACTTTGGCAGCCCTACCGATTGGATTCCCACCCTGCATGACGGCAAGCTTTATTACGTTCCCGGCAGCGGCGACCAGGCCGAAACAATCGAGGTCACCGACCTTGCCGCTCAAACTACCGAGACGCTCCCGCTGCCTGCTGGCGGTGGCTGGAACAATTATTGCATCGCCTACGGCGATGGCACCATTGGCCTGATCAGCAACGAAATCAACTATGCCTGGACCCCCGGCAGCGATACCGCCATAGAGTTGGCCCCCACCTGGTGCAAGGACACTGCTGTTGCCCGCTCTCCGGTCATCTATGCCGAGAATGGCACGATAGCACTGATCAAAGTCAGCGACCGCGCCATTTCTACGCCGCAGCTTACCCCGGAGGGTCTCCCGTACCAGCGCCAGCAAACCATCCGCGAACTAGCGCTGATCCCACTGCAAGACTTATTTTCCGGCGGCCAAAACTGGACGCCCGTCGCCATGCTGGACGGGGCACTTTTTGATTGAGCCCACAGGCCACTACATGAGGATTTTTCTATGAAATTTGCTACCAAACTATCCCTTGGCTGCATCACGCTGCTTTCCTGTGCGCTCTGCGCGGCGGGGTTGATCTTGACCGGCAAAAGCTTTTCCGGCAGTTTAGAGACCACCCGCGCCGCCATGCAGGCTCAGCAGGCCAAAGAAAAATACACACTCGAGCGCTGCATTTTTACCGCTGCCGAAACCAACACCCTGTTCTCGACCAACACTATGGTCGAGAACTACACCCTGGCCACCGCCGCCCAGCAGTATGCCGAGCAAACGGCCGATGCCAACAGCGGCCTTGCTCTATGGGTCAACGGTGCATATACGCTGTATTCCAACCTGCCCACGGCATTGCCGCGTGCTGTGCAAATGCAGGCCGTTTCCAATGGAACTAACCACTGGCAGCTGGCTCACTGCGCGGGGCACTGGTATCTGCTGTTGTCCCAGCCGTTGGATATTCCCGGCGTGCAGGCAGACATGCTCTGCTCCTACGATGTCACCAGCGTGTTTGCCACGCGCAATGCCCAGCTGCGGGCCTGGCTGGCGGCTTCAACCGCTTTGCTGGCGCTGGGCGGCGCGGCGGCAGTTCTCTTCAGCCGTCTCGTCACCCGGCCGCTGACCACCCTGCAATCTGCCAGTGAGAAGATTGCTGCCGGGCAGTATACTGAACGCACCCAGGTGCAGACCAACGATGAGATCGGTGTACTGAGCCACAGTTTTGACGCTATGGCTGCTGCGGTAGAGACTAAAATTGGCGAGATGGACGAAACGCTGCAAAGCCAGAAAGACTTCATTGCAGCCTTCACTCATGAGGTCAAGACCCCCATGACTGCCATGCTTGGTTATGCCGACCTGATGCGTGCCGCGCCTGACGACGCAGACTTGCAGTGGGAATCTGCCAACTACATCTACCACGAGACCCGCCGGTTGGAGGAACTCAGCCGCCGTCTGCTGGCCCTGATGGGCTTAGACGCCGCTGACCGCCTGACGCCGGAACCTGTCAGCGACCGCAGCCTGCTGAATCAAGTAGTGCGCAGCCTGCCCCAGGGCAGCACACCCGTGCCGCGCATCATTGCCTGCGATTGCGTCGTGCAGGTGGACCGCGCCCTCTGGGTGGACATGCTGCGCAATCTGACCATCAACGCCCAGCGTGCCTGCAAGGGCATTGCGGGAGCGGCCATCACACTGCGCTGCCAGCAGCAGGGGAGCACCGCCGTTTTCACAGTGGCCGATACCGGCTGCGGCATCCCTGCCGCCGACCTGCCCCGCGTGACCGAAGCCTTTTATATGGTGGACAAGTCCCGCAGCCGTGCCGATGGTGGCAGCGGCATCGGGCTGGCGCTGTGCACCCGAATCGCCCAGGCCCACGGCACCCAATTACAAATCGACAGCACCGAGGGTGTGGGTACGACCGTGACCGTATCCGTACCTATCCTTGGACCTGATGATTTGCCTGCCGCCGATGCAGACGGAAAGGAGCAGCCATGAAAAAATATCGCCTTCCACTGGCCTGTGCGCTGGTGGTCCTCATCAGCCTGGCGCTGCCTTTCGCTGTTTTTTCGCTGTGGGACAAAGCACTTCTCTCCGCCCCGCACAGCCAGACGGCCGCCGAGGGCCTGTCCGCCGAAGCCCGCGCCAATTCCACTGCCTGCACGCTGTACGCCTGCAGCCATGTACTGAACGTCCCGCTGGGCTACAACAGCGGCAGCGAAAACCCCTGGGCGCAGACCGCCATCGATGACGCCACGCTGGACCGTGCTCGCAGTGCCCTACGCGCCCTTCACGATGCCGGGCTGCTGACCGACGTCCAACTTGCCAAAGCCCTGGCCGTCTGCACACAAAACGACAAAGCCACCGCCTGGAACGCCGCCACCGCCCCTGGCGGCCTGACACAGGTAAGCTGCAATGTCATAGGAAATTTTGATGATGAATCGCCTGATTCTTACAGCAGCTTTGCATTGAACCTGATTCTGACAAGCGCTGGTACCCCGGTCTATTTCAACTACCAAGACGGCCAGGATACTACCCACCTTATCGCGGACGCCGCCTACCTGCAAAAGTACAGCACCCTTTTGGGGCTGGATTCCTTTGCCGATTGGCAGTACCCGGATTGGAGAGCCGCCGTGCAGGATTTCGGCGTCGCCGCCTACAGCGAGACCGCACAGCTCTACCTCACCTCCAACTGCCGCTATGGCATCACCCTATCTGCCGCCAGCATGACCCCGCAGGACTACGCTGATCTTGACGCCCTCTACGCTAAAGGAGACACCCCATGAAAAAGCTACTCCCCCTCGCCGCCATACTTATCTTTACTTTAACCGCCTGTACCGCCCCTACATCTGATACTCTACCAGCCACCCCCGAAACCACCGCGCCGGAAGAATCTACCACCACCCAAGACGTCGGCAGTGGGGAAGTGCGCATGCTAAGCGCCGCGGACGGCGGGATCTACTATCAGACTTTTGCCGACAGTGAGGTCAACCACGAGGTCGACATTGGCCGCAATCTTGTCTATGCGGTCGAGGAAACCACTGGCCTGGCCCGCCCGGCCTGCAATGTACCCGGCTGCACCCACGACAGTGATGCCTGCCCAGCCTACATCCAAGGCTCGGCCACTTGTTATGCCGATGGCAGCGAGGTCTATCTCTACATCTGCCTATATAAAGAAGCGGAAGATACAACCGTTTTCCGCTTAGAGAAAATCAACGCGGACCATACCCAACGTACCTGCCTTGCAGATGATTTACCGTTTGGATGGGTACAGCCTATCGGCATGGCGGCGGATGACACGCACCTTTATTTCTTAACCACTGACAACTACAGCAACGCCACCATGTCCGCCATGCTGCTGGCCTTTTCTAAAGCAACCGGCGATATGCAGACGCTTTACCAGCTGGACGGTCTTGAAAACGGGCGTGGCAGCACGGGGCAAGTTACTTTCGTCAATCTGGTCGGTGCCAGCGGCTGCCAGCTGTATTTTACCCATTCCGAAACGAACCCCGATCCTAATAAGTATTATAATTCCGCCGTGCAGGTCTGGTGTTATGACCTTGCCGCCAACCAGTGCACCGCCGCCCAACGGTACGAGGTCGATGATGGCACCATCGTCACCCCGCCGCAGGAAGTCCACGATGATTACGGCAACACCTACACAAACAGCGGTGTCATCAGCCACAGCCACCTCTATTACACCCTGACCGGCTACTACGGGTCTTTCAGCAGCGGCATTGCCGAATGCGACAACGAGCACGGCACCGCCGCCGTGCTGGATGCAGCCACCGGGCAGCGCACCGTGCTTGCCGAAAACCTGCCCACTACCACCGCCGAGTACGAGGCAAACTACAGCGTCGCGCGTTATCACGATGGCTGGCTGCTGACGGTGGACGAATGGGGCCGCGGTTCTGACGGCATAGGCACCGGCGATGGCACCAGCGCACAATATTTCTGCGATGGCAGCGGCCAGATGACCCTCATCCCGCAAAAGCGTTATGCCGAGGGCAAGGGTGTACAGAACATCCAGATTTTGGACATCCAGAACGGCCAGGTGCTGGTCATCTACGATGAACAGATTGACACCCGACAGGGCATTGACAAATCCGGCACAGCCTACACCTACACGCCAGTCTGGCGCCTGTACGGCGTCATGCCGCTGAAAGACCTGCTTGCCGGCAGCATCGATTTCACTCCCTTGCAGTTCATTTCCTGAGCATTGACAGCATTGACGCAGACAACTCAACAAAATCCGCCGTCTTTTGCTTGCATATTTTCCCGTTTTGGCGTATAGTAAAGGCAGTATTCTGACAGGGAGAAGCAAACACTATGGCCAAAATTCACCGCAACGATATGCCCGTCCAGCACCCCACCCAAACCATCACCCTGCCCAAAGAGCCGGAACCTGCTGCCCCCAAGGCTACCGCACCCCAGTTCTACGACCAGGACAAGGACGCCGACTACGAGGCCCCGCATCCGGCCAAAGGCAGGGACAGCGCCGCGAAAGCGGGCAAAGCCAAAAGCAAAAAGGACCTGGCCTACACCATCGCCATGGTGGTTTTTGCGGTCATCTTCCTGGTCAGCGGCGGGCTGCTGGTCAAGCGCTTTTTCGACGATAAAAAGACCGAAAACGAGTTTTCTGACCTGCAATCGATGATCGACGTTGCCGCTACGCCCGCCCCGGCCGAGGACAGCGAGCCTTCCAACGCCGCCAAATTCGCCGCCCTGAAAGACCAGAACAGCGATTTCATGGGTTGGATCTCCATCGAGGACACCAGCCTGGACTTCCCGGTCATGTACGCGCCCAACAACAAAGACTACTATTTAAAACACGATTTCAAGCACCAGTACAGCGATTACGGCGTGCCGTACCTGGATGAAAAAACGACCATCGGTGCCAATGCCCAAAGCAATAACCTGATCGTCTACGGCCACAACATGAAGACCGGCACCATTTTCGGCTGCCTGACCGAGTATAAAAAAGCGGCCTATTATCAGGAACACCCCTACATCGAGTTCGACACCCTGTACGGCGACGCCAAGTACGAGGTCTTTGCCGCCTTTGCCATTGACGTGGTACAGGACACCAGCTTCGTCTATAACCAGTACGTTGATATGGACGAGGATACCTACAACGACTACGTGGCCGAGGTCATCCGCCGCAGCGATGTAGACAGCGGCATCCGCCCCGAGTATGGCGAGCAGCTGCTGACCCTTTCTACCTGCGAATATTCCTCGGCCAACGGGCGGTATGTGGTAGTCGCCCGCAAGGTAAGTTCCTAAGGCAACACCGCACAATTCCCGCCTAACGGCTTAAGCACCGCTCCGGCG
>OLRT01001079.1_pt1 | contig 19919 bp, 8 predicted proteins | sample 1672021 | NCBI WGS metagenome assembly OLRT01 (sample SAMEA3136637, study PRJEB25190) | human gut metagenome | reverse complement strand
CAGCCGCCGGAGCGGTGCTTAAGCCGTCAGGCGGGAATTGTGCGGTGTTGCCTTATAATTATCTACTTTTCTCTCAGGTCTGGGTCGATAAACGCAACCCCACCTGGTACCCCAGCAGGGTGCGGGTTTCCACCGGCTGATGGCGGATGAGGGAAAGCAGCTGCTGTGCGGTACGGCGGCCCAGCTGTTCGGCATCAAAAGAGACCGCCGTGATCTGTGGCGTACACCCCTGCAGCGCTTCGTCGTCATACAGGGAGGCAAGGCGGATATCCTGCGGCACGCGCAGGTTCAGCTGTCTCAGGGTGCTCAAAGCCAGCTGGGCAACCTGGTCATCCATGCACAGGATGCAGTCCGCCCCACGCTGTACCGCGAGCTCCACAGCGCTGGTGCGTAGATCGTCGCTTTCCAGCTCCAAAAACAGCAGGCTCTCATCAATCTTGCAGCAGGCGCGGTCATGCGCCTGCTTATAGCCTTCCAGGCGGGACTGGTTGACGGTGTACAGCATGGATCCGCCCAGCAAAGCAATGCGGTGCAGGCCCTTCATCAGCAGCAGGCTGACCAGCTCGCGGCAGCCGCCCACCTGATCATGGTCCACCGAGATGACATCCTGGTCAGCCGGGCGGCCAATGGCAACAAAGGGGATGCCGCTTTTTTGCAGCATGGGGATCAGCGGATCACGCTCCAGCGTGCGGGCCAGAATCACGCCATCAATCTTGCGGTTGACCAGTAGACGCTGCATCGGGCTTGTTTCCTGCTCGCCCACCATCGTCATCAGCACATCATAATCATTGCGGGTGGCAATATCGTACACGGCGCTGACGGTTTTGCGCAAAAATGGTGCGGCAAGGTTGCCGAACTGGCGCGAGAACACCAGTGAGATATTATAAGACTGCTGGGTTACCAACCCGCGTGCCAGCATATTGGGCACATAGTTTTTCTCTTTGGCGTACTGGACCACGCGGGCGCGGGTCGCTTCGCTGACACGGCCATTGCCCGAAAGGGCACGGGATACCGTGGTCTTGGACACGCCAAGGTCTTCAGCCATCTGGCTGATGTCAATTTTTTTTTCTCCTTCTGTCTGTTTACGGCGCGGCATGGGTTTACTCCTGTTAACGTTTGCTTCTATAAGATCTTCTTTCTGTCCTTGCCGGTTTTCTGCCCCACGGGCAGTTCCCAGGGTACCGTTTCAGAAACCAGTCCCCCACCCCCGGCTATTCCCTACTTGGTCAATGGACTTAACATATTATACCACATTTTTCTGGATCATGGTAGCCCCCTGTGCAAAGAAAGCAAAGAACACGCTACCCCCAGTACGGGGTCATTATATCATTCCTGGCTCTGCTTTTCAACCGATTTCTGGCTCTGTTTCCGTTTTCCAGTGTGTTTTATAACCTGGTAAAGTTTTCTCATTTTGTCCGTATCCTGCTCAGTCATCGTACCTGCGCCAAATTGGGCGGCTTGGGCCAATGCCAGCAGAGCTTTGGCATCCTGGGGTTCAAGGGCGGGGACACAACTTTGCAAAAATGCGGCAAACTCCGGCGCATCGGATGGTGTATCCGGCGGCAGGCCACGACGCACCAAAAGGCGGTAGATGCTGCCAAACACGGCCAGCACCCGCGCGTTGCAGCTGCCCCGGCCATACCCCATGGCATGGCGGCGGGCCAGCACCAGCAGCACCGCAGCAGCCAACAGGCACCCCCCCAGCAACGCCGCCAAAACCAGCCTGCTGCGGGGCACGATGGTGGCTGCGGGTTCGTTTGCGCTGCTCTCCCCTGCTGCGGGGGCGGTGTCTTGACCTTGAGTTTCGGGCAGCGGGTCGGTGCGCAGGTCGGCCTGTTGGGCGCTGACCAGCACGCCGGGGGTCATCTCCATGGGGGTCCAGCCCTGGCCGGAAATGTACACCTCCGCCCAGGCGTGGGCGTTATCGTCCTGCAAAATGGCGTGCCAGCTGCCGTCCTTCTGTTGGGTAAACAGGCTTTGCGGCGCGGCATAGCCCACCACATAGCGCGCAGGCAGCCCGAACATGCGGAACATAACCACCGCCGCCGAAGCAAACTGCACACTGTACCCCTGTTTGGATTCCGTTAAAAAGTAACGGATGGGGTCGGCCCCCTCCGGCGGCTGGGGAGCGCTGGCGTTATACTGGTAGTTGGTGTTCAGGTAGGCGCGGATGTAATCGCCAATGTCCGCAGCTTCGGTCAGCTTCTGGTCCTTTTTGGCTTCATCGCACAGGGTTTGCAGCTCGTCATAGCCGTCCGGCACGGCGGTGTAGCGGCTGGCGGCGTAAGCGGCATAGGATGCTTCCATCCGGTCCAGCACGCTGGGGTCGGCATCGGCGCGGGCTTCCAGCTGGGTTTGGGCGGTATCCCGCGGGTAATACAGGAACACATCGTCCTGCGCGGTCTGGCCCGCGGCGGCGCCATCGCCCTGGATGGTGTAATAATCGCCCCAATAGGCGTTGTACGGTGCATAGGTGTACTGGGTATCGGCGTGGATGCGCTCCACCGTCAGCGTCTGGGGCTGGGCGGTGCCGTCATAGGCGGTGCGCAAAAACGGCAGGCTGGCAATGGTCAGCCGGGCATTATCCTCGGTTTTCCAGTTCATAGCGGCGCTGTCAAAGGCATCGGCATCAGGGGCCTGCCAGGTGGTGCCGTCATAACTGCCGCCGATAAATCCCCGCAGGTATACGGTTTCTTCGGGTTTGTCGCTGGCGGTCAGGGCCAGATCCGTCACTCCGCTGACCTGGATACCCCCGCCCTGGTTCAAGGCGCCATCCGCCACACCACCGGCGGCGGCTTCTACCTGAATGTTCAGCCTGCCGCCGCTGACCCGCGGCAGCCAGGTAATGGCGGTGCTCAGCGCGGCAGATTCCACCCGCTGGGCCGCGGGCTGCAGCCAGCCAAGGGGAACCCCCAGCGCCGGGCGCAGCAGCCACCAACAGGGCAGCGCCAGCGCAAGGCAAAGCCCGCCCGCCGCCAGCGCGGCAGACTTTTGGATGTTATAATGGCGGCAAAGGTTCTGGCGGTAGTTTTCGGTATCGCGCCTGCCCCACAAGGCCCGCCGCTGCACCGAGCAGGAAGCCGCCCATGCCCCCATCCAACCGGCCAACAGCAGCAGGCAGGCAGGCACAGCCGGCGCGGCCCCGGCCAGCGCCAGCAGCACAACAACGGGCAGCAGCATTAGATCCAGCAGCAGGGCATCCGCACGGCGCAGGGCCGCAGCGGCCAGCGCCCCGGTAACGGGCAGGGCGGCCAGCAGCAAAAACAGCCCCAGCTGCGCCGCACTGCCGCCCTGGGCCACCGGCAGCGCGCTGCCAAGGCGGGCGTTCAGGCTTTGGGCAATGTTCCCGGCGCACTGCTGCGCCCCGGCCAAAAAGTTCCGCTGGCAGATGAACAACACCACAAGATACACAATCACCCCCGCCAGCAGCCCCCAGCGGCGCAGGGCTTGCGGCGCACGCAGGAACAGCGCCCACCCGGCGCAGAAAGCGGCTGCCGCGGGCCACACCCACAGCGGCACCGCAATGCCGAACCCGGTGGAAAGCACCAGCAGCAAACCAAAGGTGAGCGCCAGCAGCAGCGCGGCATCTGCCGCCAGCCACAACGCGGGGTGCGCTGCGGGGCGCTGGGTGCTCACCAGCACACGGTCCACAAACTTCAGCCCACTGCCGGGGTCGGCAGCGCCGCGCCGGCTCAGGGCAGTACGTTCTTTTTTGCGCTTGGGCGGGTTTTTGCGGTGCTTCGCCGCCTGTTGGGGAAAATCCCCCCATTCCTCCGCTCCGTCCAGGTCCCCACCGGGGGTCAGGGCAGCGCGCAGGGCGGTCAGCGGTTCGCGCACCATCAGGCGGTCCAGCTTGGCGCTCAGCTTCCAGTGTACCTGCTTGATGGTATCCCCGTCCCGGTACTCCCGCAGCTCATAGCTGCCGCCCAGGGCGGCGCGGGTGTCGGCTTCGTCGCCGTCCTCATCGGGGGCGGTTTCCGCTTTGGCTTTGCCAGCCGCGGCAGCGGGCAGCACACAGATGCTCTGGCTTTGCGCGGCAGCCGGGCATGCCGCGGTGAACACCCCCAGGTGATCCCGCAGGGTGATGCCCCGCACCGCAATGCTCCACACGCCGCTTTTGCCTGCGTTTAGGGTAATGCGCTGTTCGGCGCTCTCCTTGCCGCCCAGCATGGCGGCGCAGCGCAGGGCGATCTGCCCCCCGCCCCATTCATCGGCGGCGTTCAGCAGCACCACAAGCGCAGGGATGGGCAACCGGCTGCGGTTGCACAGCCGAACCGTCAGGGTAAAATCTTCGCCCTGTATCACGGGTTTGTCCGGCACCAGCAGCTCTGCCGTTACCTGCCTGCGCAGATAGGCGGCGTCCAGCCGCAGCAGCACCAGAAGCACCAGCGCAAACGCTAACAGGAACACCGCCAGCGGTGCCTGGGTGATGAGCGCCGCGGCCAGCATCACCAAAAGCACCAGCGCCCGGCCCAGCTTACCTGCCATGGCGGTCAGCCTTTTCGGGGCGGGGGCGCGGCACGGTACGCAGCAGGTCCTGCATTACGCTGTCCACCGTTTCGCCGCCTGCGCGGGCCTGGTCGTTCAGCACCAGGCGGTGGCGGGCAACCGCATCAAACACAGCGGTCACATCCTGCGGGGCAACAAAATCCCGCCCCGCCAGGTACGCCGCCGCGCGCGTCATGCTGGTCAGCGCCAGGGTGGCACGGGGGCTTAACCCCACGGCCAGGCGCGGGTCCTTGCGGCTGGCCTGGGCCAGCGCCACAATGTAGCGGTACATCAGCTCATGCACAAATACCGTGCTGACCTCCTGCTGCATGGCAAGCAGATCCGCCTGACCGGCAACGGGGCGCACACGGTCCAGCAGGCGGCCTTTGCTCTGCCCGGCCAAAATTGCCAGCTCCGCTTCCTCATCGGGGTAGCCCATTACGGCGCAGACCATGAAACGGTCCAGCTGAGACTGCGGCAGCATCTGCGTGCCGGCGGCGCCGATGGGGTTCTGGGTTGCAATTACGGTAAAGGGTGCGGGCACCGGGCGGGTAACGCCGTCCACCGTCACCGTGCCTTCTTCCATCACTTCCAACAAAGCCGACTGTGTGCGGGAGGAGGTACGGTTGATCTCATCGCCCAAAAACAGGTTGCACATCACCGCACCGGCGTGGTACACAAACTTGCCGGTCTCTTTCTGGTAAACGGAAAATCCCACCAAATCGGACGGCAGAACATCCGGCGTAAACTGCACGCGGCTTTCTTTCAGGTCCAGCGCGCGGGCAAAGGCCAGCGCCAGCGTGGTTTTGCCCACGCCGGGAATATCTTCAATCAGCACATGGCCGCCCGCCAGCATGGCCATCCAGATGGTGTTTACCGTTTGCTGTTTGCCCTGCACGGCCTTGTTTACTTCGGCCGTAACGGCGGCGGCCTGCTGTGTGTACTGCATGGTTAATCCTCCCGGTGTTTTTTCCATATCACCATAATGCCAACGGCGGCGGCAATAACCACCAGCCCGGCCCACAGTGCGTTGTTTTCCAGCCAGATCATGGTATTGGAGATCGCGCTCCCCTCGGATTCCGCGCTGCCCTCCCCCGGCAATGGGGTCAGGGCCTGGGGGGCCACTTCGGCAATGGAGCTGCCGCCGGCATCCTCCACGGTCACCTGGCGCGGCGTTTCGTCCCAGGTAGCGGCGCTTTCCTGCAAATCCTCCTCTTTGGTGGTGTCCGCAGCGGCGGTGTCGTGCTCCGCAATTACCAGGTAGCGCTGGCTGTTGCGGGTGTAGGGGTGGCAGGTGGAAAGGGTCAGCAGGTCCCGCCCCGGCTGGATCAGCACGGCGTTGATATCGCTGGGGTCAATAATTTTCAGCTCGCTCACGCGGTAAATCAGCGTTTCCCACGGGGTGGTCAGCTGGATCTTGTCCCCCACCTGGATCTGCTGCACGTTGCGCAGCATTTCCGCGCCATAATAGCCGCGGTGGGCGGCGATCACGGTGTTGGTGTTTTCGCCGCCCAGCGGCATCGAGGTCTGGCCCAGCAGCGCCGCGCCTTTGGCCAGGTTTTCGCGGCTGGCGCCCAGGTAAACGGGCAGCTCCAGGTTCAGGCGCGGGATCCACAGCACAGCCAGCACATCATCGTCATAGCCATAGGCAGCAAGGTCCAGCGGGGCTTCCTCATAGGCGAACGGGTCGGTCAGGCCGCTTTGGCCCCCGGCGTAAATTTCCGCGTTATAGTCCTGCATCGCGGCGTACAGTTCAGGGTAGGCGCGTTCCGGCTCCGGGGGTTCGGCTGTGGTTTCCTCCGCCGCGGGGGCGGTGGGCTGGGCTTCGGCGCGGGCCGCAAACTGCGCAGCGGTTTTGGCGTTGCGGGTGCTGGTCCACCACTGGGCAGCGGTGGGCTGTATCAACAGCGCCAGCCCAAGCAAAATGGCCAGCCAGGCCAGAATTTTAGCAATCAGCCGTCCCATTTAGTCATCCTCCTCGCGCTTTTTGCAGCGGTGCAGCAGCAAAAGCAGCAGCAGCGCTTCGCCGCCGATCACAATGCTGCCCGTTACCGCGATCCACGGCCAGGCATCCACCACGCGCTTGACCACCGTTCCGGTGCGCAGCGCCTGATACTGCACGGCCTGCGGGGTGTTGGTTTCTTCCTCTCCATTATAAGGGATGCGGGTGCCGCGCACAAGCATGCGGTGGGTGTTGATGGCATACGGCGTGCAGGTAACAAGGGTGCAGTAATCCTGCCCCGCGGTGATTTCCAGATCCTCGGTGTGCTCCGGTTCCACCACTTTGATTTGGTCCACCTGGTACGCCAGCGTTTCATCCAGAATATGCAGGTAGAAACAGTCGCCCTCTTCCAGCTTGTCCAGGTCGGTGAACAGCACGGCTTCGGGCAGGCCGCGGTGGCCGGTCAGCACGCTGTGGGTGCTTTCGCCGCCAAGGGGGTAGCTGGAGCCTTCCAGATGGCCAACGCCCCTTTGCAGCACATCATCGCTGGTGCCTTCGTAAATCGGCAGGTTGACGTCAATTTTCGGGATGGTGATATACCCCAGGCTTTCGCCCACATCCACAAGGTCCACATAGCTGGTGCCGGTATCCTCCGCTTCGCCTGCGGCATCGCGCTCCACGGCGCTGTCCAGCTGCTGGTTATAGCGGCGGGCGGCCTCCTTGGCGGCGTCCAGTTTTTCGGTATCCATGCTTTTTACGGTATCATCGTAATTTTGGATCGCTTCGCTGGCGTGGCGCTGCGCCACCGCGTTGCTGATAACCGGGTACGATGCCACCCCAATGCCGGACAGGATCATCAAGGCCGCAAAGCCGACTTTTAGTTTTGTTGTGGTATCCATAGCGTCACCGCGAACCTTTCCGTGAGAGGGTTGAAGTTGGGAACTGATGCAATTAGAAATTAGGAATTGGAAGTAGGCAAAAGAATAAAGAATAAAGAATAATGAATAATTGTGGTGGACCGCGCCGCATTGCGCCGCTCAGGAGATATTGGGTTGGGGGTGGTTTTTAGGGTAGTGAATAACAATAAAATAATCTGTAGGGCCTTACGGCGTTGCACACCACAAAATTGTAATAAACCTCGCCCTGCATGTAGGGGGCGGCGTCCCCGACGCCCCGTTTGACGGGCCTAATAATTGCCGCCCATCCACCCCGCGCCGCAAACGTTGCAAATCATTTGTAGGGGCCGATGCTCGCCATTGGCCCGTTGACGGGCCTTGCCCTATTTATTTTTAGGTCCTGCACGGGGAACCACCCCTCAGTCACCTTCGGTGACAGCGCAAACAGCGCCCCGTCCCCTCTGTCGCTTCGCGACATCTCCCCGCCCCGCGGGGAGTCACCCCTCAAGGGGCGCCAATATCTTACCTTATGTTTGCGGTGGCTCCCCTTGAGGGGAGCTGGACGCGGAGCGGCCTGAGGGGTGGTTCCCCGCCACAAACCTAACCCGTAGGGTGGTTCCCCACGCAGAACCTAAAAATCAACCGAACAACGGCCATGTACACCCAAAAAATTTATTTCCCAATAACCCACCATAGGGGGAGGGCCAAATCCGGCCCTCCCCCTGTGTATGATGGATTATCCCTCTATACCCTATTGGTGAATTGTAACATTGTTTTGCCTTGCGGCGGGCGCATCAGGCGCGGTTCTTCTTTTTCAGGCTCAGCAGCACGCCAACACCGGCCACAACCAGCAGCACGCCAATGCCGCTGAACAGCAGGGTGCCGAAACCACCGGTGGTGGGCAGGTTGAAGCCCTTGTTGTTCTTGATGATAACCTTATAATTACCGCTGTTGTTCTCGCCGCCAACATATTTTTCGCTGTCTACACTCTTATTAGTGGTCACATTACCATTTTCGTCCGTCGTGATGGTCGTGGTCTCTTTCACTACATACTCAACTGCCACAACAACCTTGACGGGTTCTTTCAGCAAGTTATAGCTATAAGTTTTGGTTTCGCCGTTTTCAACTACACTATAAGTGGGTGCCTTGGTTTCGACCAGATAGTAAGTGCCATTTTTCAAGCCGCTTACATGGATCTTGCCGTTTTCATCGGTCGTATAATGCCCAACCTTTACTCCGTTATTCTTAAGCTCAGCTTCCGTCGGATTTGTTTCACTTCCGTTGTAAAGGTACAGGTCAAATTCTGCGCCTTGCAGTTTGACGTTGCTATCCTTGCCATCGACCTTTTCAACATTCATCCCGAAGGTGTAAACGCTTGCCTCGTTTTTGATTACTTCATCTTTGGGTTCCGGCTGATCGGGATATTTTTCATCATCAGACGTAAAGCCGTTGGAATAAGTCAGGCCTGCATCATTCAGGTTGCCTTTATTATTTACCGTTGCATTGCTATTCAGTTTGGTATTGAAAGTAACGGAGATAGAGGTGACTTTACTTGCTGCCAGTTTATCTTTGCCTTCGGTGGTAAATTCGATTGTCCATGTGCCGCCCGCGGTGCCATTTACGGGAACGGTCAGTGTATAGTCAGTACCCTTTACAAGTTCAACATTCGGTTTGGTTTCAATCGTCAGGTTTGCTTCGGTTTCGCTTTCCCAAGTAAGTGCCTCGGACATATTATCCGTCAGGATATACTTTGCAAGCTTATTAACATTGCTGGGAACTGCAGCGGTAACTTTCCACGTTACAACATCACCAACAGAAGCATCCGTTGCCTTGCCGTAAACATCTTTATTTTCAGCGTCTACACCGGTTTTTACCTGCTTTTCCATACTCGGCTTTTCGTTGACAACTTTGATGGTATTCTCAAGCGTATCCTTATAGGCATCATCAATGGTAACGGTCTGATTATTATTGATGGTAAACTCATATGCCGCCTGGCCATCCATAATGTAACCTTGGGGTGCGCTGTACTCGATAAAGCGATAGGTACCCGGTGCAAGGTCCGTAATGTTGATCATACCATCATTATTAGTTGTCAGCAGACCAGTTTCCGCATCTACGGTTCCGTTGCCGTTCGATACCGTGGGGGCAGTAACAGTTACCCATTCATTGCCCTCTTTGCGCTGGAGATAGAACTTTGCTCCTCCAAGCGGCGCTTCAGTAGAACTTCCGTCCGGATTATAATTTTTACCGTACTTTTTCAGGCTGATACCGCCGTAAACCGCCGCGTTTTTGGGGTTTGCCACAATATCATAGTTCCAACCATCTCCATTCGCATTGACCATAGGAATGGAAACCAGGAAGTTTGCCGTTTTGTTTACGATCTGGGAAGGTGCACCGGTTTCAACGATCAGGTACACGCCAACTGGCATCTCGCTGAACACAGCCTGGCCCTTGACATCATTAGCACCAGTCGTGGCCGTAGCAAATGCAGTAAGCTTCGGGTCTGCATTGTCTGCAAGCGCTGCATCTACAGTGTCCTTGATGTCGTCATACTTTGTTCCGCTCGTAATTTGAATATCGCTATTAATTTTCGTCAACGCCTCAACAGGCTGCATTTTCACATCCGTGGTGCCTGCTTCGGTAGGCTGCACAATATCAGCAACCTTATATGCAGTAAAGGTAACACCATCCAGCAGTTTATCTTCCTCTGCCTTATCGCCTTCATACTTATTGATGGTCAGGCTACCGGTTCGGTTCGTATCGATTGTGGAAGTGATCGTTCCACCTTCTGCCATTGCTGGCATGGCGCACAGGCTGAGGGCCAGGGCGGCGCTCAACAGGCCTGTGAGAAAACGTTTTGCTTTTTTCATTTCAGTACCTCTTCTCTTAAAAAAATCATCATCGGATAGGCGGCGGGGCCGCCCGGCTTAAGGGTTCTGCATCAGCACGGCGTGCAGTGCGGGGCGCTGCAGCGGGGAAACGCTGCCGCGCCGCCCGCACTGTGCCGTGAAGAAAAAAGGAGGAAAAACTGGGCCGCTTGCCCACTTGGCTTAAGGTGCATCTGAAACCAAAGGAAATAACGGATATTTCGCAGCCACAAGCAGGATGTAAGGCAAAGAGCCGCCGGAATCCTTTCCGGATTCCAAGGCTTCTTAGCGCAAAATCCGGCTGCGCTTATAGAAACAGGCGATATTTTCCGCTTTTCAGTTACACCCCCGGCTTATGGCTGCGCCCTGCCGTAAACGGGCGCGCACTGGCGGGCTGTACCCTGGGGGTTGCTGGGTTTCCGGGGGATGGTTAATGTCGCCGGCCCCCTTTCCTGTTGTAGCGGAATGTGAATATCAACAGCCCTGCCACCGCCAGCGGCATGCCGATCAGCAGCCACAGGCTTGGCGCGTCTGCACCCGTGTGGGGCAGCTCAGGCGTTTTACGGTTCAGAACGGTAAGGGTCATGGTGTAGATGTTGTCGGACTTCGTAAACTTGTCTCCGACCGGAATTACCTGCCCATCAATAGAACACGTGCCGGCTTGGGTAAATTCGATCACAATTGGCTGTGCCAACAGGTTGTACCCCGGATGTGCCTTGATTTCCGTCAGGCGGTATGTACCGGGTTTCAGATTTGTGAACGGGTTCGGGGTTATTTTGCCGTTGTCGTCCGTTGTACCGGTATAGGTAGTATCTACCTGCGTTTTTCCTTCGGTTGTTTCGACCAGCTTTTCCAGCTTGAACTCAACACCACTCAAGGGCACGTCATTGCCTTTTTCGTCTTTTTCCGCGTCCTTCTTGATGATATCCAGTACAAACTTCGGGTTCTGCAGCGTGTTGGTCAGCACAATCTTGCCGCTGCCGCCGGTGATGGTTCCACCGGTGCTTGCTTTGGCTTCGGTGTCCTTTGTGCTATCTCCATCGCTGATTTTTGCTTCCGCTTTAGCCGTTACAACATACGTATTGCCTTTAATCGTAATGGTTCCGTTTGCCGGGGCAAATTTGCTATTTTCCCCGGTACCTGTCACCGTACCTTCCACAATGCGGTATTCATAATTGATGTGCTTATTATCCGTATTGATTTGGTACTGATCCAAACCGCTAAAGGTAAACTGCCAGACGTTTTCACCGCGCTTAATGGTAACATAGTCCAGCGTGTTGTCAGCCGGGTATTTTACCGGTTTCCAATCTTTATCATTTGTGCTGCCTTCCAGGCGGCGCTGGAGCTGGATGTAAATCGCTTCCGGCTGGTTCTTAAGTTCCTTATCGTCTGCATCTCTCCAGAGCTTGTCGAACTCAATGTTGATCAGTGTGCGCCGGGTGTTGGTAAAGATTGCGGTAACTTCCGGATTGTTCGGGTCGGCGCTCTCCACAATCTTGCCTTCCACCATGGTGTTGTTGTTGAACACATGGGCGGAATGGCAATCAGTCGGAACGGTTACGCTTTGCAGTCTGGCACCATCGTTGTTTTCGACTTCCTCGATGGTATAGCGGGTGCCAACGGGGATGCCGGTGATGGTTCCGGTGTTATCGGCATTTTCGCCCATTTTGATCTCAACATACTTTATGATGTCCCCATCTTCCAGACCCTCACCGCCAACATTATCAAAGGTAACTTTGAACTTGTAGGTTCCGGTCAAGGTTTCGCCCTCTGCGGCCTTCTTTTGGATTTTCAGCCCGCCGGTTTTGACGGTGTTGACGTATTTTACCTTTAGCTTTGTCAGCGTGGAGCTTGTTTCGTCCGGGTCCTTATAGGAGCGGAAGACGATGGTGTTGGTGTCGGGCTTCGCGTTCTCCTTGTAGCCCTCATTCTTCACATTTTCATCAGGGACATAAACTTCCGTTCGGCCATCATCGGGGCCTTTGGGGGGATCATTCTGCCCATCTAGCGACTTGTTCGTGTTGGCAACTTCCACGGACGTTACCTCGCCACCGCCCTTCATCGACTTAACCACCTGCCTGTTCTCGTACACCGTCCATGTGGTGTCGTACAGTTTTTCGTTCAGTTCCTCTTTGAGCGAAATGTAGCTGCCGCGGCGGAACTGGTCGCTGAAGGTAACGATTTCTCCATCTTCCAGAACAAAGCGTCCGTCGCCTTCCACCAACTGGGTGTCGTTGTCCATGTTGGAGGTGTACTGTGCGTTTTCGGCGTTTTGCAGCTTACCGCTTTCGGCGGAGCCGTAATCCGGGATGTCCTTCTGATCGGTTGTAAAGCCGGACATCGTACGTGGCTTCGCTTTGGGAATGAAGGTAAAGTTCCTGAAATAGATGTTGCGGCTATAGTTATCGCCCACGCGGATGGTTGTAACGTTGCCGCTAAATTTGCCGTTCGAACCGCCCTGCTCTTTCATCTTGTTCAGGTCCAGCTTTACGGTGACCCATTGGTCTGTCTTCAGTTCGACCGAGCCATACGTTGCGCCGTTAATGCCTGATGTGCCAAGGCTGCCTTTTTGGCCGGGGTTAGGTGTTTGATTATCCAGCAGTTCCAGATACAGGTTGTTGAGGGAAAGGTCACCACCATCACTGTGGTCAACGTAAACCTCGAACGTAAGGAAGCGCTCGTTTTCGATATTGATGGGGGCTTCCAGCGTCAGGATGCCATAACGGTTCTTACGCCATTTACTGACGGGTTCCGTATCCATATAGCGTGCGTACCAGTGAAGGACCTGTTTGGTATCCGCCTCGGAATCTGGCAGGGGGTTTTTATCCAACTTGAAAATGTAGGCATCGTTTTTTGGGGTTGCGGGTTCAATCTTGCTTGCCTCCAAATTCACCACTTGGGACTGAGTACCGTTTGTATCCGGGCCATCGGCCAATTTTGTTCCATAATGGGTTGCCTGGTTCTGGATGGTGAAGTTGAAGATTTTCTGGTTTGTAAAGCATTTTTGGAAGTCCGGGTCAACCTTGCTCAGATCGACCTCTTTTTGAACCTGCAGCTCGTTATTATCCGAGAAGTTGAACGCCACCGCCATGTTGGATTCCCACATACCGCGTTCCATGTAGTACATGGTAAGGGTGTGCTTTTGGCCTTTGTCGAGTGGAAGAGTAGTGCCTTGCGCGTAGAACTTGATGACCTCCTTATTATATGTTACGGTCTTGACAGCGGATTTGACATTTTTTTCATCTTTATCTTTATCTGACGTTCCGCCTGTTTTGACCCTACTGACATAGGCTGTTACACTATTATTCTTTTCATCTGCCTTGCCAAATTCCAGCAGGCCGGAAACCTCACCATGGGCGCCGCCAACGTCAAGCGCCAGCTGGCCATCAATGAATACCCAAACGTCATCGTCACCGGAGAAGAAGAACTTGATGCTGGTTTTTTCCGTTGTTCCATCTGCCTTTTCTGTTTCCACCATGCCGTCATCCGTCAGGGTAAAATCCATCTGCAGCTTGGTGCCAAAGCCGTAATTGTAGGTAGAAAACACACCAGGCTTTGCTGTTTCATTGAACGGGAAGTAGCCATAAGGGTCTTTCGGGTTCGATGACGCACTCACATTCTTTGAAGACTCTCTGTTATTGGCACTTTGGCTTTGGAGAAAATATTTTGAATCCGAATTTTGTTCCGAATTTTGTTTTAGATACAAGGTTGTATCCTTGCTGTCAAAGCACCAATAATCAACGCCCTGATCCTCACCAAAAATCTGTTTCTTGGTAAAGGGGAACGCAACGTTGTCGTACACTTCACCAAGCTTTGCATTTTTACTATTCTTTCCTAAGAGGAATTCTTTGTTAAAGTGCGGTTCTACTGCTCCTGTACCTTTCAGCAGCGGTTCACCTGTTGCTTTACCGGTGGATGTTGTATCCTTAACCAAGCCCTGATAGGCATAGTATGTATGATTATTGTCATTGTTTTGAGGATCTTCATTATACTGAGAGTTATTGATTGCCATGAAACGCTTAAATTTGTCGTACCCAAACAAATTTAATGTAGTAGCAATATCGCTAAAGTTAGTTCCTCCTCCAGGCTGGAAATGTCCGGTATAAATCGGGTATTCGGCCTTTGCATCCTTATAATAATCGCTCAGCGCCTGATCGAACTGGCGGAAGGGTACCCAGTTGCGGTGACTTACAGTAGGAGAACTTTGATCGTAACTGCCACGGTTATTGCCGTTCAGTTCGTAATCTGTATAATAGTCATACAGCGTACTGGTAACATATTTTGTGTTTGCTTCTTCCGTAAAAGGAGCGGATTTAATATCTACTACTTTAGTGCCAGTATCTTTCCCCTTTTCGGCATCACGCAGGGTACCTTTTGGAGCCCAGTAGCCGCCACGAGTGGTACCTTTATATACTGCATCGTCATTCGTATCCGCATAGAAGCAATTTTTGCCATCTGTGGGAATCTCCAGCCACTCTGTACTTACTCCATTTCCTTTTGTCGCATTGTCATCGTTAATTTCTTCACCGGAAAAGATGATTGAACTATTTGAACTATATTCTTGGGGAATGTCAACATAATAAAGGTTTTCGTTTGTATCATCTTTTACCAGCGTGCCTTTTTCGGAGTTTCCGTTGCCTCCTTTTATCCGATAATAAATGGTCTCTGAATTATTGGCTTTTGGGATTGAATAGTTGCCGCTAGTATCACCCGTTCCTGTTGTTGGCAGCTTTGAGAAAGTAGCATCGTAATAGATACGGAAAGAGTTTTCTCTACCCCATCTTACGTTGTCTGCGCCAGTATAGATAAAGCAGTTCCTTGTTTCACTGTACATAAAGGATTCTTTATCATTACCACTAACAGATTCGTTATAGAAGTTATAGAAGTTGCTGGATTTGTTTTTACCGTCCTCAACCCATGTAAACTGAACATAAGAGCATTCCACGTCTGGGATGGTAAAAGTAACGAATTCTTCCTTAGCAACAGGTTTAGCTTCTGAGCCATCATTAACCAATGTTAAGGTTTCACTTTTTTCATCAGGGATATAGAAATTTGCCTTTACGCTCGTTAAATCAGCTGTACTGCGGTTTTCGAACTTGATGGGTTTGCCTGCATAGTATGTATGACTCGTCAGGATGGAATCGTCTGTCCATTCACCTTTAGTTGGATCATACATTTTGTTATTGTAGTCGCTTATAGGACCCAGGTTACTATTTAGCTTAATCTCTCCTTTCCAAGTAGAACCTTCGTATAACTGGAACTGTATTTCTAGAAAGTTTTTTCCTTCTATATCTTTACAATTCTTAACGGCATAAATCTTATGTCCATCTTCTGTTTTCCGTCCGGTCGGCTCCATTGGATGCGAATGCCACCACTCACCCTTATCAGAATTGCCCGGAGTTGCATCAGTTCTTACATTAAGCCTAATTTCATGGGAAGCTGAAACGGTCTCCCCATTAATCTTATCCGGAACGACAAAGTAAACCGTGAATCCATCTGCCGCTTCCTGCTCACTAACTGCCTGCACGTTATCCACGCTTTCTGCGGCGTACATCTTCTGCGGCTGTTCGGTCGGTTCCAGGGTGGCGGTGGGGGTCACGGTCGGCACAGGGGTGGCCGTTGCGGTGGCTGCCGGTTCCGGGGTCGGGGTGGGTTCTGCCGTGGGCCCCGGCGTTTCGGTCGGGGCGGGCTGCTCCGGCTCGGCGCTTTGTTCCGGTTCCGAGGTGGCGGCGTTCTGCTCCGGCAGAGCGGTATTCTCCCCGGAGGCCGTTCCCGACTCATCCTTCAGCAGCTCTACTTCGTCAGGTGCGTCGGGCAGAAGATCCACCTCGGCGTATACAGGCAGGGCCATTGCCATAACCAGGCAAGCGGTGACAAGCAGCGCTGTCAGCCGGCGCGCCCAACCTGTTGTGTTTTTCCCTGTTCTATTCAATCTGCTCACTCGCCTTTCGCGCTGGTTTAATGAAAGCACATTGTTCCACAGGGGATCCCTGTGGAACAATAAAAGAAGCCAGCTTCTTTTACTTGCGCAACCGTTGCCATGTTGTTTTCAAAAAAAACCGCATCGAGTCTTCTCATTGCGCATTTACTTTTTATTTTCTTAATATAGCACCTTTACACCAGAAAGACAATACAATCCACGCAAATTCCTGTTTTTCGGCACTTTTACTGATTGCTTTTTCCTCCAATTATATAATGTGTTCAAAGCCTTTGTATAATTTACTCCTGATTTTCTTTTTGGCAGCGGTCCCTTTTATATACTTTGACCGCGCGTTTATGATCCTCTGCACACACAGAGCGCAACTTTGCGGCAAAATTCGCCTTTTTTGTTGCATTTTCCTGCTTTTGCGCAATTATTTGTTTCGCATGCGCCTGTTTGCGGCGGGGCCTGGCGGCTGGGTGGGCGCCTTGTGGGAGGGATGGCAGGTTTGCGGCGCACGGTTCCCGTTTTTTTGCGGCGCGCTGGGTACACCGCGCCCCTGCAAACGGTTTGCGGTGTTTGCGGCGGCGGGTGTGTGTTTGGTGGATTGCACGCCCGCCAACGGTACGCCGTTCTCCCTTTACAACGGGGTGCGGGTTTGCTGCAGATATGCCATTCGCTTTTTTGTCCCCCCTGCCCCGCCCCTGATTCCCGGTTCCCCCTTGCCGATTTCTATTTGCGCCAGCTCCTGAGGTGCATCTGAGATCAACGAAAATAGCGGATCTTTCACAAGCACAAAATCCGGCTGCGTTTGCTGAAACAGACGAGCTTTTTGACGTTTCAGATAGCTCCCAGCTCCCAGCTTTCAATCTATCCTGTGTAAACTGCAACCCCTCACGCGCCATTCTGTGCGGCACTTACCTTATAATATAAGGGGTTCTACCCTGTGTAAATTTGCAACTGATCTATTTGAAGCAGCTGTGAGCTGTTGCAATTTTGCACAGGGTATTGCCCGCATTCTGTGCCGAACATTCCCGAAACGTGTTGGAAAAACGCACAGGATTGCCTTGTTTTCCTATGCCGCTTACCGTTGGAAAAACGCACAGGTTACCCCCGGAACAGTTGCATTTTACACAGGGTATTCCCGCTCCCCTGCCCCGCCGTGACCCGCGTACCTGTTGGAAAACCACACAGGATAGGCCCGTTCCCCGTGTTGCAATTTACACAGGTTTGGCTGTTTTTGGCTTATTTGCAACTTTACGCAGGTTGCTTTCCGCACAGGAAAATGGTGGTGGAATGCACAGGCTGCAGTTGGTTGAACACACAGGTTTGCGTTGTTAAATTACACAGGCTCTACCTATTACTAATATAGAACTAAACAACTAAGCCATAATAACAACCAGAAGTAAGCCGGGAGATGGGGGAGAACGGGAAAAAATTGGTGTTGCCATTCCATCAGGTTACAGAACTCTGAAGCAGCAGGACAGAAAGTACAATAAAACCCTGTGTAACCTGTACCCGGGCGGCAACCCCCACAGGATGTATGGCAAACCACAACGCGGGTGTTGCATTTTGCACAGGGTAATGGCGGTGAAACCCTGTGTAAATTTGCAATTCTTGTGCTGGACAACAGGATGTGCTATAATGTTTAGCATGATGTGCGTGACCACCCGGGATACAGCAACCGATATAGGAGGCCCCTGCTTATGGCGGCAAGTAAACAGAAAAAAGATGATCCGTTTGTCGTTACGTTTGAAGAACGCGGGGACCAGACCATCGTTCGCAAATCCAATGACCTTGTACAGATGACGCGCAACAACCTGACGCTGAGCCAGCAGCGCCTGATGCTGCATATTTTTTCGATGATTAAGCCGGAGGATACGGACCTGCCCTCTTATGAGCTGAGCATTTATGATTTTATCAAGATGACCGGCATGGACCCGCACAGCGGGGCGCTGTACAAGCAGGTGCGCAAAAATATTGAGGAGCTGGCCAACGCGCCCATCCAGTGGATCAAGAATAACGGAACTTCCACGGTGGAAACATTCCGCTGGATCGATAAAGTGCGCATTGATGAAGGCCGCGCGCGCATGACCATCACGCTGGATCCGGTGCTGAAACCGCACCTGGTGCAGCTGAAAACCCTGTATACCACCATGGATGTGACCTACACCATGCTGATGCGGTCCACCTATTCCATCCGCATTTACGAGCTGTGCAAGAGCTACCAGAGCCTGTACCTGAAAAAGAAAGCGGCCGGGGAACCGCTGGTATGGAACCTGAGCATGCTGTATGAACAGCTTTCGTATACGGCCAACCGATGGTCGGATTTCCGCCGCCTGGCACTGGAAAAGGCAAAGGCGGAAATTAACGAAAAGACGGATATTATTTTTAATTACGATGTGTACGAAAAAAAAGGGCAGAAGGTTCTTTCGCTGGTGGTAACGATTGACCCGGTGGATGATGCCGCCGCACAGGCCAACCTGGACAGCATCAACAGCACAGTGCGCAAAAAGAGCAAAAAGAAGGGCCGCCCCACCGTGGCGATTGAGGATTCGCTGCTGGATGACCCCAGCGTGATCACCTTTGATTATGTTTCGGCACCGGAAACAACGATCCCCTATTCCTTTGGACGCCACCGCACCGAGCTGCGGGAGGAAATTGTTGTGAAAGCGCGCATGGATCAGCTGCGCGCGGAGATTACGCCTGAAGAGCTGCACGCGGTGGAAGTGATCATTGATGTGTTGGCAGATGCCTGCTGCACCATCCAGGCAGGCGATGGCGAGCAGGACGGCGGCAACAAAACGGTGTTTGGAAAGATGAATGCCATCATCCTGGATTGCGGCGGGCTGACCAGTTGGCTGGCCGGTGTGGCACCCCGTTATGCACAGGAGATCATTCCCCGGTCGCAGACGATGCGCAGCCCGGCGCGGTACCTGAACAAGGTGCTACGCGAGGATATGGATAACTATCGCATTTATATTTTCCGCAAGGCAAAGCCGGCAGCAGAACCCAAAGAGGAGCTGTTGGAAGCGGAGTACCATGTGATGGACGAGCCGGTGCAGCAAGCGATGCCGGAGCCTGAGCCGCCCAAGGTAGAGCTGATTCCCGAAACGATTGTAAAACGGCAGGATATGCGAAAAGAGTTTGCAAAGTTTGTAGATGATGGATACCTGGAAAAGACGTTGACGAGCGGCCAGCGCGGCGCTTACCACGAAATTTACCGCCACCTGGCAGCGCGGTGCGTGCCATCGCCTTCCAGCCTGCGCAATGGGCTGAAAGACGAAATGCGGCTGCATTACCTGGCCTGCATGAATGAAGTGATTGAAAAGTATGGCAGCCTGACCCCGTTGATGGAAGCTATGGCGCATGAACTGGACTTTGATGTGTTCTGGGCAAAGGCCGCCAAGGACCCCAACGTGAATAACCCGATGGGGCTGTTCTACCACATTATTGAAGAACGCGCGCTGAACCCGATCGGCACCATAATGAACGACCAGGCACAACGGCAGAAGGTTGCCGCCAAGGAAAAAGGTGAAAAAGATAAGTGGCACAACGAAAGCTGGATGGATGCTTTTGAGGAAGATATCCCGGATGACAGCGAAGAGTAATTGAGATGAAGCGGAGCGGAACATCCGGGAGCGCTATTATAATAAGGTAAGCAGCGGCTGGCAGATTGCTGGCCGCTGCTTTTTTGTTGGGGTGCAGCTGAGAAATAGAAATATCCGGCGTTTTTTGATTTCAGATAGACCTTGGGCAACACCGCACAATTCCCGCCTTGCGGCTTAAGCACCGCTCCGGCAGCT
>OLRT01001077.1_pt1 | contig 19941 bp, 17 predicted proteins | sample 1672021 | NCBI WGS metagenome assembly OLRT01 (sample SAMEA3136637, study PRJEB25190) | human gut metagenome | reverse complement strand
AAATGCAAGCATTTTATACCTGTTTTTGAAATTTTGCTTGGCTCTGAACAGTTACTTATATTCTTTTATCTCAAATTTTTCTCTTCGTCTATTATCTGATTCTGAAGATCGGGCTGATCTTCTTGTAGATCAGAAATACAACAAGTGATACAACAATTCCCTTCACAAGATTGAACGGTGCTACCGCAAACATAACAAATGTAGAAAGGCTTGTGATATGTGAGTTAACTGCTGTTCCCATACCAACCAGTGCATCAATTGGCATTGCGAATGCTTTTGCATAAGTCGGAAGAAGTACGAATCCATTCACGAAGCATCCGATCACGATCATCAGAAGTGTTCCTGCTGCCATTCCGATCAGAGCACTTTTTCTTGTTCTGTTTTTTCTATAGATCAGACCTGCCGGTACACAGAAAGAACATCCGATAATAAAGTTTGCGATCTCTCCAACACCTGCTGTTGATGTTCCTGTCATAACAAAGTTTAATAAGATTTTAACAAGCTCTACCAACACACCTGCCATAGGTCCCATTGCAAAGCATCCTACCAGAACCGGAACTTCACTTAAATCAATCTTATAAAATGTCGGTGCAAACGGAAGTGGAATCTCGAACATCATCAGAATAATTGCGATTGCTGAAAGCATTCCGATCTGAACTAATGCCTTTACCCCCAGCTTCGGCTGAATCTTCGCATCTGCGTTTGTTAGTGTCTTTGTCTCTGTACTCATAGTGTTACTCTCCTTTTTCTATCCGCTGTCTTTATCCTAAACAGCATTTTTTCTTTTTGAAAAAGGTAATCTTCACAAGAAAAAACCCGGAAGGTAATTACCTTCCGGGATTCATGTTTTCTGCTCTTAATGGCATTCTCGCAAGATTCTCAGGCAATCAGATATCATATTCGAATATCTCTTTTTCTGATCCTGCGGGCATGAACTTCTTCTCTCATCCAGACTTTACTGTCGGTACCGGAATTCCCATTCTGTAATGCCATCACAGACGAGTCACCAGTTCAGCCGCATCATATGCGGGTCGCGGACTATACCGCCGGTTGGGACTTGCACCCTACCCCGAAGATTAAATTCCTTTTACTCTTACTACTATAGCGCGCTCTTACTAAAAATGCAACCCCTTTTATTGATATTTAATATCATTTTGCACCGTAATCGATATCACTTGTAGCACTTTCGGCTAATATATTGATATTCCTTTTTTCCTACTAGGTTTGTCGTTTTCTTAATAAAATTTTTCAATAATGTTCATTTTTGGTTCAAAAGTTCATCACACTTTTTTCACAAAATACCTCTATACTATAATTGTTCTTAAAAAGAACACTTTTTCATAAACTTTTTCCCCCTTGAGTCACAGAGATGTGGCTCATTCCTTTTATATAAAGAAAAATCCTGTCTTCTCGACAAGATTTTCTCATACATTCTTTATAGAATACGTTTTCTCCATTTTTCCCATAGGGTTCCCTGAACATACTGATAAGCTTTATCATAAACCAATATTGCTATCTGCCCAACCAATACAGCTGCCAAAAGCAATTGATCTGACACTGCTTTCTGAAACAGCATCGAGCGGAATCCGAAAAGACACGGGAGATACACCAGATTAAAGATCACATATTTCACAAGCCAGTAAATCCCCATCCTATGTCCCATCTGTGGTCTTTTCGCAAGAAATATCCAGACTGCTTCAATTCCAAGAATATAGAATCCCATCGCAGCAAATGTAATTACATAAAACTTATTCGGCGTAACCAGGAATCCTAATAAAATTGCTGCCAGATAAAAGGCCGCCCCTGTACGAAGACCGAACTCACGAATAACAATCCCTACAAAAAATGCCGCTGCTGCCAACAAAAACAATGTATTCGTCTCGATCACGCTTCCAAGTGCCATACACACGACAGTCACCGCAAGGATCAAACCTCCAAATGCCATTTGTTTTGCTTTTACATGCATGAGCAGAGATCGCCTCCCATACATTCACACAATGTGTCTGCAAGCCATAAGTCGCAACACATATTTCCTGTACCGCAGGAATTCTGTCCTCCCGGTGCATAGCCTCCACCATACGGACTGTTCTGATATCTTCTGCTATTGAAATCCAACTGATTCAACAGCTGACGAAACTGCAGATTGTTTGGTTCCATATTTACTGCCTGTGCCGCGTGATCCCTCGCCAGAATCTGATTTCCGATTCCTGCATTCGCACAGCCGCTCAGATAATACCACATCGCACTTCTCTGCTGAACCTGATCCAGTGTATTGATTGCCTCTCTGTAACGTCTGCTGTTAATATAGTTCGCAGCTGCCTGCAGTTTAGGATCCATCGTTCCATAGCCATAAGAGCTGTTCTGATTTCCATAAGACTGATTTCCATAAGAATAACTTTCAGAAGAACCATATCCATAATTGTTCCCGTACGAATTTCCTCCATTCGCACGCTCTCTCATGATAATATCATACGCTTCCTGTACTTCCTTAAACTTCTCTTCTGCAAGATCTGCTAACGGATTGTTCACATTTGCATCCGGGTGATATTTTCTTGTCAGATCCCGATACACTCTCTTTATCTCATCATCCGACGCATTCGGTGACACACCAAGCACATCATATGGATTTTTTGTCATCATTCTTTTCCTCTCTTTTCTTCATCTGAATCTTATTGTAATGATTCCAGACTCCATCATATAATATATTTCTTAAAATGTCTACGTCAACCAGACATGGCAGTTGTTCAAAACGGACTGTGCTCTCCGCTATCATCATCCGAAGAATCTGTTCCATCTGCACCTCATAATCCGGCCGCTTTGCCAGTTCTTTCAATGGATTATAGCGATTCTTCTTTCTATCTTCCGGCAGATCCTCATAGGCATCCATCAGGTAAATGAATTTTCCAAGATAGAACCCCATCTTTCTGAGCGTCTTCTCCCAGATATCCTCCTTCCAAACAAAAAGCTCCGCCATTAATCTGCCAAAACATCCTGCAGCCCGGTCAATATCCATGCTGTTCTCATGTTCACATTCTCCAAGTTCTTCCAGAGATTTCCGAATGATCTCACTCTGCCGCGGATATTTTTCTATGATTTTCTTTGCTTTCCCCTGAATCAGGCTCTTCGTCATCAGACTTGACACTTTATGATCATCCTGCCAGTCATCTTCCATATGATAATATGCAAGCAGTACATTCATTGCCGCCGCATAAGATGTAATTTCATTCCGCAACATATGTTGCCGCTTCACTGGATGAACCTTACAGCGGTGTTCCTCATGTTTCGCAATTGTCTCATATAAAGAAGATAACAGAATAACTGCAAATGTCATGTCATACGTCAATGTCATCTGCCCCATAAATCCATAATCTTCTTTCAATGTCCGGCAAAGTCCACAATAATATGCCCTGTATTTCTTCAGATCTTTTACTTTTAATTCCGGTTCACAGACCGTTACATATCCAAACATGCAATTCCTTTCTCTTCTGGCAATTTTCCTGACTTTATCTATTCTACCTTATTCTTTCCATTTTGCCTATCACATGTCTGCAAAATTAATAAAATTAATAAGTTTTTAATTGTTAACCTTTTTGTATTTTGTAGTTGACAATTAACTTTTCATGAATTATACTAACGAAGAACTCAATCGTTGCCATATTTCAGACAACGATGTTAGAGCTCGCTTGAAACAGCGATAAGTATTAAGATCTAAAGGAGTAAATTGAAATGTCACAGAATGAAACTTCCGGCACAGTTGCCGTAGACAACCAGAAAATAAGAACAAAACAGATGGTACTCATCGCCCTGATGACTGCAGTAACCTGCGTCCTCGGACCACTTTCCATCCCGTTGCCATTCAGCCCTGTTCCGATTTCCCTTACAAACTTTGCAATCTTCCTTGCAATCTTCGTTCTCGGAATGAAATCCGGAACAATCAGCTTCATCATCTACCTCCTGCTCGGAGCAATTGGTGTCCCGGTCTTCTCCTCTTTCCGTGGAGGTCTCCAGGTTCTCGCAGGACCAACCGGCGGATATCTGATCGGATTCATCTTCCTCGCACTGATCATGGGATTTGCACTCGAGCACTTTGACCGTAAGCTCGTTCCTACAATCATCGGAATGATCATCGGAATGGCTGTATGTTATGCATTCGGAACTGTATGGCTTGCCAAACTGTTAAGCCTCTCCTTCAAAGAAGGTCTTATGATGGGTGTTATTCCATACCTTCCGGGAGATGCAGCTAAAATCATCATCGCAGCAATCGTAGGACCAAAACTTTACGGAGCAACACAGAAGATAAGATAATTGAATTGTTCACTGAAAGAAACATCCAAACTAACCTCCATCGGTTTCTGTTTGGATGTTTCTCTTTTTATAAACAATAGTCGGTAACGAGCCTACGGATTTATTCCCACCGTTTTTGGGAATAGAAAACCCCAGAGTTGCCGCTCTGGAGTTTTCGCGCTTGTAGTCAAATCACATGAACTACTCACTTCTCTTTGCCTATCGGCATTATAGCATATTCACTTTAACAATACAATATACAAAATTATTAAATTCCTCTCATCGTCAGCTGAATCCTCTTCTTCTTCAGATCCACACTCATCACCTTCACATCCACAACATCTCCAACACTTACTGCCTCCAGCGGATGTTTGATATATCTGTCTGTGATCTGGGAAATGTGTACAAGTCCGTCCTGGTGAACTCCGATGTCCACAAATACTCCAAAGTCGATCACATTTCTCACAGTACCTTTCAGCACCATACCTTCTTTCAGATCTTTCATCTCAAAGACATCTGTGCGAAGGATTGGCTTTGGCATCTCATCACGTGGGTCACGAGCCGGTTTCTCAAGTTCTTTGACGATATCACGAAGTGTGATCTCACCGATTCCAAGTTCTTCTGCCAGCTTCTTATAATCTCCGATTGTAAGACCAAGTCCTGTCAGCTGATGTGCTGTGATAGCATCTGCTTCGTACCCTTGCTTCTTCAACAGCTTTTCTGCTGCAGCATAAGATTCCGGATGAACACCTGTAGCATCAAGTGGATTCTTACCTTCGAAAATACGCATAAAACCTGCGCACTGCTCGAACGCTTTCGGTCCGAGTTTCGGTACTTTAAGCAGTTCTTTTCTGTCTGTAAAACGACCGTTTTCTTCTCTGTACGCCACAATATTTTTTGCGATTGCACTGCTGATTCCTGAGATGTAAGAAAGTAACGGTGCAGAAGCAGTATTTAAATCTACTCCAACTTTATTTACGCAATCCTCTACAACTCCGTTTAAAGACTCCCCAAGCTTCTTCTGGTTCATATCATGCTGATACTGACCGACACCAATTGATTTCGGGTCAATCTTTACAAGCTCTGCAAGCGGATCCTGCAGACGGCGTGCGATTGATGCCGCGCTTCTCTGTCCCACATCAAATTTCGGGAATTCTTCTGTTGCCAGCTTACTTGCAGAATAGACAGATGCTCCCGCCTCATTAACGATCACATACTGTACCTTCTCCGGAATCTCTTTCAGAAGCTCTACGATAAACTGCTCTGATTCACGGGAAGCAGTACCATTTCCAAGAGAGATCAGAGAAACGTGATACTTCGGAATAATCTTCTTAAGCAGATCCTTACTTGCCTGAATTTTCTTCTCTGTTGTCGGTGCAGTCGGATAAATAACGGTTGTTCCGATTACCTTTCCTGTCTCATCAACAACTGCCAGCTTACATCCCGTACGGAAAGCCGGATCCCAGCCAAGCACAACCTTGCCTGCAATCGGCGGCTGCATCAGGAGCTGATGAAGGTTCTTTCCAAACACTTCGATTGCCCCGTCTTCTGCCTTCTCTGTCAGTTCGTTTCTGACCTCACGCTCAATAGCCGGTCCGATCAGACGGTTGTAACTGTCTGCAATTGTCTCTTTCAATACCGGTGTTGTATAAGGATTCTCTGTACGGATCACTTTTCTCTCAAGATATCTTAAAATATCTTCTTCCGGTGCTTCCACCTTCACTGTCAGGAATTTCTCTTTCTCACCACGGTTCAATGCAAGAATTCGATGTCCTGCAAGCTTCGCAACGGCTTCTTCAAACTCATAATACATCTCGTAAACAGACTCTGCCTCCGGATCCTTCGCCTGAGAAGTAACCTTTCCTTTTCTCATTGTCGTCTCTCGGATCCAGGTTCTGTAAGCTGCCTCATCTGAAATGCTTTCTGCAATAATATCACATGCTCCGCTGATTGCATCCTTTGCACTTTCCACACCTTTTTCTTCGGAAATATACGCTTCCGCTGTCTTCTCAAGCGGCTCTTTTGTCTTCTGCAATGTGATCAGTGCAGCCAATGGCTCAAGTCCCTTTTCCTTCGCGATTGTCGCACGGGTACGTCGTTTCGGACGATACGGACGATACAGGTCTTCTACTGCCACAAGTGTTTCCGCTGCCAGAATCTGTTTCTTTAATTCTTCTGTCAGTTTTCCCTGCTCTTCAATACTTGAGATTACCTGTTCTTTCTTCTCTTCCAGATTTCTTAAATATACCAGACGTTCATACAGCTTTCTCAACTGTTCGTCATTCAGTTCTCCGGTTGCTTCTTTTCTATATCTTGAAATAAATGGAATCGTATTGCCTTCATCGATCAGCTGTACTGCCGCATCGATCTGCCAGCGTTTTACATCCAGTTCTTCTGTCAGTCTCTGATTAATATCCATTCTTTTTAGTCCTTTCCACTTTCATAGGCATTCTGTATCTGTTCGGTCAGCTCTTTTCCGCCGTTCGCATACCATTCTACCACAAAAGTATCAAAGTAATCCACTGGTTTCTCCCCACTGATAATCTGAAGAAACGCTTCATTCTCCAGTTCTTGTAATTCCTGTGGGATTTCGGCATTTACGTTTTCCAAAGGCAGTGTCTGTGCACTTCGTATTCCCGCTTTCTGCAGTTCCCCCACTGCCTCAATTCTTGATGCATAAGCTGCCCAGCCATTTGCCGTTGTCAACTGTCCATTCAAAAATGATTTACATGTATCATAATAAGATTTTTCTAGTCCACTCAATTCCGACACATCAAGCGTTTTGTCCAACGCTGCCTGAATATGTTCCGTTGTCCGATAAAGTGCATCCTCATAATCCACATTAATATTCAGCGGACGGGCCGTCGGATCTACATTAATGGAAAAATAGTCATTCACCTCTCTTGCTGAAGCATCATTTGCATATCTGGACTGATCAAAAATAGCACTCACATACTTTGCTACAATTTCCGGATGTTCATATCCTTTGCGTACCACCACATACATCCACTGGTCATACGATTCAAAAACTGATATCTTCTGTGTCTCATTCACTTGTTCTTTGTCTAAAAGATACGGTTTCCACTCTGCATTTGAATCGACACTATATGCCGCACTAAGCGGATTATTCGGAGCCCACCAACGTCCGTAGATTGCTCCGCAATGTCCGGTTTTTAACAGATTATCTATGTTTTCCGTCTTTCTCAACAAGAATCTCTGGTCGAGTATCCCATTCTCATATAGATTACGAAGCTTTGAAAGTGCTTCTTTTGTTTCCTGCGTTACTGACCCATAAACTACATCTCCACTTTCATCCAGAATCCAGTGACATGGCATTGCACCTGCATGTATAAACGCTGAATCCACTCCATAAGTCTGGTCCGCCCCGGCAATCACATCTGTACTACAGGCAAGACCAATCGTCTGACCGTCTCCTGCTGCATCTTGTTCTACAAATGCACGCACTATCTCCAACGCTTCTTCTACCGTTTCCGGTTCCTTCAATCCCAACTTCTCAATCCAGTCTTTCCTCAACCAGAGAAGTGGAACTCCGTCATCGATCACCGTATTCGGAAATGCATACAACTTTCCATCAACCGTTGCAGATTGTAAGAGAGAATCTCCATAACTGTCATACATTTCTTTGATTGTATCTGTCGTACACTCTTCATAAGTTTCTGTGAGGTCTTCAATCATACCTGCTTCAATCAGGCGGAGTAGGTTATCTCTTCCTTTCACAACAAGCACATCCGGAATATCTCGATCTTCAATCGCTACATTGACTGCCTCTTCATACGTATTGCCATCCTGCAATTCAAAGACATCTGCATTTTGAATATTAAGCACTTTCTTCAGATATCTCGTATACGCATTGTTTTCGTACGTATTTCCCACCGGGAGATTCGAATTATTTGCTCCTGCAATCTTGCCAAGTGTATACGTGACTGTCTCAGGATATTTTCCAAGCGGCGTATGCATTGCTTCATACATCAGTTTTCTTTTCCCTTCAGCTGCTTCGCCTGCACCAGACTCACTTTGAGATGCATCTGACTGTTCCATCTGTCTTTGACTTTCTTTTGATTCAAAACAAGTTCCGCACCAAAGTATCATCAATAAAATTAATACAAGCTGGGCTGAAAGAATTCGCTTTTTCCTATCGTTTTTCATAGCATCTTTGCCTCCGTCTTCTTCGGAATCCGGATAAAGACACGCGTTCCTTTTCCAGGAGTGCTTTCTATCTTCATCTCACCTTTCTCTCCGTAAAGAACATGGATTCTGTCACAGACATTTCGCACGCCATAACCGGACGACTGATAGGTCAGTATCTGATCTGCCTTTTCCTGCGTCATTCCTGCTCCGTTGTCCCTGATTTCAAAGAAAATATGCTTATCTTCTTCACGAATCGTCAGCCACAATGTTGGATCCTCATTATCTGACACATCGATTCCGTGATCGATTGCATTTTCTGCCAGCGGCTGAAGGATCAGCTTCGGTATCATATAATCATTAAGACCATCCGAAATCTGTTCGACCACACGGAACTCGTTATCATGCATAACCAACTGGATCTTGAGGTATGCACGGATATTATCAATTTCTTTTGCCACCGTAGTCATTGTTTCACCACGATTCAGGCTTGTTCTATAATAAGTAGACAGTGCCAATGTCACATGACTGATTTCATCCTCCCCCGCTTCAATCGCTTTCCAATTGATAATAGAAAGTGAATTGTAAAGGAAATGTGGATTGATCTGTGCCTGCAGCGCTCTCATCTCACTATTCTGAAGCTGGATCTTACTCTCATATACTTCTGAGATCAAATGGTTCATCTGATCCATCATGCGCTGGAATGACCGAATCAACACACCAACCTCATCCTTGGACTTACTCTGCACCGTAACCTTGCGAAGTCCCATATTGATCTGGTTCATATTCTCTGTCAACAATTCCAACTGTGACACCATACGGATGGAGAAAACATACCCTAAAAGACTCAAAAGGAGAACACTGATTAAAATTAACGGAATATTTTTAAGCAAAAGCTTATGGATTGCATTTTCACTTACCGCCTTCGGACGATAGATATAGAAATCCCATCCGGTATCTTTCATTGTTCTCTGTGAAATATAATACTTATCACTGATATCCTTAAGATTCTCAATATTCTTTGGACGATATTTTTTATCCATAGAACAATCCGCATAAACAACATTTCCATTATCGTCCAGAATCATACCACCTGTATTATCTGTAATCTGACTCATGAATGGACTAAGAACTTTTTCATAATCCAGGCGCATCTCCAATACTGCTTTGATCGTATCATTATCGTAGAATTTTCGACTGGCAATGATTGATTTATTTCCCCCACGAGTAATGCTCCACTGCATCAGCGTTCCTTCATTCAGTCTGGAATACCACTGTTGATTCTCCGCTTCTGACATTGGAAGAAGTGTATCTCCATGTGGCACTTCTATATTGTCAGAATACAGCGTAATACTCCGAATCTCTTTGTGATAGATGGTCGGCATCTGAAGCAACGGATCTGCTACTTTCACATATTTCAAATATTTCTCATAATCTGATTCCATTTCCGTATCGAAAATATTCCTGAGACTTTGTGAATAGGATAAATAATCGACCAGATTTTCATAAATCTGTGACTGGTTCTCAATTGAGTTCACCGACTGCTCCAGTATTTTTTCCAGGTTATACTGTTCCTTTTCTCTCAGCTGATTCGTCATGCCATATTGCATAGAAAAAGCCAGGAATACAACCGGCACCAATCCTGCAATCAACATCAAAACTGACAGTTTCTTACGGAATTTCAGATTTTCAAATCGATGGAGCAGCTTCCGTATTTGTTTTTTCATCCGCCTCTGTTCCTTTCCTGCATGCTTCCGGTGTGTCTCCGAAAAATTCCCGGAAACTTCTGCAGAAGTATGAGTTATTGGAAAATCCTACTTCTTTTGCAATTCCGGAGATCTTCATATTCGTTGTCTCAAGAAGTTCTTTCGCTTTTTCCATCCGCACTTCACGGATAAAGCGGTTCAGTGTCACTCCCATTTCTTCTTTGAACACAGCACTTAAATATCCGGGAGAAAGAAATACCATTGCTGAAAGCGTCTCTGCTCCAAGATTCCTCTCCTGGTAGTGATGATAAATGTAACTTTTTACTTTCGTAATCTCTGAACGGAATCCGTCTTCCTGTTCCTGTATACAGTGTTCATATTCCTGAAGTGCTTCGTCTACTATAGTGATCACATCCTTCAGGTTTTTGCAACGATATAACCGATCCACTCTCTTCGAAAGCATTTTCTCATCCATTCCATCCATCTGATCAAGCAATTCTTTTAAAATTCCGGAAAATACAAACTTTACATACATATCTGAAAACTGCTTATTGGCACGGTATTTATCTTCCAATTTCTGAAAATCCTGACGGAGATGGGGCAGATCTTTATATTGAATATCATTCGTGATCTGTTCCATGATTTCAGAATCTTCTGCCGGGTCTGCTTTCTTCTCTTCCTGCTTCTCTCCGTGAAAAAATAAATGCTGATGTGGCTGGTAGAACTGCTCTTCCAGCATTCCTTCCAGGGCTTTAAACTCCTCTGCCAGATTCTTTCTATCCTCAATTTCTTTACTGACCGCAAAATAACATTCACTGTCAAACTGATGCGCAAAGAACCGATACATTTTCTCTACAACCACATGATAGTCTGTATACTTCTCCGGGAACAGAAAGATGGACTCATTTGAATTCAGATTCACATAATAAAATTCTCTCTGCACCTCTTCCTTCAAACTTGTCAGAAAATGTTCCTCCTCCGTCTCGAAAAAACCATTGGATGCACTGACAAGAACCATGCGCGAAAGCTGTGAAACATCGTCTTCTGTTTCATCCGTTAATTTCTCAAGTTGAACAAAATCCTCTTCTTTTCCCGAATATAGATATCTCAGGAAGAAGTATTTCTTCAGATAATCTTCTTTTCTGTTCTGCTGCTTTTGCTTCTCTTCCTTAGATGAGATATTTTCCATCACTCGTTGAAAGGTCTTATGAAATTCGTTCGGATCGACCGGCTTTAGGACATAATCCACGACACCATATCGCAGAGCCTCTCTCGCGTAGGAAAAATCATTATATCCGCTGAAAATCACGATTTCCATCTCCGGATGATCTTCTCTTGCTGCTTTTGTCAGTTCCAGTCCGTTCATGTAAGGCATCTTTACATCCGAAAATAAAATATCTACATGATTCGAAGCCAGTATACCAAGTGCATCCTTTCCATTCGCCGCTTCTAAAATCTGGAAGTCTCCTTCTCTTTTCAGCAGAAAACGGATTCCCCTTCTCTCCAGTTTTTCATCATCTACAATCAGTATTGTAATCATTCCCCCGCGCCTCCCACACGCTCATTTTACATTTTCACTATTCCTTTTATAACGTCCGAAAACAGCAGGGAATGATCACTCACTCTCTGCTGTCTTTTTTAAGTTTTTATAATTCTATTTTAATTCATCTCTCAGCCATTGTCTATACTAGCCTTTGTTACTGTTCACACGATGTGCGACCAGCAACGCATCTCGCCATTTTAAATCGCCTTTGGCGATGGGGCGAGATGCATTCAAGTCAAAACACGCATCCTCCGTGTCAATCAGCGGAGTGATTGACACGGGAGTGAACAGTAACTAGCCTTTAACTGCTCCTGCTACAACACCTTCGATAATATATCTCTGGCAGAACAGGTAGAAGATGATGATCGGCACAATTGCAAGAACCAGAGTTCCCATCATTGCTCCCATATCAACTGATCCATATCCACCCTTCAGATACTGGACTGCCATCGGCACTGTCTTATATTTTCTCTGATCCAATACAAGTGATGGAAGCAGATAGTCGTTCCAAATCCACATTGCCTGAAGAATTGTAACAGTTACACAAGTCGGCTTTGCAATCGGAAGTACAACTTTGAAGAATGTCTGGATTGGTGTACATCCATCGATCATCGCAGCTTCTTCAATCTCCAGTGGAATGGATTTCATGAATCCGGTGAACATAAAGACGGAAAGTCCTGCACCAAATCCAAGATAGATCACAATCAGTCCCCATGGATTTCCCATATGAAGCATATTTGCAATCTTAGATAATGTAAACATTTCCATCTGGAATGGTACGATCATTGCAAACAAACAAAGCATATATAAGACTTTTGTGAACTTTGTCTTCACACGACAGATATACCATGCACACATGGAGCAGCATAAGATGATCACTGCTACAGATAAGATTGTGATAAACAAACTCCATCCAAATGCCTGAATCAATCCTGTCTGTTTAATACCACGGATATAGTTCTCTAATCCGACATACATCTTTCCGGTCGGTATCTCGAACGGGGCTTTACTGATATAGGCTTTTTTCTTAAAGGAGTTGATAAATACCAATACGATCGGATACAGATACAGCAGACTGAGTACTGTAAAAATAACGGTTAATAATGTGCCATGTTTTACTTTTTTATTCATTACTGCTGCACCTCCTTTGATGTTGTCATTTTATTCTGAATTAATGCAATCACTCCTACAATAATGAAGAAGATAACTGCTTTTGCCTGTCCTACACCTTCCCAACCGGTTCTTCCATAGAATGTATTATAAATGTTCAGGGCAAGCATTTCTGACATCTTGTCCGGTCCACCGTTTGTCAATGCAAGGTTCTGGTCGAAAAGTTTGAATCCGTTTGTAAGTGTCAGGAAAGTACAGATTGTGATGGATGGCATAACCATCGGAATTGTAACATATCTTAAAAGCTGTACTTTATTTGCTCCGTCGATCTCCGCTGCCTCGATCAGCTCTCCAGGAATATTCTGAATACCTGAGATGTAGATGATCATCATGTATCCAATCTGCTGCCAGAGCATCAGGATAACTAATCCCCAGAAACCATATTTTGAAGAATATGTAAGTGTTTTCTGGAAATGTGCTAGAATACCGTTTAATAACAGCTGCCATACATATCCAAGTACGATACCACCGATCAGATTTGGCATAAAGAATACGGTACGGAAAATATTAGTTCCCTTAATCTTCTTTGTCAAAAGCATTGCTACCGCAAAAGCGAAAATGTTGATCAGTAATACGGTTACGATCGTAAATAATGCAGTAAACCAGAGAGAGTGAAGGAAATCCCCATCTCCCAGTATCTTTGCATAGTTGCCAAGTCCAATAAATCTGGCATCTGTTACCGTTGTAAACTTGCAGAACGAAAGGTATACACCTAACACGAATGGTGCAAGGAAACCTATCGTGAATGCAATCAGCGTCGGCAATACAAATACCGGAAAATATCTTTTTATAGCTTTTTGCATGTTCTTCTCCTCCTGTCTCTCTTTCTGTAAAAAGGTCTGTCTCTTTTTACACTTCTAATAACACACTTTCAGCCTGCCCCCGGTATTCTCGTTGGCAGGCTGCATACTATTTCTCTATTTCACAGCCTTTTCATCTGTCGGTCCTGTGAAAAGTCTTCTTTATTCGTTTGCTGCTGCGTATTCTTCAGCCCATCCATCAACGAATGCTGTCTGTACACTATCCCATGTGCCTGTGCCCTGTGCATAGTTCAGAAGAGCACCACCAAGATTGTTCTTCCAGTTCTCAGATGGCATTGTTGTAAAGTTCCAGCTTACTGGTGTCTTTCCAGCCTTTGTGTACTCGGCATTTGCTTTTACAAGCGGGTTGTCCGGAAGGTAATCTGCGAATGTTGTAAACGGTGTTACGAATCCCATCTCATTTGCCAGCATGTCACGACCTTCGTCACTCTCAACTACCCATTTCATGAAATCAAGTGTTGCCTGAATATCTTCTTCAGAAGCGTTTTTGTTTACACACCAGTAGTTCTCTGATCCTGTACAAAGTCCCTGGTTCTCTTCTCCGTCAACTCCGATGTAAATTGGAAGCATTCCCATATCTTCTTCTGCTACTTCGTTATCTTTGATATCATTGTAAGCCCATGTACCATTCTGATAGAATACTGCTTCACCAAGTGAGAATTCGCTTGCTGCGTCATCTCCTGTCTTAGAAGAGATCATAGATGGCTCACATGTAGAGTTGTTCAGATACAGATCCCAGATCTGTTTGTAGTTGTCAAGGTATGTTCCCTTGATAGCATCTGTATTATCAATTCCGTCTGCCTTGTACTCATAGTAGATTGGCAGGTTTGCAAGGTGTGTCTTGAATCTCCAGTCAGAAGAAGAATCCATTCCTGCTGAAGTGAAAGCTCCTTCTACTCCAAGATCATCTTTATGTGCCTGAATCTCTTCTGCAGCTGTCTTAAGTGCCTGGAAGTTATTCAGCTCATCGATGGATTTGATGCTTGCATCCGGCAGTTCGAAGTATTTGTTCAGAAGTGCTTTGTTGTAGATCAGACCATAAGTCTCAATAACATAAGCGATTCCGTCTACTGCATCACCATCTTTTAATACATAGTCATCAGACTCAACGTCTTTGTAAACGTCACTTTTTGAAAGGTCATAGCAATAATCCTTCCATGTAGCAAGTCCAACCGGTCCGTTTACCTGGAACAATGTTGGGGCCTCGTCTTTTGCCATCTCTGATTTCAGCTGTGACTCGTATGTTCCTGATGCAGCTGTCTGTACATCAACCTGAACGCCAGTTTCATCTGTGTACTCTTTAGCGAGTTCTACCCACTGATCAGCCTGCTCTGGTTTGAAGTTCAGATAATAAACTTTTCCGGATGACTTATCTCCTTTTGCTGTTTCATCTCCGCCTGATGTGCTTCCACATCCTGCAAGCATTCCGCCTGCCATTGAAGCTGCAAGTACAAGTGCAAGAATCTTTTTCTTCTTCATAATTGAATCCTCCTTTTATGATTACTTGTCTTTGTTTTTCTTGATGATGTTATTATAAGAAAAAGTTCCAAAATAAGATATAATAAAATTCCAAGAAACATAACACTATTTCAAGATTATTGTAATTTTTGAAGATTTTGTGTATGATACAAGAGTTCACAAAGAACTAAAATTGAAAAATAAAGGTAAAACTTACTTGTAATAAATAGGATTCAAAGAAAGGATGTGTCTGTTTTTATACCATCAGACACGACAGGATAGAAAAAGATGGATCGTACGATCAACTACCAGATAACAGAAGAAGCGGACGGCCTGCGTATCGAGCAGTTCCTACGCCACCAGGGCTACTCCTACCAGAACATCACCCAGTTAAAAAAGATGCCGGAAAGCATTTTAAGAAACGGAGTCTGGGAATATATGCGTTCACTACTTGCTACTGGAGATATTCTCACAGTACATATTCAGGAAAATGAAAGTTCACCGAATATTCCTCCTGTCGAACTGCCGCTTAGCATTATATATGAAGACGAAGATATCCTTGTTGTCAACAAACCTGCCGGAATGCCGATCCATCCATCACTGAATAATTATGAGAATTCTCTGGCAAATGGACTAATGTGGTATTATACAGAGCAAGGAAAGCCTTTTATCTTCCGCTGCACGAACCGCCTGGACCGTGACACTTCAGGACTGACCGTCATTGCCAAGCACCTGATCAGTTCCAGCATCCTATCTTCCATGGGCGCACGACACGAGATCAAGCGTGAATATCTCGCGATCGTCCGTGGCAGTGTAACACCTCCATCCGGCACGATTGACGCACCGCTTGCCCGCACCGGCAGTTCCATGATTGAGCGAAAAGTAGACTTCAAGCATGGAGAGCGTGCAGTCACACATTATAAAGTTGTAGAAGAAAAAAACGGGCACAGCCTTGTCTCTCTTATCTTAGAGACCGGCCGTACCCATCAGATTCGTGTCCATATGCAATATTTAGGATTCCCACTTGTCGGTGATTATCTATATAATCCGGATATGGAATACATCCACCGCCAGGCATTACATTCCTGGAAGCTCTCCTTTATTCATCCGATCACAAAGGAGCCGATGGAATTCACAGCGGAATTACCGAAAGATATGAAGAAGATTCTTATTTAAAGAACACTATGCGCGAAAACACTCCCCGCCACAAATCAGGGAGTGTTTTTCTATCTATTCTTATACACTAAGCTTCTTATCTGCCATCCATCCACTAAGTAAAAATACCGCTACACAGATTATAATGTAGTATACAAGATATCCGACACCAAAGAATGAATTTCCTGCTACTTCTACATTCGGAAGTACATTGCTGATCAGATTATAAATCTTTTCTATTATAAATATAATCACAAAGAAAGCTACGATTGAGATTCCTCCTGCATATTTTGAATCCCTTAAAATAGTTCGAGAAACGATTACCGCAAGATAACCAACCATCACAACCTCTGTCCATCCGACAAAGATGCAGAGAAGATTCCAGATAATCTGTGCGATCAGCTGCCCTTCGCCTGACACTCGTATAAAACTATCTCTTATGATCGCAAATACATTTCCAAGTTCTCCGACATACTGGATCGTCCCTACAAAACAAAGCAGTCCGGCAATCGCATAAAGTGCAAACACGAAAAACATCTGTGCGATCGCTACAACAAATTTTGCTCCAAGAATTTCCCATACGGATTTCGGAGTCATCCAGATCATATAGCTTTGCTTTGTTTTCAGATCTCTGTTTAAAATCAGTATACTCTCAATTCCCATATAGAACACTACAAAATACGATCCGACTAATAAAAGCGTTGCACTGATTCCCATCAATGCATCCTTTTCAACCAGCATACCTCCAAGAAATGTAAGCACACAGACAGCTAAAGCTGCCATAACAATCATTCTCGAAGTCCGCTGTTTCTTCCATTCATATTTCATTAATTTTCCCATCAATACTCCCTCCTTACATCTTCTGCAGATAAAGCTCTGCAAGTGAATTTCCCGTTGTCATTCTCTCTGTCTCAACATTCACGACATCCACAAGCTGTCCATCTTTTATAAAAATCGCATCCTCAATAAAGCTTTCTACCTCTTCAATCAGATGGGTAGAGATCACCATTGTACGATTCTCATCTGCTTCTTCAAGGATCAAAGCAATGATCTCTTCTCTCGCTTTATAGTCCACACCGTTCAAAGGCTCATCTAACAAGAGAAGATCTGCTTTTCTCGCCAATGTCGCTGCCGCTTTCAGTTTCGCATTCATTCCGCTTGACATTGCAGATGCTTTCATCTCTTCATTCAAGCCCAGGCGTTCAATTGTTTTTCTAAACTGCTCTCTGTCAAAATCCTCAAAGAAATCTGCATAATATTCTTCTACATCTTTTACCTTCATATAACTATAGAAAAATGGTTCCGTTGACATATATGCGATGGATGCTTTGTCCTGATAGCCAAGCGGATGTCCCTCAAATAAAATCTCTCCCTCTGTTGGCTGTGTCAGTCCCGCTGCCATCTTCATAAGTGTCGTCTTACCACTTCCATTTTCTCCGAGAAGACCATAAATCGTGCCCTTTTTCAAATTCAGAGTAAGCTCTTTAACTGCTTCTTTATTTCCGAATTTCTTTGTGATATTTCTATATTCTAACATCATTTCTGCTCCTCCTCGTAATCGGCGATCTGCTCAATAATCTCGCCTTTCTGAAATCCAAGATCACGCATCTCGTGTACAAAATTCTTCAACAGCTCTTCTGCCATCTCCTTCTTCACATTGTCAAACATATACTCCTCCTCCGACACAAATGTACCGATTCCACGCTTCGTGTAACAATATCCTGCCATCTCCATCTCCCGGTAGATTCTCGCCGCTGTGTTCTGATTCACTTTATACAAAACTGCAAGCTCCCTGTTCGATGGCATCTTCTCACCCGGTTTCAACTCGCCCTTTACCATCTTTTTCTTAAGCTCATTGATCACCTGAAGATAGATTGGACTTCCTGAATTATATTCCATGTGATTCCTCCATTTATCTTTTTTGCATTTGCTGTATCGCTGCTATAGTTAGATAGTACACTAGGTTTTTAGTTTTGTCAATATAAATATAGACATTTTTCTCTTTGATTGATGGTTATTCTGACGACAGCCAGTTTGATTGTTTTAATTTTGAATTATACCCATAAAAAATAGACGTCCTTGCTTTGGCCAGCAAACGTCTATTTTTTAATACTTTGCTACTGTAATTTACTCAATCTGCCAGTCAATCGGCTCGATTCCATTCTTCTCCAGAAATGCATTTGTCTGACTAAATGGCTTGCTTCCAAAGAAACCTCTGTAAGCAGCCAGCGGGCTTGGATGAGGTGCTTCCAAGATAAGATGCTTTGGATTCGTAAGCATTCTCTTCTTCCTCTGTGCAGGTGCACCCCACAGAATAAAGACAATCGGTCTGTCCTGGCTGTTCAGTGCCAGAATCGCTGCATCTGTGAATTCTTCCCATCCGATTCCTCTGTGAGAGTTCGCCTGATGTGCTCGTACTGTCAGCACAGTGTTCAACATTAACACACCCTGCTCGGCCCATTTTGTCAGACACCCATGATTTGGGATTGTGCAGCCGAGATCATCATGAAGTTCTTTATAGATATTCACAAGTGACGGTGGAATATCTACACCTTTCTGCACAGAAAAGCTTAATCCATGTGCCTGACCGTTATTATGATAAGGATCCTGCCCAAGGATCACAACCTTCACATCCTTCAGTGGAGTCAGATGAAATGCATTGAAAATATCCTGTGCCGGTGGAAAGATCAGTTTTGTCCTGTATTCTTCGTTTACCGTCTCAAACAATTTCCTATAATAAGGTTTAGAAAACTCTCCCTTCAATGCCTCATACCAGTCTCCGTTCAAACCACTCATTTTTTATTTTCCTCTTCTTTCTGCTTCAACCATTCTCTACAATCTGACAGAAATTCCTTCATTTCTTAAATACTCTTTTACTTCTTTAATTTCCAATTCCTTATAATGGAACAAAGATGCTGCCAGTGCCGCATCTGCACCACCGTCTGTCAGTGCTTCTTTAAAATGCTCCAACGTTCCGGCTCCACCGGATGCAATCACCGGAATGGATACACTATCTGCAATTGCCCGTGTCAGTTCCAGATCATATCCAGCCTTCGTTCCGTCACCGTCCATACTTGTCAGAAGAATCTCACCTGCACCAAGGGACTCTACTTTCTTCGCCCACTCAACTGCATCGATACCGACATCCAGACGTCCACCGTTCTTATAAATATTCCATCCTGTTCCGTCTGCTCTTTTCTTTGCATCAATCGCCACTACTACACACTGGCTTCCAAACTTCTCTGCCGCTTCACGGATCAGCTCCGGTCTGTTGATTGCAGAAGAATTGATTGAAATCTTATCCGCACCTTCTCTTAACAATGCACGGAAATCATCAACTGTCCGGATTCCTCCACCGACAGTAAACGGAATAAACACACATTCCGCAACCTTTCGTACCATATCAACAACTGTTCCTCTATCATCTGAAGAAGCTGTGATATCCAGAAATACAAGTTCATCAGCTCCTGCCTTATCATATGCCTTTGCAATCTCCACCGGGTCTCCGGCATCCTGAAGATCAACAAAATTCACACCTTTTACAACACGTCCGGCATTCACATCCAGACATGGGATAATTCTTTTTGTAAACATTCTCGCACTCCGTTACTGAAAACTTATAAAAAGTTATAAACTTCCATGTTTCATTCCTACTTCA
>OLRT01001074.1_pt1 | contig 19981 bp, 19 predicted proteins | sample 1672021 | NCBI WGS metagenome assembly OLRT01 (sample SAMEA3136637, study PRJEB25190) | human gut metagenome | reverse complement strand
GTTGGCGAAATGAAGTGTTTCGCCGACACGTCGCTCAAGCGAAGCGAATTTTTTACTTTAAATTATTAATGATTTTTAATAAAATTTAGTATATAATATAAAAAACAAAATGTAAAAATATGCAATTATTTTTATAAAATTGTAAAAGGAGGATATTATATGGAAAATAGTATAGTAAATCAAAAAACAAAATCCTCTAATATAGAAGCTTTTATATTTTTAGGAATTTTACTTTTTGGATTTTCTTATGTGGCAAATATTATGGGCGCTGGTATAATGTTTAAAGTTATAATGAATACTGCTCATGACTTACTTTTAAATACGGTATTTTTAATAATGGCAATGGCAGTACTTGCAGGTTCGCTTAGTGCATTACTTTCAGAATTTGGAGTCATATCACTTTTAAACAAAGTATTTGCTATTTTTATGAAGCCATTATATGGATTACCAGGTGCAAGTATTGCTGGTGCAATAACTACTTACTTATCTGATAATCCAGCAATAATTTCATTTAGTAAAGATAAGTCTTTTACTAAATACTTTAAGAAATATCAAATTCCTGCCTTATGTAATATAGGTACATCTTTTGGTATGGGACTTATCGTAACAACATTTATGATATCTCAAGGTGAAGAATATGTATTACCTGCTTTAATAGGAAATGTAGGAGCTATAATAGGTAGTATAGTAAGTGTTAGAATAATGCTACATTTCACTAAAAAGTTTTATAAAGATGATAAATGTGATGATAAATCTGATTTAAAATCAAGTACAGCTAAAGAAGCTAGAGTAATAAGGGATGGTAGTGTATTCCAAAGAGCATTAGATGCTATACTTGAAGGTGGTAAAAGTGGAGTTGAACTTGGACTTGCTATAATACCTGGAGTATTAGTTGTATGTACATTGGTTATGCTTTTAACATTTGGACCAAGTACTGATCCAACTACAGGAGCAGATATTTATACAGGAGCTGCATATGAAGGAATTGGATTACTTCCTATACTTGGAGAAAAACTTAGCTTTATACTAGAACCATTGTTTGGATTTAAATCAGCTGAAGCTATAGCATTTCCAATAACATCTTTAGGTGCAGTAGGAGCTGCAATGAGTTTAGTTCCTCAGTTTATAACAGATGGTATAATAACACCTAATGATATAGCAGTATTTACAGCTATGGGAATGTGTTGGAGTGGATATTTAAGCACTCATGTAGGTATGATGGATGCATTAAATGCAAGAGAACTTACAAGTAAAGCTATATTATCTCATACTATAGGTGGTATTTGTGCAGGTGTGTCTGCGCACTTTATATTTATGATTATTTCATAAACTATATAAATGGACTTAAGTTATAAACTTAAGTCCATTTTATTTTTTACGCTTAATGATATTATAATACTTTAAAAATTGTGTATAACTTCTTAATGTAAGTAATATCAATAAATTAGTTTTGAGCGTAAAAAAGATTTTGAAATGCTTCGCCCACGCAGTGGCTCAAGCAACGGACGAAGTCGTTGGCGACATGAGCGTAGCGAATTTTTTATTATTTTTTCTAGGTTTAATAGGTTTTGATGTATTTTGGCTTACAGAACCTGTTTTAGCTGGTCTTAATCTTGGTTCTATATTTAATTCTTCTCCTATTTCTAAACTTGACTTAGCTACATTTTTAGCTAATTTAGGTTCTTTTCTTCCTTTATTTTTTGCATTTTGCTTTGACATAATATCCTCCTATGTTGAAGTTAATTTACATTAATAATTTAACCAAAACAAGTGCTAGATATTCCTTATAAACTAAAGCGTGTATTTTATATTAAAACTATCTTTATAATAAAAATTATTACTATTATAAATAAATTAACTAGATTTACCATAAAATAAAATTAAATATATAATTGACAAATTAATAAAGGAGGTATATAGTTTATATAAAGTTATTATCACTCTTCTTAATAGAGTGCTAATAATTCGAAAATACTTTTATTATTTGAAATTTTTAGCATAATAAATAATAGTCTTTATATATATAAATCAATGGAGGTATATTTTATGGATATAGAAAAAATGACGGTTAGAGTTCAAAAGTCATTAAATGATGCTTATAGCATAGCTGTAAAAAATCATAATCAACAGTTAGATGTTATTCATCTATTTAGTGCACTTGTAAATCAAGAAGATGGGCTTATTCCTAATATATTTGATAAAATGAATGTATCGGTAGATGCTTTAAAAAGTAGTATAGATTTAGAATTAAAAAAATTACCTCAAATACATGGTGAGGGAATAAGTTCTCAAGGAGTAACAGCTACAAGAAGAATAAATGAAGTTTTAATAAAAGCAGAAGAAATATCAAAAGAGTTTAAAGATAGTTATATAAGTGTAGAGCATGTTATGCTTGCCATTATGGATATGGAATCTAATAATGCAGTAGGAAGAATCTTAAAACAATATAATATAAATAAAAACGACTTCTTAAAAGTATTATCTCAAGTAAGAGGTAGTCAAAGGGTTGAAACGCAAGACCCAGAAGGGACTTATGAAGCATTAGCTAGATATGGAACTAACTTAGTTGAACTTGCTAAAAAGAATAAGCTAGACCCTGTTATCGGTAGAGATGAAGAAATAAGAAGAGTTATAAGAATATTATCAAGAAGAACTAAAAATAACCCAGTACTTATAGGAGAACCTGGTGTTGGTAAAACTGCTATAGTTGAAGGATTAGCAGAAAGAATAGTTCGTGGAGATGTTCCAGAAGGTTTAAAGGATAAAATAATATATGCGCTAGATATGGGTTCTTTAATTGCTGGAGCTAAATATAGAGGAGAATTTGAAGAAAGATTAAAAGCAGTACTTAAAGAAGTACAATCATCTGATGGAAAGATAATACTATTTATAGATGAAATACACACAATAGTAGGTGCTGGTAAAACTGATGGTGCTATGGATGCAGGTAACCTTATAAAACCAATGCTTGCACGTGGAGAGTTAAACTGTATAGGAGCTACAACTTTTGATGAATATAGACAATATATAGAAAAAGATAAAGCATTAGAAAGACGTTTCCAACCAGTTATAGCAGAAGAACCTACTGTAGCTGATACTATATCTATATTAAGAGGTCTTAAAGAAAGATTTGAAATACATCACGGAGTAAGAATACATGATAATGCAATAGTTGCAGCTGCTAAGTTATCAGATAGATATATACAAGATAGATTCTTACCAGATAAAGCAATTGACTTAATAGATGAAGCAGGGGCTATGATTAGGAGTGAAATAGATTCTCTTCCTACAGAATTAGATACAGTAAGAAGAAAACTATTTACACTAGAAACAGAAAGAGAAGCTTTATTAAAAGAAAATGATGAAAAAAGTAAAAATAGACTAGAGAAATTAGCAAAAGAAATATCAGAGCTTAAATCTAAAAATGATGAGATGAGTGCTAAGTATGAAAAAGAGAAAAAACAAATACTTGAAATTAAGAATTTAAAATCTCAACTTGATGAAGCTAAAGGAAATGTAGAAAAATTTGAAAGAGAATATGATTTAAATAAAGCTGCTGAAATAAAATACGGTGTAATACCAAAGCTAGAGGAACAAATAAAAGAACATGAATTAAAAATGCAAGAAAGTTACGATAATGCATTATTAAAAGAAGAAGTAACAGAAAATGAAATATCTCAAATTGTTGCTAAATGGACAGGAATACCTGTTACTAAATTAGTTGAAGGAGAAAGAGAAAAACTTCTTAAACTAGAAGATGAGCTTCACAAAAGGGTAATAGGTCAAGATGAAGCTGTAACAGCAGTATCAAATGCAGTAATACGTGCTCGTGCAGGTCTTAAAGACGAAAATAAACCAATCGGTTCATTTATATTCCTAGGACCTACTGGAGTTGGTAAAACAGAACTTGCTAAAACTTTAGCTAATAACTTATTTGACAGTGAAGATAATATAATAAGAATAGATATGTCAGAATATATGGAAAAACATGCTGTATCTAGACTTATAGGACCACCTCCAGGATATGTAGGATATGAAGAGGGAGGACAATTAACAGAAGCTGTAAGAAGACATCCATACTCTGTAATTTTATTTGATGAAATAGAAAAAGCACATGAAGATGTATTTAATATATTCTTACAAATACTAGATGATGGTAGACTTACAGATAATAAAGGTAAGACTGTAGACTTTAAAAATACTCTCATAATAATGACATCAAATATAGGAAGTCATTATTTACTAGAAGCTGGAGAAAATATAACTGAATCAACTAAGGATTTAGTTATGAGTGAAATGAAACATAGATTCAAACCAGAGTTTTTAAATAGGGTTGATGATATAATAATGTTTAGACCTTTAGATATAGAAGGAATTAAACAAATAATAGATATATTTGTAAATGCTCTTAGAAACAGACTAAAAGATAAAAATATAGGTATAGAAGTAACTGATTCAGCTAAAGAAGTTATGGCTAAAGAAGGTTATGACCCAGTATACGGTGCTAGACCATTAAAGAGATATATAAGTAATACACTTGAAACTATAATTGCTAAAAATATGATAGCAGGCGAAATTTATAGTGGATGTAATATTATTATTGATGGAGAAGATGATAATATTAAAGTAGAAGTTAAATAGTAATAAAAAGCATCTCAATAGATTTTAGTAATCTAGAGATGCTTTTTTTATAATTTAGTAATAGAGTTAAGTTTTTAAATAATATTACAATTTGTTTAAATTAATATTATAAGAAAATAAAAACTAGATAGCATTGCAATATCAATATTTTTATTAATTTTTTCCATTAAAAGTTCTTAATATAAAAAATTAGCTTCACTTGAGCGACGTGTCGGCGAAACACTTCATTTCTCCAACGATATATCTTTCCTACCGCAACGGATAAATCCGTTGCTCAAAAATATTATTATATATATTACTTTATGGGTATTCTTATATAATGCATATTTATGGTATAATAAATTTTTGATGAAAGTTAAAAATAAATAATATACACTTGAGGAGGTCATAAAGTTGGCAAATACTTTTTACATAGTAAGACATGGACAAACGAATTGGAATATATTAGGCAAAACTCAAGGTCATGGAAATTCAGATTTAACTCAAAAAGGAGAAGAACAAGCTTTTGAGTTAGCAAAAGCCATAAAAGAATATCCTATAGACTATATATATAGTAGTGATTTAGGTAGAGCTGTTCAAACAGCTGAAATTGTTGGTGATCAAATAGGTGTTAAGGTTAATCAAACTAAATCTCTAAGAGAAATGGGATTTGGAGACTGGGAAGGTCTTTTAATAGATGAAATAAAGAAAAATCATGCAAAAACATATGAAACTTGGAGAAATCAACCTCACTTAGCAGATATACCTAATGGTGAAACTCTTCATATTATAAAAGATAGAGTAGATGCCTTTATAAAAGAATTAAATGAAAAATATGATAATAAACATATTTTACTAGTTAGTCACTCTGTTACAGTGAGAGTTATGTTACTTTCATTTTTAAACTCTGGAATGGAAAATATATATAGAATAAAACAAGATAATACAGCTCTTAATATAGTAGAGTGTAGAAATTATGGCCCAGTAATAATAAAGATGAATGATACTAGTCATATAAAAAATAATGAGAAATTAAATAACTCAGCATTAGAATAGGAGTAAATAAATGTCTAAAATTATAGTAGTTGGAGGTGGCCCATCTGGAATGATGGCTGCTCTTAATGCATCAAAGTCTAATCATGAAGTTATATTATTAGAACGAAATGGAGAGTTAGGAAGAAAGCTTTTACTTACTGGTGGTGGAAGATGTAATATAACTAACAACAGAGATATTGAAGACTTTTTTGATAAAGTTGTAAATAACAAAAAGTTTTTATATAGTAGTTTTTATAGCTTTACTAACAAAGATTTATTATCATACTTCGAAGAAAATAATTTAGAATATAAAATTGAAACTGATAACGACCATAAAGTATATACAAAATCAGATAAATCAGAAGAAGTAATAGAAGCATTAAAATCAGATTTAAAGGCTAATAAAGTAAAAATACTATATAATACTAAAGTTGTTGATCTTATAATAGAAAATAATACTGTTATAGGAGTTAAAACAGAAAATAACCAAACTATATTAGCAGATAAGGTTATAATATCAACAGGTGGAAAAAGCTATCCAAACACAGGATCTGATGGTATGATGTATGAAATATTAAAAAAATATGGACACACCATAAATAAAATATATCCAGCATTAATACCACTTACAGTTAAAGAAAGCTTTATAAAAAAACTACAAGGTATTTCTATGAGAAATGTTGAAATTTCTTGTAAAATAAAAAAGAAAAAGATAAGTCAAGTTGGAGATATGTTGTTTGCCCATTTTGGTTTAACAGGACCAGCTGTATTAAAATTTTCATCATATGTAAATAAATATATAGATGAAAATGAATTAGAAATAAGTTTAGACTTTTTACCTAGTATTACTAGTGATGAAATATCTAAACTTATAAGAGAAAATCCTAATAAAAATGTAATTAATAATCTAAAAGGATTACTACCTCAAAACTTTTTAAAGGAAATATTCAATTTATTAGATTTAACTGATAAAAAAGCTAATGAATTATCAAAGAGTGATGAATTAAAAATAGTAGAGTGTATAAAAAGTATGAAGCTAACTTGCAATGGAAGTATTGGTATAAAAGCTTCTCAAGTTACAAGTGGTGGAGTATCTGTAAAAGAAATAAACTCTTCTACTATGGAGTCAAAATTAATAGAAAATCTATTTTTTACAGGGGAAGTAATAGATGTAGACGCTGAAACTGGCGGATATAATTTACAAATAGCTTTTTCAACAGGGTATCTTGCTGGAATAAGTGTATAGGTGATTAATATGAAAGTATTAGCAATAAGAGGTGCAACAACTGTAACTTCTAATAATAAAGAAGAAATATTAAAAGAAACTTCTAAACTAATAGAAACAATAATATTAAAAAATGAATTAAATAATGAAGATATTATAAGTATGTGTTTTACTATGACAAAAGATTTAGATGCAGTATATCCAGCTGTAGCTGTCAGAGAGATTCTAGACATACATGATATACCTATGTTAAATTATGAAGAAAAGCATATACAAGGAAGTTTAAGTAAATGTATAAGAGTTATGATGTATATAAATACTGAAAAAACTAAAGCTGATATAAAGCATATTTACTTAAATAATGCAAAAAACTTAAGAAAAGATTTAATAAATAAATAACTAATAGGAGATAAAAAATGAAAAACTTAGTAATAGCAGTAGATGGACCAGCAGGAGCAGGTAAAAGTACAATAGCAAAATTAATAGCAGAGAAATTAAATATAAACTATATAGATACTGGAGCTATGTATAGAGCAATAACATATAAATGCCTTCAAAATAATATAGATATAAATAATGAAGAAGAAGTTATAAAAATAGCTAAAGATTGTGAAATAGATTTTAAAGATAATAATATATATTTAAATGGAGAAATATTAAAAGACGAAATAAGAACAATGGAAGTTAGCAACAATGTTTCTAATGTAGCAAAAATAAAAGAAGTAAGATATCTTATGGTAGATGTTCAAAGAAATATAGGAAAAGTAAGTTCTGTTATATTAGATGGAAGAGATATCGGTTCTTATGTATTCCCAAATGCAGATTATAAATTTTTCTTAGTAGCAACACCAGAAGAAAGAGGAAAAAGAAGATATAAAGAGTTAGTTAATAAAGGATATGATGTAAACCTTGAAGAAATAATAAGCGATATAATAAAAAGAGATGAAATTGATTCAAACAGAGAATTTGCACCACTTGTTAAGGCAGATGATGCTATAGAAATAGATACTACAGGAAAGAGTATAAATGAAGTAGTTCAATCTGTACTATCTAAAATAAACATATAATATATTAAAGTTATAAAGTGCTTTATGGCACTTTATAGCTTTAATAATTGAAGGGAGATAAAAGTGAGTTTTTATAAATTTGTAACAAAAGCTTTTAAATGTTTTGTAAATATATTTTACAAATATAAAGTTATAGGAGCAGAAAATATACCTGATGAGGGCAATGTAATAATTGCTGCAAATCACAAATCTAATCTAGATCCTATATTCTTAGCAGCAGCAATAGAAAATAGGCAAGTTGCAGCTATTGCTAAAAAAGAACTTTTTGATATAAAGCCATTAGCATATATTTTAAAAAAATTAAATGTTATTCCTATAAATAGAGAAAAACCAGATATCTCTACTATAAAAAATATTCTAAAGGCTATAAAAGATGGATATGTATTAGGTATATTTCCTGAAGGAACAAGAATTAAAGAACCTGGATTTGGTAAAGCTAAAGCTGGACTTTCTCTATTTGCCATAAAAGGAAAAGCACAAGTTGTACCTATATCTATAATATCTAATTATAAATTATTTAATAGAGTAACGATATTTATAGATAAACCAATTTCATTTGAAGAATACTATAAACAAAAGCTTACTTCAGAGGAAAATGAACGATTATCACAGAATGTATTAGAAGTAATAAAAGAAAATTACTATATACACTCTAAATAATAATATTTTAATTTTAGGGAGATATGAAATATGAAAGTAAAAATAGCTAAAGAAGCAGGATTTTGCTTTGGTGTTAAAAGAGCTATGAAAATGGCATGGGATGAATTAGAATTAAATTCTGATATATATGCTTTAGGACCACTTATTCATAATAAGCAAGCTGTACAAAGGTATGAAGATAAAGGGCTTGTAACTGTAGATACTATTAATGATATTCCTAATGATAAAAGTGTAATAATAAGATCTCATGGTGTATCTAGCGATATTTACGATAAAGCTAATTCTAATAATTTAAATATAATAGATACAACATGTCCATTTGTAAAAAAAATCCACAATATAGTAAAAGAATTTTATGAAAAAGGATATAAAATAATAATAATTGGAGATAAAAACCATCCTGAAATAATAGGTATAAATGGTTGGTGTGAAAATTCAGCACTTATAGTAAAATCTATTGATGATGTAAATAGCTTAAACTTAGATAATAACAGTAAATATTGTCTTGTAGCCCAAACTACACTAAATTTAGAATTATATAATGAAATAGTAAATATACTATCTAAAAAATTAGATAATATAACTTTTAAGAATACTATTTGTTCTGCAACAAAAACAAGACAACAAGCAGCTAAAGAATTATCTGTTGATGTAGACTGTATGATAGTTATAGGTGGAAAACATAGTTCTAATACACAAAAGCTAGTAAATATATGTAAAGAACAAGTACCTACTTTTGCAATAGAAACTAAAGAAGATTTAGATATAGATAAATTAAACAAATTCAATTTAATAGGAGTTACAGCAGGAGCTTCTACACCTGATTGGATAATTGAAGATGTAATAAGTTTTATAGAATCATTATAATTTATCTAAACTAGCATAATATATAATACGATAATATATAATAAAGACATGAGTTTTATTTAATTCATGTCTTTTGTTTTAAGTTATTTTATTAAGGGTGGATGATATTATATGATTAAGAAGAAAATAAAAAATGTATATAGAATGTTAAGGTATGCATATACAAAAGATATAAATATAAAATGCACTAATGTAAAGTATGGAAGTGATAAAAAACAATACTATAAGGTATATAAACAAAATAGTAATAAACCAACTATATTTTTTATTCACGGAGGAGGTTGGTGGCAAGGTAGTCCATCTTTATATAGTGGAGTTGGGAAATATTTTTTTAAACATGGATATACAGTAGTATTGGTTGGATATAGATTAGTACCACATTATAGATATCCTATTCAAATAGAAGATGTATTTAAAGCTCTTAGACATTATATAAAAAATAATGATACTAATAATGGTATAGTAGTTGGAGGTTATTCAGCTGGTGCAGAAATATCATCTCACTTAGCTTTTGATACAAAAATGCAAAATGATTATAAAATAAATACATCTATTTTAAAAGGTTTTATATCCATATCTGGAGTTTTAAATTTTAATAAATGTAATTCAAATAGATCTAAAAGGTTAATAAAAAGGTATATATATAAAAGTAATACTGATACTTGTAATCCTATAAATCTAATAAATAAAAACTCTACTATAAGTACTCTTTGTATACATGGTGATAGTGATACACTAATAGATATAGAAAACTCAAAATCCTTTATAAATAATTTAAAGAAGGTAAACAATAATTCTTATTTAAAAATAATAAAAGGTGCTGAGCATGAAGATACAATAGATATAGTAAGAGGAAAGGGTAATGAATATTCAAAATATGTTTTTGAATTTTTAGAAAAAATCGTTCAAAGTGAGGTGAACTAATGCCTATTACTAATAAAAGACATTTTATAGATAACATAAAAGTAGTACTTATATTTCTAGTTGTATTTGGTCACTTAATAGAGCGATACATAGACACTAGTGACACATTAATGGCTATATATATGTTTATATATATTTTTCATATGCCTTTGTTTATTTATATCTCTGGATACTTATCTAAAAATGTAAATAAGAGTAAGAAAATTTTTCTAAAGGATTTATTAATACCATATATTTTCCTAAATATTATATGGTATTCACTAGCATATATATATACTGGGGATATTAATTTACCTATAATATATCCAGGATGGACTTTATGGTTTTTACTGAGTTTATTTTTTTGGAGAAGTTCACTTAAATACCTAATAAAAATTAAATATATACTGCCTATTAGCTTTATATTAGGTATTTTAATTGGACTTATACCAAATGGATCTATACTATCATTTTCAAGAACCATAGTTTTTTTACCTTTCTTTTTATTAGGATATTATACAGATATAGAAAAGATAAAATATATATTTGATAAGGTTAACATAGGTATATGTATTTTAGGAATACTTATATTTATAATTGTTTCATTTTTTATAGCTAATAAAGATATTTTAGATTATCGATTTTTATATGGATCTCATTCCTATAAAGAGCTTGGTATCAGTATTTATATAGGCATAATCTCTAGAATATTACTTTATATTAGCAGTATATTATTAAGCTTATTTGTATCATATATAATACCAACTAGCAAAACATTTTTTACTCATATTGGAAAATCAACTATGTATATATATGCTTTTCACACTTATATTATACTTATAATATTCTATCTTATACCTTCATGGAATAAAAGTCTTCTTACAAATTTAATAATTATAATTAGTCCATTATTAGTTACATATATACTTTCATGTAAATTTTTTGAGAAAACTTATAATATGGTACTCAATCCTATATGTAAACTAATAAAATAAAAGAGAGTATAGCATACTCTCTTTTATTTATATCAGAATTTTAACTTATCATTTAGCTAATAATATAAAGGGTGATAAATATGTATATATTAAATTTAAAAACTGCCGAAATAATAGATCATTTTAGAGAAGACTTTTATAGTAAAGTTTATCCATATCTTATTTTAAGTACAGCTTGTGAACTAAAATTACTTAAAGATATTTTAGATATAGATGAAATAACATTTAATGATTGCCTTGAATTTGATGAAAATATAAAACTTGATTTATTTGATAACTATGACTTTTTAAGTCTTAATACATGTGAACTTAGTGGTAATGAAGCTAAAATTGAAGAAGTAAATATGTACTTATCAGATAACTTTATATTAGTTATATGTGAAAAGGATAATTTCTTATATGATTATGTAAAAAGTATGATTCTTAATAATTCAAAGATTCAAAAGCATTATAATCCTAGTAATCTTTTTAAAATAAGTTATCTTATAATAAAAAATATTATTATACATGAATTTGAAAATTTAGAAAAAGTAGAAGATATGATATTAGATTTAGAAGATGAAATTATGGAAGGTACAGATGATGAACATATTCTAAAAATAAATTATATAAGAAGTCTAACTAGAATCTTAGTAAAAAACACAAGACCTCTTTTATATTTAGGTGATAGAATACTAAAAGATAATTTTAGATATCTTAAATATAATGATATGAAAAGGTCCAATTTAGATAATTTACAAAGTATAGATTTTGGTATTGATAAATTATATAATTTTGCACTTTCAACTAGAGAATTAGCTGATAAATTACTAGATATATATTCCTCTAAAGTTGCTGAACAGACTAATGACATAATAACAAAGCTTACACTTTTAACAGCTATCTCAGCTCCACTTACTATAATTACAGGTATATACGGTATGAACTTTAAATTTATGCCTGAACTCAACTTATATTACGGGTATCCTTTAACTATAGGAATTATGTTTATTATAGTATTGTGCGGAATTATATTATTTAAAATAAAAAAATTATTATAAAGTAAGAGCAATTATATATTTTTACAAAACAATATCTACTTTATTTTTTAAAGTCAGTTCACTTAGAAAAATGGCATTTTACTTTATTTTTTAAAGTAAAATATACTTTAAAATTATAAAATAAGGTAAAGTGCTATTTTTTAAATAAAATCATCCTTTTATAGTATAAAATATTTATATTTTTATCCAAATAGTGTAAAATACAGTTAAAACCCAAGAAAAGGAGATACTTTATGGAGAAATTATACTATATTGATCAATATATAAAAGAGTTTACAGCTGAAATCGTGGAAGTTTTAGAAGTAAACAACCAATTTCATGTATTACTTGATAAAACAGCATTCTTCCCTGGTGGCGGAGGGCAATTTTGTGATTTAGGAAAAATAGATGTCCATCCAGTTATAGATGTTTATGAAAAAGAAAATAAAGTTTATCATGTTTTAGAAAAAAAGCCTATAAAAATACATAAAGTTAAGTGTGAGATAGATTGGAGTAGAAGAGAAGACGGTATGCATCAACACTTTGCTCAACATGTATTATCTGGATGCTTTTACACCCTATTTAAATTAAATACAGTTTCTTTTCATTTAGGAAAAGAGTCTAGTACAGTCGATATACAAGGAATATTAACTGAAGATCAAATAAGAAAAGCAGAGCAATTTGCTAATGAAATGATATCTAATGATATAAAACTTGAAGTATTAACTCCATCTAAAAAAGATTTAAAAAAGATATGGATAAGAAGGGACTTACCAGATACTACTAATGAAATAAGAATAGTAAAAATTGGAGATTTAGATTCTAATGCTTGTTGTGGTGTTCATCCAAAATCTACATTAGATTTAAGATTAATAAAGATAAAAAGATGGGAAAAGAATAGAGGAAACACTAGAATAGAATTTTTTGCTGGAAAAAGAGCAATAGACTATATACTAAAAAGAGATTTAATTCTAAATGACATTTGTAAGTATTTAAAATCTGGAGAAGAAGAGGTTATTAAAGGAATAGCTAATATAAATGATAAAGTTCAAGAAATTTCAAATGAAAATAAAAAGTTAGAAGCTATTGTATCAGATTACGAAATAAAAGATATGATAAATAAAAGTACTAAAATAAATAATATCTGTATCATAAAAAACATATATACTGATAAATCTATGAAGTACATATCTAAGGTTGCATCTAAAATAACAGAAAACGATAACTTTATAGCTTTACTAGCTTTAATAAATGATGATAAGGCAAACTTAGTATATGCATCATCTAAAAATTTAGATGTTAAGGTTAATGATTTATTAAAGGATTCAATAAAGTTAATTGATGGCAATGGTGGAGGAACACCTTTTATGGCTCAAGGTGGAGGTAAAAATAACGGGAATATAGAAAATACATTAAATTACGCACTTAGTAAATTAGAAAAGTCTATAGGATAAAATAAAAATGAAGCTAAGATTAAATAATTAGCTTCATTTTTGAGCAAGGATATATCGTTGGCGAAATGAAGTGTTTCGCCGACACGTCGCTCAAGCGAAACGATTTTTTTATTATCACTATTAAATTAACTATTATAACTTTTAATATACTATAAAATCAATTAATTATTAATTAGCCTTATCTTTTTTCTCATAAAAATAACCGTATCTTTTTTAAGTCAAATGATATAATCTTTAATTAATTTATATTAACATAACAATTCATATAATTTATTTTACTAAATTAATCCACTATAAATATACTTATAAAGAGTAATAGCCAAAAATGTTTACATAATTTAATTATTTTAAAATTATAAATCTGTTTTTTATTATAATCACAGTAAAACGCATTTAATTCGATTTTAAGCATTTTCGTTGTTTTTCTGATACATTATATTAAAAACTTTTTTTAACTTCTTAAAATCGAATATAATACTTTGGATTTTTAACATATTTTTATAAATTAAAACAAAGTATTAAAACTATAAATATAAAAAGAGTAGGTAATTTATAATAAGAAATCATAAGATTAAATTACATAAGCATTAACAATTGCTTATTATCTATAAGAATATATAGAAGCTAAAATATCATTTTATAAAAAAGTAAATTTTAATTGAACACTATTTTAATTTCTTTAATTAAATAAACACAATTTAAATTAATATCTATTATAAATATTTTAAAAACTCAAAAACTAATTTCTTTTACGTTATAAATCCTACTATAGATATAGTAAATTGATTTTGTTTGTATTTATTTGTATAAATAAACTAATTTTCACATGAAAATTATAAATTTCAGCTTAGTTTTATTAAAATCGATTATAAGAGGTTTAATAAGATTTTAATACTTTTAGTCTATAAATAAAATAAGAACCCTTTAAAATCGAATTTAAAAGGTCTTTATTTTTCACTTTTATCCTAAGTTAAATAAAACTTCTGATATTTTATCACTAGCTTCAGAATCCATTTCTTTTAATGTATGAGCGTATATATTAAGAGTAGTATTGACGTTTGAATGTCCAACCCTTTCTGAAATTACTTTAATTGGTACTTTTGAATTTATAAGCAACGTAACATGAGAGTGTCTAAGATCATGAAATCTTATATGATCTAAATCATTATCCTTAAGAAATCTATTAAATTTCTTACTTAATACATCCTGAGCTATAGGATTTTCATTTTTATCAAAAAATAATAAATTTAAGTTATTCTTTATTTTACCCTTTAGTTTATCCTCTAACTGATTTCTTTTATGTTCTCTCAATAAATTTATTATTTCTTTAGGCGCTGATATTGTTCTTTCGGAACTTTCTGTTTTAGGGCTTTTTAAAATTACAGTATTATTATCTCTAACAGTTATTTTATTTATGGTTATTGTATTTTCTATAAAATCTATACTATCCCAAGTTAATCCTAAAACTTCCGAGATTCTAAGCCCCAATCCACTAGCCAAATAAATCTGTAACTCTAATGAACTTCCTTTACAAACTTGAAGAAGCTTAACCATATCAGTTTTATTGTATATATTATTTTTAAACTTTTTTACTTTTGGAAGTTCTATACATTCAACTATATTTTCTCTTATTAATCTTAATCTATAAGCTTTTTTTAATGCCAAGTTTAAAATGTTTATATGTATCTTTATAGTTTGAGGAGCTAAGATACCTACTAAATCATCAATATAGTTTTGTAAATGTATAGGCTTTAATTCTTCTAATTTATATTTTCCTAACATAGGTATTATATATTTTTTACATATTCTAAGGTAACAATTATATGTGGTGATAGATAAGTTTATCTTATGTTTATCTAAAAAATCAATTAAAAAGTTTTCTAAATTCACAGCATTTGGAAGTACTAATTCATCATTAAATATGCTATCTTTTAACTCATTTAACTTTCTAGAGGCATCTCTTTTCTTTTCAAAAGAGCCCATATTTTTTTGTATTTTTTTACCGCTATTTTCATCTTTATATTCTAAATAAACTATATAGTTTTTGCTTCTTTTTCTTATAAACGCAAAGCTCATTTTAATCCTCCATTTTATGACAGTTATGTATTTATTATACCATAATTAAAAAATAAAAATATAAAAATATCTGACATAAAACTGACATAAAGTACAAAATCAGACATACATTCATTGAAAATACTATATTTTATTTTTTTGGCATAAAACTATATATTTTATGTCTTATAATAAAAACATTTTAATTTATAGGTTTACAACAATTTACAAAAGTGCATTTTACTGCATATCTTATAAGTATCTATTTAAATTAATTCTATTTTTAAGTAACAAATATATTCGTATCAGAAGCAAGAATATACTATCGATAAAATTATAAAAGCGAATTTTTCACACTCATATATTAACTTCATATTATTTTTTAGTAGATTAGTAGGAGTATAAATTTATTTTAAAAACTGTATTTTGAAATTCCTAAAATCTTTATTTTTTATAAAAATTTCTGTATAATTATATATCAGTATATAATACAAGGAGATAAAACATGAGAAGAAGAAAAGTCAAAGGTGCAGATGAAAAACTATTAAGTTATAAAGACTATGTAGTTAGAGATAATATAGAAAGTTTAAAAGGAAACTGGAATCAACTATTTAAAAATGATAATCCTATACATGCAGAATTCGGTACTGGTAGAGGTAAATTTTTAACTACATTAGCAAAACAAAATCCTGATATAAATTACATTGCTTTTGAAATAAAGGAAGAAGTACTTTTAAAAGCTGTAGAAAAAGCAGATCGTGATAATTTAAAGAATATAGTATTTGCTTGGGCAGATGTAAGCAAAGCATTAGATTATTTTGATTCAAATGAACTTTCTAGAGTTTATATCAATTTCTGTGATCCATGGCCTAAGAAAAGATGGGCGAAGAGAAGATTAACTCATACTAATTTCTTAAATATGTATAGAGAGATACTTAACCCAGAAGGTGAAATACATTTTAAAACCGATAATGAAGGGTTATTTGAGTTTAGCTTAAATGAAATAGCTTCTAACAACTGGGTTCTTAAAAACATATCATTAAATCTAGCTAATAGCGATTTTGAAAATGTAACAACTGAATACGAAGATAAGTTTATGTCTCAAGGATTAAAAATTTTCAGATGTGAAGCTAAATCAAGATAAAAAAATAAGAGGTTATTATAAAATGTAACCTCTTATTTTAAAAAATACCATTTTTTTTGCTCGTAGCATATATACCTATTAAAACTATAACTAGATATATACAATATAATGTTATTTTTATATTTTGAACACTTATCCCAAGTAATTCTATACCTTCATTAGATGATGGAAGCATCACTAAAAGCGAAGAAATTATGATAAGCAAAGGATTTATAACTATCTGCTTATCAGTTCTTAAAATCATTATTTTTCCAGCCCATGTTATAGATAAAGCAAAAAATAAAATTCTAAGTACAAACTCTAATGTATCTAACATAATCAAACTCCCCTTTACTCAGTGGATCTATTAGTAGTATTTCCATATTACTTGTATTTAATCAGTTGATAGGCCAAATAACCCACTGTAAATATGTAAAATAAATATTTATAGAACTATATTATATTACTTATAAGATAAAAAATAAATACTAAACTACATTAACTAATAAATTAAAATATTTAATAACATAATAAAAGATATATTTATCTTAACAAATGCATATTAATTCTATATACATTTGTTAGGAGTGATACTATGAGATTTAAATTTCTAGATTGGTACACCCAAGCTCTAGGTGCAACTTTTGGTATTTTGGCATGTATTTATGCGTATTTAAATGGTTATATGTTTGTATATGGCAACATAGAAGGTTATTTTGATTTTCTTGGTTTCAGCGGAGTAATTTCTAGTTATTTATTACTACCACTTTGTCTACTAAGTTTATTTATTAGTTTAATTAGGTCATATACTATAAAAAAGGAAATATTAAACATGTCTTTTGAATCTATTAATATCTTTATAAGTATTTTGACTGTTGTCGTAGGTTTTATGGGAGCTAAAATTTACTTTACAATTCCTGCTGCATTTATATTGTTCCATATATTAGAACCTTATTTACATAATTATAGAAATTCAGAAAATCAAGAAGTCATACTTGACGATAATAAAGAATATGATATTACACAAAATACTATCGAATTTGATAAAATAGATATCGATATACCTAGTGAAGCTAATGCATCTAACGAAGCTGAGGAATTATACAAAAGCAGAAGTAATAATCCAAATGTTATAGAGACAAAAAAAGAAATCGCTATAGAGCTTTTAAGAAAGAATTCTAGCAAACAATTTATAGTGGAATTAACTGGATTTACCTTGGATGAAATTAATATCTTAGAGAAAGAATCAGGAATAAATAATATTTAATCTGGTTAATCTAAATATAAATTCTAACATGTAATAGAAACCAAGGAGGATTATATGCAATTAAGAAGAGCTATGGAAATAGTAAATACACAAGATAATAACAGTAATATTTTTTATAAAGAAAACCCAGTAAAAATACTAAGTGTTGATAACAACATAGGAACTGCATATGTAGAAACATTACAAGGGGATTCAAGATTTGAAGTTGACTTAGAACAATTAAGCGAAGTAGAAAAATAAATTTTATAGAAAAAACACTTGGAATTAAGTTATTTCAAGTGTTTTTTCTATCTTTAGAAATATGTAATAATGAAGATAAACTAGAAAATTTTTCAAAAATCCTACCAAAGAAAATTAATCCAATATAATACACAGACAACAAGATAAGTTAGTTAAATGGACAAAAATCTATAGATCTAAATAAAAAAACAGGTGTAGTAAAAAGATATAAGAAGCAAATAAAACTAGGTAATGAGTTAAAAGAGTTAACAAATGGCAGAGAGCTTTATAATAATTATTTGATACAAGATAGATGCCATAAAAAGGTTTCATATAAGATTCAAATAAGAAAGGTATAAAAGTACTTAGTCTATTCTTTATTGATAAAGTTTCTAATTATAGAGAATATGATAAGGATAATAATCCAATTAAAGGTAAGTATGCTTATAATTTAATTATGAAGGGTTAGGAAAAACTTTTAAGTATAGATAATCCTCTTAGGTTTATATTCTCACATTCTGCGTTAATGGAAGACTGGGATAATCAAAATGTTTTCAAAATATGTACGTTGAAGGAATGTAAAGGCACTTATATAAGTAGAAGACAAGAAATTGGGTCGTGGACTTAGACTTTGTGTAAACCAAGAAGGAGAAAGAAATGAATCTTACTCAAAACTCGTGTCCGGGCTACAAAGTAAAATAGAAAGAGATACTAATATTAGATTATGAAATTAAAGATGCTACTAAAAAGAAAAAGGTTCAGCTTAATAAGTCTATTCTATTTTAGAGAGTGAAGAGTTTATAGCTCTATGGAATAAAATAAAATCAAAAACTATTTATTATTTAGAATTTGATAGTAAAGAATTAATTAGAAAGTCCATAGAAGATATAAAAAATATGCCTAGAATAAATTCACCTAGAATGTTTTCTTCAAAGAATACGATAGACAAAATGGCAATGGAAACAGGCCTAGAAGAAAAATCTAAAATAAAGTGTGCTAAAAAGCATTTTAAAGCTCTTGGTTAAAAAGTTGAATTTATGGCACCAGAAAGCAACCCTGATGAATTTATGGAAAAAGCTAGATATATATTTGCTTAAAGTGTCTAATGCAATTGGATCTAATATTTCTACAGAAATTATACGAACTATAAAATTAATTTATCTATTCAAAGTTTGACTTAATGGCTTAATATTCGGGGTTTATAAAAATATACCATTAAATTTTATACGTTTATATACGAATATTAATCAAAAACGCTCAAATATATTTTAGTTGATGATTATTAAAAAGAAAATACAATAAAAATACTAAGCGTTGATAATAATATAGAAATTGTATAGGTAGAAACATTATAAGGTGGGTTTAAAGTTAATTTAGAATAATTAAGTGAAATAGAAAAATAAATTTTATAATTAAATTACTGAAAATAATTAAAAAATTTAAAAAACTATCTGAAAGTGGTTTACCAATCT
>OLRT01001069.1_pt1 | contig 20093 bp, 24 predicted proteins | sample 1672021 | NCBI WGS metagenome assembly OLRT01 (sample SAMEA3136637, study PRJEB25190) | human gut metagenome | reverse complement strand
GACCCGTACGCCACTCATGGTATGTTTATCGCGATAACAAGGACGGAGGTGCCCGTGGCACGCAATAAGTACCTGGAGGAGACGGTCGAGAAGATTCTCGACGTTGCCGAGCGGCTCCTCGTGGAGCGCGGCTACGAGCACACCACGATGATCTGAAGAGCAATACGCTAAACCGAAAAAGGCAATCGAAGCCGCGCCTGTGGACTTATCGAGGGTCGAGATTCCCGCCCCATCCATCGGCACCCAGCGGAAGGTCGTCGACATCCTCGACCGCTTCGACACCCTAACGAAATCGCTCACCGACGGTAGGATAAACCCCCATGACTATATGAATTGACCTGCTGACTCCAATGAAGATTGGAGGGTGACTGCCAGGGGTGGCGGTCCAGCGAGTGTTATTTTGCGAGCTAGGCGCATCGAAAGCGACCTTTCGTGGTATAAACTACTTGCCGGAAGCCGCGGCTTTCAGAGTACGGCTTACGTGTACGTTTAACCTCCGTGGGCGACGGGGTGCCGCAAGGCGTAGAATATCGCCCACCTGTAGGGGCCTGCAGCGATGCGGGCCCCGCTTCGTATGAAGGGGGCGTAACCGATGAAGATCGTATCCATCTCCCAGGACTTCTTCGACCTCGTCGAGGGCGACCGCGAGCTCATGCTTAAGCACAATCGCCCCTGCATCGTGGTGGTGAGGCTGCGTTTCCGCGGGAAGCGCAGGGACTTCGCCGTGCCGTTGCGTTCCAACATCGCCCCTAACGTGCCCAAAGACCAGTACTTCGCGTTGCCACCCCGCCCCACGACGCGCCCCGGCTGCCGCCACGGCATCCACTACATCAAGATGTTCCCCATAACCAAGGCCTACCAGCGCCGCTTCAGGACCGAGGGCTCGGCCTACTACGAGACGCTCCAGCGCATCATCGATGGCAACACCAAGCGCATTGTCTCCGAGTGCCAGGCATACCTCGACCGCTACGAGCGCGAGGGAAGGCCTCGCTTTGCCGTCGACATCGACCGCATCGCGGGGCTGCTGGAGGGCGAGAAGTAGGGCACCTCGGCTCAGTCTCGAGCCATGCGGAGTCCTTCCGCATTTTTGAACGCCGCGTGTGCGTCCCAAATACTTGAGAAACAAGCTGTGAAGTGTGGTGGCGCGCCCGTGCCCGTGCATAGCCGTCACCATCAGCGTCTACGCGGCGTCGGCTTCAAGTGGAACTGGCACCGCTGCTGTATATGGTTTGCCTTGCTGCAAATAGCGATCAATGCCCGCGATGTTTCTGCTTGCGCTTCAACTTTCGCTGCTCGAAGCGTGCCTCCGCCTCATCCGCGCGACGCTGGTTTCTTGCTTGAGCCGACTCTCGCTTCATCGCTTCCCGCTGTGCCGCGAGCGCCTGTTGTGCCTTGGTGCTCACCGCCGGCTGCTTAAGTGCTTTCGCCGCCTCGCGAGCGCGTCGCTTGGGGTTCTTCGCGGGCTTGCTTGTTTCAGTGGCCTTGTCGCCGAAGAACGAGAGCTTCGCCCATTTGTTGACAACGAATCGCAGGATCTCCTCATCGGACGGCTCCGCGCCGAAGACGATGCGGGCGACGCCGTACCTTCCGCCCTCGACGTGCTCCGCCAGTCCGACCCAGAATTGACCGTCGTGATATACGGTCAGGGTGGACGACACGCTGATCTGCATGGCTGGTTCCTCCTTTATGTAGATGACCATGCAGAGAAGGGACAACCAAGGAGGCAGGTTACTGATGCGGACTCCCGCACGCCCACGACTACCCGACGGGGACTGTGTTTTCATCTCTGGTGGTTGGATTGTAGCACGTGCGAATGCGCCCGGCATCGCTGCTGACATGGCGCTACTGGGATTCGCTCCTCGATGCATCCTTGTGTACATTGCCTTCTCGGTTTCGAAACTTTAGAAATGATCGAGTTTCGAAACCGAGAAGGAGTGGATTATGGCTTGGGTAGACCGCAATACGTACCGACTCCACCGTGTTGGAGAGGCTGGCCGAGTACATGATGGACAACTCCGGCAACCTCAACTCGCCCAACAACATCGCAAGCGTGTCCGATGACAGCAGGGTTCCCGCCAACCACGTCACCGTCGGGCACTATATCTCCTACCTCCGCGACGCCTTCGTCTTCTATGAGGCGAAGCGCTACGACATCAAGGGAAAGAAGTACCTGGGCACGCAGGCGAAGCATTACGTATGCGACTCGGGAATGCGCTATGCGGTCCTGGGGACGCGCGACATGGACTGGGGCCGCATGTACGAGAACGCGGTCTTCCTGGAGCTGATGAGGCGAGGCTACGAGGCCTACGTCGGGAAGCTGTACCAAAAGGAGGTCGACTTCGTCGCGAAGAGGGGGTCGGAGCTCGTCTACATCCAGGTAAGTGACGACATCAGCTCTGAATCGACGCTCGAGAGGGGGCTCGCGCCGCCGCTGTCCGTCAGGGATGCATTCCCGAAGGTTCTCATCGCCCGCACGAGGCACGAGCCCTATACCCGGGAGGGCGTGCTCATGCTGAATCTCGCTAGGTGGCTGCTCGGCGAGCAAGCTGCCTGCATTGACTCACTTGCGGTTGAAGCTGGCGGGTTACAGGCTATAAGGGTGGTTGAGTTTCAAAACGGGCGTTTTCGGCGCTATCGAGCATGCGCGTTTTCGTAGGCGCTCTTGATTTCTTCTGGCAAATCGTCGGGAATCAGCGCCTTCACTCTATTCTCGTTGCCATCTTGAATCGCCTGCTCGTAGTACCAACATTTGAACTTCAACATGTCCAGGGCGCGGTTCATCTTCGCGATCTCCGACTCCATGTGGGCCTTTCGCTCCTCGAACATAGCCTTGCGCTTGGGATAAGTGGACGGGCCCTCCGCGCACCATTCCATGAACAGTCGGATGTCCTTGATCTCCATCCCCGCCTTCTTCAGGCATTCGATGACCCGAAGCGCCTCGAGTTCCGTATCGCCGAATCGGCGAATGCCGGACGTCCGCTCCAATTCCGGAAACAACCCCTGCTTGTCGTAATACCGCAGCGTGGAAACGGGCAGACCGAACATCTCCGCCACCTGTCCGATTGTGTACATGGTCCCTCCGGATAAATCTCGAATTCATTCCTTGACCTAAAGTCAGGTTTAGGTATTACCTTTATTCTCGTCAAAAAGACAAGGAGTGCAAGGGGTGTTTCGCAATGAGCAAAAAGGTTTTGATAGTCTCCTCAAGTCCTCGAAAGAACGGCAATTCCGAGACGTTGGCGGACGCCTTCGCCAAAGGTGCGCGAGAAGCGGGGCACAGCGTGGAGACCGTGCGCCTGCGCGAAAAGCAGCTCGGCTTCTGCAAGGGGTGCCTTGCCTGCCTAAAGCTGGGGCACTGCGTCATCCAGGACGATGCCGTGGAAATTGCCGCCAAGATGCACGATGCGGATGTGTTGGTGTTCGCAACGCCCGTCTACTACTACAGCGTCTGCGGCCAGCTCAAGACCATGCTGGACCGCGCCAACCCGCTCTTCGGCTCCGATTACGCATTCACCGAGGCGTATCTGCTGGCGACGGCGGCGGAGGACGGGCGCTCGACCTTCGACGGCGCGAAGAAGGCGGTGCAGGGATGGGTCGACTGCTTTCCCCGCTGCACGCTTGCCGGAACGGTATTCGCCGGCGGCGTGAGCGGTGTGGGCGATATCGCCGGGCGTCCCGCTCTTGAGCAGGCGCGACGAATGGGCATGGGAGTCTAGGCGCGGCTTAGCTGCACAGAAGCAGTTTTGCACTCAAAACCATCGACAGGAGGAATCAAACATGACGATTAGGCAGACGGCGGGCAGGGACGCCTTGGGGGACTTCGCCCCCAAATTCGCACAGCTCAATGACGATGTGCTGTTCGGCGAGGTGTGGAGCCGAGAAGACAGGCTCTCCCTTCGAGACCGCAGCGTGGTGACGGTGGTGGCCCTGATGGCGCAGGGGCTGACGGACTCTTCGTTCCGTTTCCATCTGATGTCCGCAAAGAGCAACGGCGTGACCAGGACGGAGATAGCGGAAATCCTTACGCACGCGGCGTTTTACGCGGGATGGCCCAAGGCGTGGGCGGCCTTCCGCATGGCGAAGGAGGTCTGGGCGGACGAGGACGACGGCGCCGATGCAAAGGCCCGACACCAAAACGAGATGGCCTTTCCCATCGGCGCCCCCAACGACGCGTTCGCGAAGTACTTTATCGGGCAAAGCTACCTTGCGCCCCTTTCCACCGAGCAGGTCGGCATTTACAACGTTACGTTCGAGCCCGGCTGCCGCAACAACTGGCACACACATCACGCCAAAAGCGGTGGCGGACAGATCCTCGTCTGCGTGGCTGGTCGAGGGATTTACCAGGAATGGGGCAAACCGGCACAAGAGCTGTGCCCTGGCGACGTGGTCAACATCGCCCCGGGCGTGAAACATTGGCACGGAGCCGCGCCCGAGAGCTGGTTCTCCCATCTCGCGCTGGAGGTTCCGGGCGAGGAGACCTCCAACGAGTGGTTGGAGCCTGTGGACGACGAGCAATACCTTAAAGCGACTGACAAGGAGGATTAAGCATGGAACAGTTGAATCTGACGCAGGAATGGGACAAGGTGTTCCCCAAAAGCGACAAGGTCGAGCACAGCAAGGCGACCTTCCACAACCGATACGGCATCACGCTGGCGGCAGACGTCTACGCGCCAAAGAACGTGGAGGACAAGCTGCCCGCTATCGCCGTCAGCGGCCCGTTTGGCGCGGTGAAGGAGCAAACGTCCGGCCTTTATGCGCAGAAGATGGCGGAGCTGGGCTTTTTCGCGATTGCCTTCGACCCGTCCTATACCGGCGAGAGTGGTGGCACGCCCCGCTACGTAGCATCTCCGGACATCAACACCGAGGACTTCTGCGCAGCGGTGGACTTCCTCTCAGTACAGGAAAGCGTTGACCCGGAGCGCATCGGCATCATCGGTATCTGCGGTTGGGGCGGCATGGCGATCAACGCCGCATCCATCGACACTCGCATCAAGGCCACTGCGGCTATGACTATGTACGATATGACCCGCGTGACCGCCAACGGCTATTTTGACGCCGAGGATTCCGAGCAGGCGCGCTTCGAGAAGCGGAAAGCGCTGAACGCGCAGCGCACAAAGGACTATAAAGACGGCAGCTACGCGCTGGCGGGCGGTGTGGTCGATCCGCTGCCCGACGACGCGCCGCAGTTCGTGGCGGACTATTACGCCTACTACAAGACTCCGCGAGGCTACCATCCCCGCAGCCTGGGCTCCAACGGCGGTTGGAATGTGACGTCGTCGCTGTCGTTTTTGAATATGCCGATCCTGCAGTACGCCGGCGAGATCCGCTCCGCCGTGCTGCTGGTGCACGGCGAGAAGGCGCACTCCCGCTATTTCAGCGAAACCGCGTACGGCAAGCTGACTGGGGACAACAAGGAATTGCTCATTATCCCCGGCGCCAGCCATACCGACCTCTACGATCAGATGGATATCATTCCGTTTGAGAAGCTGAAAGCGTTCTTTGAGGAATATCTGAAATAAGGCGCACCTTGATTCAATACCAAGCCCCCAACAACGATTCTTCCAGTCATGATCACAGCATATGACTTTTGACCTGCGAAAACGCGCAGGGATAAAGCCGCTAGCCATGATTCCTTCCTTGAAATGGGTGAAGAGGGGCCGAAATGGCGAATTCACGCCCCCAGCCAGGATGTCTGCAACCTGTAATCCTGCCTGTTTTTTGTCTCCGGGACAAAAATGAAACTGCGGGTCTTCGGTGGCCGAAAAGTTTTCTGCGTTGTCCCACGTTTTGTCCCAAACTCCTATGCGAAGACACGCGGCGAGATTCGGTGGCAAGGGGGCCAAGACTGACGACCAACCTAGAATCAACTGGATTGGCGTGACGACAAACGCATGTGAAAGAGTGGGAATAAGTCTGGGTCAGGTTTATAAAACCACCTGCAACCATTCACTGCAATGCATGGCGACGCACTGCATTTCAACGGTTGCCACGCCACTTGCAGCAAACGGGAATAGCAATTCCGAATCAGCCTCCGAAACCGCTTGGAATCGGGGGCTGTTTGTGCTGGTGTATGAACGATTTTGATTCGTGGTTACTCTATCGAGTAATGGCGTTGGCGCGATTTGGCGCAGCCTGGAGGTTCCCGTTCGCCACGGAGGTCTGCCAAGCCACCCGCAACAATTCCCAAGCGCGAAAACGCCGATTTTCGCCTGACTCGAATCAAATCCGAATCACGGTGCTCTCGGAAGGCACGAAATCGCAAAGCCGCAGGTAAAGCTGGGGGGATAACAAACGGCGATTTCGTGCAGAAATCCAGCTCGAAGATGCCCTCGGAAGCGTGAAAAAGCGGCCCGGAGGCCGCCATTCCTGATTCGCAATTATTCCGTGAACGGCTTTCTCAGGCGCCGAATTCGGCCTTCCAGACGTCGAGCTCCGCTGGGGTGATCTCCCCGGCCCTCTCCGAATCAAGCATCTCCTTCCACGCCTTGATTGCCATGACAAGTTTGGGCGACTTCTCCGCCGCGGAGTCGAATCCCAGCACCATCGTCCCGTCGACCTCCATCGGGACGAGCCCGAGCTCCTCGTTGAGCCGGAACAACAGCTCCAGGGCCTGCCTGCTCGATTCCAGGGGCACTCCCCGCAGCGCCTCGGGCGAGATCGCAAGGGCGGAGGCGATGGCCCTGATCTGCGGCTCTCCCGGCGTCCTGTTGCACAGCTCGTAGTTGCGAATGGCGGAGTCAGTTTGGCCGCACGCGGCTGCGAGCTGCTTCTGCGTCATCTTGCGCATCTTCCTGTACTTCTTTATGAGCTCCCCGGTCTTCAACTTACCCTCCCTGGCGGCTTCGGCGCGGACCATTTTGAATCACACGGAAACTATAGCACGAAATTGAACGGTATATATTGACCGTTCAGAAGTGGACGACTAATATACAGTTGCAAAACAGTTCAATAACGAACGCTAGGAGGAGACATGGGCGGCGAGGAGCCCAGGCTGCTGAACGCGGCCGAGGTTGCCGACAGGCTCGGCGTCTGCCGCACGAAGGTCTACGGAATCATCCGGGAGCTCAACGACGAGATGGAGGCGCGCGGCTGCAAGGTTATTGCCGGCCGCGTTAGCAATGAAATCTTCGAGGAGATGTTCTTCAACCCGAAGGGAGGGGCGAGGCATGACCGTTAAGCAGTCTAAGAACGGCACCTGGTTCACGCAGTTCCGCAGTTCCGGTGCAAGAACAAATTCGGCGACGAGGTGCACAAGTGCAAGCGCGGTTTCAGTACTGCGGAAGAAGCCCAGGTGTGGGGGACGACTTCATCGCCTACACTGGATGCACCATGGACATGACGTTCGCTGAGTTCTACGAGGTGTACGAGGCCGACGTGAGGTCGCTTCTGCGCGAGCACACGTGGCGTAACAAGGACTACCTGGTCAGATCGAAAATCATGCTCTACTTCAAGAACTACTGTATGAGCGAGATTCAGGGCATCGACATCATCCGCCGGCAGAACGACCTCATGAAGGGCAACAACAAGGGGAAAGGATATGCGCCCACGTACCTGCGCACTATGAACAACCAGTTCTCCGCCGTTCTCAACCACGCCGCACGTTACTACGGGCTCCATTCCAACCCCGCGGTGCGCACCATGAAGATGGGCGGCAAGGAAACATCCGAGATGCAGTTCTGGACCAAGGAAGAGTACCTCAAGTTCGCGGACGAGATGATGGAGAAGCCGCGTGAGTTCCTGATGTTCGAGATCCTCTACTGGACCGGAATTCGCGAGGGCGAGATGCTTGCGCTCATGCCATCGGCCTTCGACCTGTCCCGCGGGACCATGCGCATTGGCAAGTCGCACCAGCGCTTCGACGGCCGTGACGTAATAACGGACCCGAAGACGCCCAAGTCGATTCGCGCTATCAAGCTCTCGAAGTTCCTGGTCGAGGAGATAACCGACTACCTCAAGTGTCATCCGGAGATTTGCCCCAGCGACCGCATCTTCCCGGTTACCAAGTACCAGATTTCACGCGCGATGAAGAACGGTTGCCAGAAGAGCGGGGTAGAGAAGATTCGCGTGCACGACCTGCACCACGACCACGTGAGCCTGCTCAACGACAAGGGTTTCACCGCCCTCGCGATCGCTGATCGCATGGGACACGAGGCGACCGACATCACGTTTCGCTACGCCCACCTGTTCCCAACTGTGCAGGAGGACATGGCCAACGCGCTTGACGACGAGAGAGGAGAGTTCTAGGTGCCCTGCCCCAACTACCGCGGGAAGCGGACCATCTCCAAGGCGTTCCGCGTGAGCCGCGAGGAAAGCGAACGCATAGAGCTGCTGGCGAAGGTGGCTGGCGCCACACAGCAGGAGTACATCATGGTCAAGCTGGAGGACAAGGTGCTCACCGTGGTGCCCGACATCCGCACCTACAAGATGCTCTGCGACTCGATGCGCCAGGTCTACCAGGAGCTCTGCCGCCTGCGCGATTGCTCGACCATGGACGAGCGTCTGATCGCGAAGATTGAGCTGTTGAGCGACCTGTTCATCGGCATCGCCGGAGACGCACCGCACGGCGAGCTGGAGAAGGAAGGCGACTTGATTGCGGAGATGGAGCGTGGGTAGACGGTCTGCTGCTTCTTGGGGTGAAGTTGGCGCCAGACCAAACGGAGATACGGATAGATATGGGCTTTTATGATTTAGACCGTTTGGACCGAATTTTTCGGTGCAGGAAGACCCTACAGGGAAAAGCGCCTCTCCCGTCTCCTTGATGATGTACGGGTAGTGAAGGCTCTCTTTCCTGCATAGGGATGAGTGCGATTTGCTTATATCTTCCACGCAGCCGGCCGCTTCTCATTCGGGATCGCTTCATCCTGTGTCTCGACAACAGATGCAGACAAGACCACTACACGGATAGTCTGTTTTATTGCAGTCTTCAATAACTTGCTAGTAATTTGTGCGTGAGATAGCGCTTTAGAGTTGTCGGCAAGTCAATTCAATTTACCTTCACAGCGTGGAAGCTTAGTCTCTCACGCTCGGGTCAATCCACTTAGAAAGTCGCTGAGCACAGTATGTGGGCAAACAACTCGCATACTCAGCGATGTCGGCCTTATGTGCGATGGCCTCAAACCGCAATATGTCGACATCCGATGATCCCGATTCCCCCAAGATTGAAATGACTTCCTTTGCGATCATACGGTCGTCAAGCACGTTTTCGCAGAACATAGCTGCGCGCGCATTGGAAACCCCATATTTGACCTTCCTTTGCAACAGGCAGAGATTGTCCAAGTTCTCCTCCGTTGCAAAAGCTGGATGCTGCTTGACGGAGTCAATGAGGCATGATATGAAATGGCTAAGGGAAAACCGGATGACTCCCGAAACGATGCTCTCGACTTTTGTAAGCTGAAACTTTCTGCTGGGCCTAAACGTATCGTTTAAATAGCTTGTGATTTGAGACACGTCACTGCCATCAATCCAGAGGGCGGTAGTGGCAGCTAGCATATTGCTGTCGAGGGGATACGCTGCATCGGGATTTGGCAGAAGAAACGCGTTTGCTACTGTGCCGATATCGGAACAGCCGCCTCCGAGGAATTCGGCACCTTCCCTAGATTCAATCCAGCGCGATAGCGAAGCCGCACTCCTTATCCCCGATTGCATCAGGTGGCATAAAGACGCTTGGTCGGTATTAACGGCATCCAGAGACTTGTAAATCGCCTGGAAGAGCTTGAGGAGCCGTTCTTTCATTTCATCATCGGAAGAGACATATGCGAATGTGGAAACGCATATGCTCATCACATCGTCTTCGCTTCCATCAGAGGACATAATCCCCGAAATGTAGCTTTCAATCGCTTCGAGAGGGCGCACTTTCATTGCCGATAGAGCGCGTGCGCGCGCCCTATCGCACTCTAAATTTATTTCGAAAGCATTTGTTAGCTCGTACTCCAGCTGAGGATCACCAATATGTTCCAGGATTGTGCTCAGTACGGATTGGCCAGGAAGGGTTCGGCGGGGATTCTTCTCTCTATCAAAAACATCTGTGAACAGGTTTTGTATGGCACTCTCACACCGCTCGGTGTTCGATTCTTTCATGAGCTCAGAATACATTCTGTTGCTGCTTATCCTGCCAGTATCCTCTGCAACCAGAATGCTTCCCTCGCTGTATTTGCCGGATCTTGCTGTCCTCCCGATAAGATTCTGGAAATCCCTCGTACGTGGAGTTTCGTCTCCCCGACGTGCGCCCGTGACAATCAAGTACTTTATAGGCAGGTTTACGCCTTCCGCAAGTGTAGACGTGCACGCGATACATTTTGCAAGGCCATGCTCGACGGCGAACTCTACCGACTGGCGAATAGCACCCTGCAGGTCGCCGTAGTGAGGCAGCACTCCCGCACTGATTCCTGAGCTTAGTCTATTATCGTTTCCGTAATGGAGGCAGACGAGATTGGAAAGTCTCTCCAATTCCTCCTCAGATGCGGATGACTTAAGGTTCGGAAGGTTTGCTTCCCGATGGAGCAAATCATCCAATCGTTTAAATAACGGTTGTATCGAAATCTTCTTGGGAACGTAGATCGCACAAGCACCATTCGGAAGTAGCCTATTCGCGTAATAGATGGCAAGATCGCGAGCGTAATCTGCGTTCTTATTGCCCATTTCAGGGAAGTACCGCTGCTTAGTCTCTCTACCTAATCGTTTAAGTGGCTGCGAGGTCAGATCGACTCGAACGAAGAAGTCTTCATTTGATATGTCGTCAGCTTCAACATATGAAACCTTTTTGCCCTTCTGCTGTATGAAGCCAACCGACTTATCAGTTACTTGGATATTTTCACTTACAGCAAGAAGGCTCGAATCGCCAAAAGCCCAGTTCGCAATCTCGTCGGCATTGGAAACAACTGCCGAGATAAGTACCTTCTGGGCGTCAGGCTTCGCTCTAAATATTTCAGTGAGAAGTAGTTCATAGCCGGGACCTCTCGATACACTGTCCAGCAAATGAGCCTCATCGAATACAAACAGCCCAGCATCGTCTAGAAGAGGAGCACTGTGATGAATCGTATAGCCCAACTTCTCGGGGGTGAAAACCAGGACCTTTGGTCCACTCGGGCTTTGCTCCAGCCACGAATCGACTTCCATCACGTCCGACGTCTGCCTGACATCCGCTATTCCCCTAAGGGCAATCGATAAATTGCGCGAGATTTCAGAGCAAAGAGCACGTAGGGGCGCAACGACGACGGACAGGGTGCTTCTGCCTGCGAGAATGCTTGACCGTAACAGCAGCTCGATGCTCTTGGTTTTGCCAGTTCCCGTAGGCAACTGTACAAAGGCATTTCCTCCGGAGAACACTCCCGCTCGTCCAATCTGCTGCTGTGCCTGCCATAGCAATTTTGGGAACGACGCCTGTGCTAGATACGGTTTCCACTCTTCGAGTCCAATTTTGGTGTAGGCAGGCAGAAGGGACCTCGTTGAGAATGAGAGTGAATCGAGAATCGAGACGTATAGCACTCCGCCAAAGAAGAGGTCTTCGGGATTTGCGTCGGTAAGCAGCGACGCCGCCTCCTCGATGACATCAGCTTCATCTACATCTCCGCCCTCTAAGTATTGCCCCAAGATGTGCAGCTCTTCAGGGATAGGATTGCCGGGATTCAAAAGGTACGAGACGAAGCCGTGCAGGGTTCCGGCCCTTGTGCCGTAATAATCGGCGTTCTTGACCTTGCCGGCAGCGACTTTGGAGCTCCCATAGTTTCCTAGCAAGAAGTAGGTCGCCATTGCAAGCGTCCAGTAGCCGTCGCTGAATAGAGCATTTCGGTCATCGTTGGACGCGGCATCGTAGAAGGCTCCCGTCTTCTTCAAGTCCAGCAGGAACCCCTCCCCGTTGTTGCCGGATAGTCTGGCATCCACATACGACGACAAGGTCAATATCGATGAGTAATGCAGCTCGTCCGAATTCATTCCGAAGTCCGGGATAGCAGACGAGTCTACGAAAAATTCCGTAGCCTTTGCCTGCGCCTTCGCGTATTTTAATTCGCGGTCCGACCGTTCGCCGTAAATCATGACGTGCACCTGTCGTAAATCTCACGTATCAAATCCATGAGATGCGATCTGTGAATGACGAAAACCGTTCCGCCTTCGGCGATATACAGGTCCGACGCGCTTAGCCCTTCTAGATGGTGTTCCGCGTTGCCAATCCCAGCAATCGCGCCTATGGCAAAAGCTTCCTTGAAGGGATGCTCGCTCGCATTCATGAATCTCTTTAATTCGCTCGAGGTGAGGATGTCTCCTGCGTCCAGGCTTCTCTTGCCATAGTACGCGAGAGTCATTGCAATTCTGCTCCGATCCTTAGGGGAGTCTTTTGCTGCATCTGAAATGGCGCCTTTGAGATCTGTGCTACTGCTCCGGGATTTGACTTCAATTGCGAGCAGCTCATCGAACTTGGATGGGTTCGACGGATTTTCCATCTTGAAGGCAACGATATCGGTGCCGTGCTCTGAACTATTCTTGTCTGACCTGCCATACTGCTTGTAGCGAGGAACTTCATACCCCTCCACGAACTGGACCAGGTCGCTGATTGCTATTTCGGCGAAATCCCCCGCCATAATCTGGGGGACATCTGGGATGACGTTCTCTCGAAGATACTCATTTTCTCCAATTTCAAAAAACTCAGAGTATTTGCGGAGCTCGTCATCTCGTATGTAATGTCTTCGAATGTGTCGCGCCCATTCAACGAGTGCCGCATCATCTATTGCGCCCTCTAGACGAAAGCATTCCACACTGCATCCTTCAATGGACACTTCATCTTCCTGCACCAGCCAATCAATAAAGCAAGGGCGTGGGAGTTTCCTGATATTCGATTGATTGATAGCGGTGTTTGCCAAAGTAACTCACGATTCCCTGCAATTGCCTGATTTAAATCCCAAGTTTTTTGCGAGCAGCGGCTACGACGTCGCCGCCTTGATGAAAATCGGGGCTCCCGCTGCTCGCCAAATCCATCGGCACTATGCGTTCGGCCAGGTACTGGAATAGGTCCTTAGCCTGAGCTTTTTCGAACACCTCATCTTCGTTCGCTCCGTCTAGGAGCATCTGCGTGATCATCCTCGTTTTCTCGAGAATCTGCTGTTCACGAGACATGACTGCGCCCGCTAGCTTCTTATTTTTTGCCATCGAATAGCTCTTTGTTCTCGATGACCTCGTCTGCGGCGAGTGACGTGATGAGAGCCGATAGGCTCACGCATTTCTCCTGCGCGATTGCCTCCAGTGCCCCCTTGAGCTCCGGCGTTGCCGCGAAGATAATCCGCTCGGTTTTCTTCGCGCCGAGGATGTGCTTCCTAAGCTCCTGTTCTCCCATCCGAGCCTCACCTCTTACGGTCGTGTATCTTTCATAAAACTTATGAAAGATTTTACCACGTGCAGAAGCTCCATTGAGTTGCGTTATGCATGCCCATTGACGACTTGCATCCAAGGACGAACAGCCTACTTCCACGTGAGACGCAGCAAAGCAAACCTGTAGCGCAGCTGTACTTGAAACGTCCCAGCTGAAATTTCGCTGCGCCGCCCCGCTTGTCGGCGTTGGAGATGCTGCACAAAGTGAGACGTCCGAGGCGAATTTAGGAAATCCGTCCAAGCGAGATCTCGTTAGGCTTGTTGACGGGTCCGTCCCCGAAGCAGCCTGTTATCACATGTGCGCATTCCGCATCGACTACCAGCATCTGTCGTCGGAACAGCCACGTTTTGCCATCACAGATGACGCCGCGCCCGCCACAGTGCGAACCATTTCCTGTGCGCACACGACTCTCTGCCTCGTCAGCAGTCGCCCATCGGAGCGCATGCTTTCACATCGCAGAGCAATTGCATTCACCGAGCATGTCGACATCGACTGGGTACCCCGTCCCGCCATCCACATCACGATTCCCGCGCAACCACAGCGAGGGCGAAAATTGTCCCTGGAACCTCCACTCGTCCGACTGACAACCTCCTGGGAACCAGCGGGAACCCCTTCGGTTCCTGCCTTGGACACGCATTGGCGCACGGAACCCACCGGGCACACAAGGGCACGTGATGTTTTCGAAAAACTTCAGCCGGGAGACCGGCATTCCAAGGCCGGCGAAACATTTTAGAAAACACCGGAGGGCGACCCGCCCTCCAAGACCTCCTTCGCTTTCCACTCTTGTATGCCCGCCGGAGCCCGAGCGTCAGCCGCGCCAGAAGGCGGAAGGCCAAAGGGGCGAACCGTCGGAAAACAAGGAGGTCGATCATGTTCGAACTCAAGCAGAAGGCCATCAGGGCAGCGGCAACCTTCCTCGACCGTTGCGGTTACGAGGTCATCGGCACCGAGTGGGAGTCCGAGGACGGCGGCTACATCGACGTGGTAGCGCGCGACGAGGATGCAATCGTGTTCTGCGACGTGCAGGCCCGCAGGGGCGTCGAGAAGGGAATGCCCGGGGAGAGCCTGGGAGTCCGCGAGCGCATGGAGATCAACGCGGTCAAGTGGTTCGGCGAGCACGGGGACGACCCGGACAACGTGGACGTCACCATCTGCTTCGACAGCATCGCGATGCTGGTCATCGGCGAGGACCGTGCGCTCCTAAGGCACCACATCAACTGCCTGGGATCCGGAACGATCGCCGCCACGGACGAGTAGCGATCCGCTGGCAACGCCGAGACCGCCCCGGGCACCGCGCCCGGGGCGGCCTCCCCGAACGATCAAGAGAGGAGCGATCCACATGACGCAAACGACGATGGAGATGCGCAACGAGATACAACTGGGACTTGAGCCGCTGTTCACAATCAAGGACCTGGCAGCTTACCTGCAGGTGAACACCACGACGGTGTACAGGCTCATCAAGGACGGCGCGCTCTGCGGAGTGCGGATCGGGCAGTCCCTGCGCTTCACGCGCAAGAACGTCGAGGGCCTGCTGGAACGCCGTGTCGTCGATAGGATTCAATAACAGCGCAGCATCGGCCCCGAACTGGCGCAGGTTCGGGGCCAACCATCAGAACGAGGTGTCCCCGCAGTACACCGGAACCTGCCCTGACGATTCCGCTTTCCGCCCGGTGTGCCGTTCGTAGAGCCTCCATAGGAATATTCCGAGTGTCGCCGACGCGTTGACGACCGTTTCGGCCCAGAGGGAATCGTCCACAACGTACTCACCAGGTGCCTTCCCGTGTGCTGTCGACTTGTCGCTTCGCAAATTGTCAATCGAGCTCCCTAGGCTCCGAAGCTGCGCGGCGAGGGTCTTCACCTCCTGCGGAGTAGACGGATCACAGGCATCCACCAGCTCTTTCACCACCTTGGAGGTTAGTTTTGAAAGAGATAAGTTTCCCACGGAGGCGTTCGGGTCCATATCTTGGATAATTGCCTTGAAGACCCCTTCCAGCGTCGACGCCGCAAGAGCAACGGACTGATCGGGGCAATCGTAGACGTCGCGCACTGCGTGCTCAAAGTTTGCATACGCACTTGCGTTGGCCTTGCCCAGGATGTTCTTCATCACCGGGATGCATGGGAGTAGCCCGGGGGTCTCGATGCCGATGTCGGCTGCCATTTTTATCAGAATATCATTGGGCATTTCTGCAAGTGTGCGCCCAAGGTCTATGTGGCCGTCCTTTTCGTAGACGGAAAAGTTTTCCCAGAAATTGCCGTCATCTTCATGCCAGCGTCGGACATACTCTTCGACCTGTCTGTATTTCGATTCGTTGAACAGGTCCCAAAGTGCGCTTTCCACCCGGGTTTTCAGCCTCTGCATGTACAGAGGGGATATCTTTCTGTAGTCATCTTCCATCATGTTCATCTGCTCCATACGGCCGTATCCTAATCGACGAGTATTGGTTCGGGCAACCGAGGGGCTGCTCGAACTGTTTTCCGAATCGCTTAGCGCTGCTGTGGAAATCCGTGTTCTTTTCAGATTGAAGCAAAACTTCCGAATTGCAGAAGAAGAACTATGTTCGGTCGGTGCTGCAACCGTTTTTGTTTTCCCAGCTCATTTATTCTACCAGCGAACACAAGTCTTAACGGTCCCTTCAGCCCGAAAGGCCACAGTAGAAAATGACGATGCATCGCATCGGAAGACTTTCATCGGCATTTAAAACCGTTCGATAATGAACTGTTTGTGGTATAATGCTCCTATTATAGTAAGTAGCCCATCTTGTATCACGTTCGTTCGAACGCTCACAAGATGGCACTTGGCTCGGGGGATCGGGGAGGGTTGGTCGAGTATGACACCGACCTCCGCCGTCGACCGCTCCACCTTGCCCTGGGCATACGTCATCCGCCCGCGCCGCTGATTGCGTAGCGCCTGCAGATGACTGCGGGGGCTGCCCCCGCTCCCCGTTGCTAGCAGACAAGGAAATGCCGGCAGCTTCCACGTAAAGTCGGCGATGCAAAGGAGAATACCATGACGAAACGAAAGTACAGGTTCGTCCACTGCCGGCTCTCGGAAGCCGACTTCGAACGCTTCCACGAGCACGCCGAGGAGCTCGAACTCGCTCCATCGGAGTACCTGCGCTATATAATCCGCATCTCCGTGAAGACGGGCGAAGACAGCGGCAAGGTCGTCGCGCTGGATACGAAGACCATGCCGCAGATATACGGCGAACTCGTACTCTGGGGCCATCACTACAACCAAGTCGTGCGCGCTGAACACCATCGCGCTCTTTGCCAGCCGCGGTGGCAACAACATCGACTACTTCGTCGAACGGCTCGAGCGCGCCAACCGTAACCTGGAGGATGTGAGGGTCGGCGAGCACGACGTCGAGAACAGGATTCGGAAACTTGAGGGCACTACTCTGGTGGGTGGTCAGTGATGCCGATAGTGAAGACGATATCGAGGCATACCAACTGCCAGAAGGTGAAGACGTACCTGGAGAAACGCAACCGCGCCCGCACCTACAAGCACTTCATCATCTCGCCCGACCCCGACGACCACATAGACCTTCCCGCCCTGCGCGAACTTGCAGGAGCGTGGCCATGAAGTTCTTCGGCGACTACCAAGTGGCCATCGTGTACCACGACGACAACCAGAACCGGATCCCGCATGCGCGCCTGATCGTGAGCTGCACCAACCCGGTCACCGGAAACCGGCTGCACACCGACAACCCTTTCGCGCTGAGCTGCGCTCTTCAGGACATGGCGCATGATAGGGAACAGACGTGCTTTCCAACGTGATGGAACGCGACGAGGGACTGTCGCGCCTAGCGGCAAAGGATGAGCCGGAGAAGACCGCCAGGACGATGCAGCCGACGTACATGAGCCGCCCAGAACACGAGCTCGTGGACAGTGGCGCATACTCCTGGGTTGCAGACATCCGAAGCCGCGCATCCGTGGCAAAGGGCCTTGCGTGCAACGAGAGCGAGTTCCGCAGCATCCTGGACATGCTGGACGTGACGGTGGCGGACAACTCGCCGAAGGCAACCAACCGGGACTGGATCTACTCGCTTGCAGACGACCCCAAGTGCAAGGTGACCAGCGGGCGCCTGGGATACCTCTACAGCCGATGCTCGCTCGAAAACGGGTTCGAGAACAAGGCTGCCTACCACCCCGACGCCGCGTCGTCGCGGACGATCCTGGAGGCCGCGAAGGACGCCGCGGTTCTGAAATTCCGCCGTGTGCTTGGGGGATGGATTGCCCATGGCGCGCCTCGCTTTCCTCCGTTGCGGTCATCATGCCGAAACGGAAATCGACTTGTCAACGGATCTGGGACAGATTCAGATTCAGCGATTCTACGAAGGGGCTTGCGGAGCGGTTTCTCGCCGTGTGCGACGCCGATGAGCTTGATGCGGACCTCCAAAGGCAGCTCACCCTGGTCATGGAGATCTTCAGCGGGTTCGGCGAGGCGCCGTCGCCCGGAAGGCGCGCAAAGCGCGAGAAAGGGCCCAGCGACGATCTCTTCGGGATGTCTCGATGCTAATCCTGGGCCGCGATTGGGAGGCGCAAGCGCTTCCGAGCGCACGCGCGCGTGTCGGCGCGGCGAGGGACCGCAGGCGCCCTGTGCGGGCAACCAAGGCAATCAGAGGCAATTTGATGAAAAAGATATATACTATTTTCATCAAAAAGGAGGAACACTATGACAGAAGCAGAGGCCATCGCTAAGCGCATAGAGAGCTTCGGCGCCGGCAGGGCCTTCACAGCCGCCGACTTCTCCGACGTCGCAGGCCGACGCAATGCTGCCAACGCGCTCGGGCGCTTGCATGCAAAGGGAGGGATCGCCCGCGCCATCCGCGGCGTCTACTACGCGCCGGAGCGCAGCGCGCTCATGGGCACCGAGGTGCCGGCCAGCGCCGACGAGGTCGTGCGCGCCGTCGCCCGTGCCAACAAGTGGATCGTCGCACCGTCCGGCGACGCGGCGCTCAATGCGCTGGGCCTCGACACGCAGGTACCCGCAAAGCTCGTCTACGTCAGCAGCGGCCCGTACAAGCGCTACGAGTACGGGCCGTACGATATCGAGCTCCGGCACCGCGCCAACCGCGACCTGCTCGACTGCTCGCAAGTCACCTGCACCATCGTGCAGGCCCTCAAGGCGCTCGGGCGCGAGAACGTGGGCGACGAGGAAATCAGAACGCTCGCGCGCAACCTCACGGAAGAGCAGGCCGGCGCGTTCCTGGAAGAGTCGGCGGGGCTCACCTCCTGGGTTGCCGACGCCGCGAAGAAGATATGGGAGGCGAGGCATGGACAGGATCGCTAGGGCCTCAACCGACGAGCGCAGACTGGTCTTCGAGGCCGCTGCGCAGAGGATGGCGCTTGCGCCGGCCGTCGTCGAGAAGGACTTCTGGGTGTGCTACACCTTGGACCACCTGTTCCACAGAAGCGGCTTCGCCGAGTCCATGGTGTTCAAGGGCGGTACGAGCCTGTCGAAGGCTTTCGGGCTCATCGAGCGCTTCTCGGAGGACATCGACCTCATACTCGATTGGCGACTCCTGGGCTATGGCGAGGACGAACCGTGGGAGCCGCGCAGCAACTCGGCGCAGGAGCGGTTCAAGGCCGACAGCATCGACCGCGCGAACGCCTTCCTGGCCGACGCCTTCGTCCCGAAGCTCAGGGCTACGCTCTCCGAGTCCCTTGGCACCGAGGCGTCCGTTAGGCGCGGGGCCGAGGAGGAGACCGTGTACTTCGACTACCCGCGCTCCTACGAGTCTGCGGGCACGCTCGACACCATCAAGCTGGAGATAGGGCCCATGGCGGCGTGGTCGCCCTCCGAGGAGGCGGCGATAACCCCGTACGCGGCGGACGTGGTTCCGTTCGGGCTCGAGCTGTCGACCACGGTGCGCACCGCGAGTCCCGAGCGCACGTTCTGGGAGAAGGCCACCATCCTGCACCAGGAGGCCAACAGGCCCGAGGGCAAGGCTATGCCCAGGCGCTACTCCCGCCATTACTACGACATGTATCGCCTCGGCCACTCGTTCGTGCTCGGCCGCGCCGTAGCGCAGCCCGGCCTCCTCGAACAGGTCGTCAGGTTCAAAGAGAAGTTCTACCGCACGCCGTGGGCCAAGCTGGCCGACGCGAGGCCCGGCACGCTCAGGCTCGCCCCTCCAAAGGGCAAGCTCGACGAGTTGGCGGCCGATTACGCCTCGATGAGGCCGATGCTGTTCGGCAGCTACCCGAGCATCGATGAGATAGTCGCCTACATGGTGGAGCTCGAGGAGACCATCAACGGGCTAAGCTGACCAAGGGCGCCCCAATTCCGGGCGTCTGCCGGAATCGAAGAGGCCAATTGGCCCAAGGAAAACAGCCGCTCGAAGGCGGCGTAAAAGCTGTCAATGGAATCGGGGTAGATTCAGATTCAGACCGACGTCACCGAATTCAAGGCGGGCGGCACCAAGCCCCGCCTTTCGCCCGTGGTCGACCTCTGCAACGACGAGGTCGTCGCCTACCCGATGTCCAGGTCCCCGAGTATGAAGATGGTTCTCGAGATGCTGGCGGGCCTCGAGCGCGGGCTCGATGGCGAAGGCGCCCCGTTGCTGCATTCGGACATGGGCCGGCGGTACCAGATGCCCGCCCACAGGCTCGCGCTCGAGCGGATGGGGGCCGCCCGGTCCATCTCCCGCAAGGGAAACCGCCTCGACAACGCGAAGGCCGAGAACTTCTTCTCGATGGTCAAGACCGAGCCCTACTGCGATTGGGAGGG
>OLRT01001065.1_pt1 | contig 20169 bp, 19 predicted proteins | sample 1672021 | NCBI WGS metagenome assembly OLRT01 (sample SAMEA3136637, study PRJEB25190) | human gut metagenome | reverse complement strand
TGCCGGTACCCACGGAAAAACGACGACCACATCCATGATCAGCCAGATTCTTCTCGCAGCAAAGGCTGATCCTACCATTTCCGTCGGTGGAATCTTAAAAGCCATTGAAGGAAATATAAAAGTAGGCAAGTCCGATATTTTTGTATCCGAAGCGTGTGAATATACCAACAGTTTTCTCCATTTTTATCCACGATACAGTGTTATTTTAAACGTGGAAGCGGAACACCTTGACTTCTTTAAAGATCTCGATGATATCCGTCACTCCTTCCGTCTCTTCGCCGAGAAGCTTCCCGAGAACGGCATCCTCATCATCAACAGCGATATTCCGAACTACGAGGAAATCACCAAGGGCCTGCCCTGCCGGATCGTCACCTACGGAAGCAGCGCCGACAGCGAATACAGTGCTTCCGATATCACCTTCGACGACCACGCACACCCCACCTTCACCTTTGTGAAAAAAGGCCAGCCTGTGGCTCAGTTTTCCCTCAAGGTTCCGGGCATCCACAACGTATGGAACGCCACCGCTGCCCTGGCCCTCGGCGACCTTCTGGGCATTGACATCGAAACCATGAAAAAGGGTCTCTCCGAGTTCTCCGGCGCTGACCGCCGTTTTGAGAAAAAAGGCGAGATTGGCGGCGTGACCATCATCGACGATTACGCGCATCATCCCACAGAGATCATGGCTACGCTGAAGGCAGCCAAAAACTGTCCGCACAAAAAGCTCTGGTGTGTCTTCCAGCCCCATACATACACCCGTACCAAGGCCCTAATGGATGATTTCGCCAAAGCTCTCTCCATGGCTGACGAGGTCGTGCTGGCTGATATCTATGCTGCCCGCGAGACCGACAATTTGGGCATCACTTCCGATACCCTTCGGGAAAAGATTGAGGCCCTCGGAACCCCCGCCCACTACTTCCGTTCCTTCGATGCGATCGAGAATTACCTTCTCGAAAATGCAGAGAGCGGAGACTTGCTTCTGACCATGGGTGCAGGAGATGTTTACCAGATTGGGGAACATATCTTAGGAAAATAAATTTCACGATAAAAAGAGACGTACGGCTCAGGCTTACGTCTCTTTTTTGTTATGGCGACAAGGAAAATGCACGCACTTGTGCAAGTGCATTTGACGACCGCTAATCAGAGCGAAATTTATCTCGCTCTGTGTGAAAAAGTTATCCACCTTATCCACAGTTTTATTCACATTCCATTTTTCAGATTCTGTGGATGGCGCTGTGGAAAAAGTGATTTACATAACTATTTTCCCGTAATATGTCGAATTCTGTAGAATCGTTGATTCTATCTCATTTTCTCCGGTTGCGCTTCTTTTTTATCCACCGATTTATCCACATTTTCCACATTTTCCACAGGCCTGTCACTGAGAAAAATCCCCGCATATTTCTCCGTACGGCGTACAAAAAGGCAGGGTTATACACACCGCCGGATCACGACGGAAACGGAGAAATTTTCCATGGAGAAACCCTCTCCGGTACTTGCTTCCGGACCTCTTTCTATGTTATACTGTATGTCAGACTGAGCAAAAGTATTCAGCCGCAGCGCGTACGAGCCCTGCGGCTTTAAATGACTCATGGATATCAACGGAAAGGAAACAGTTTTTTAAAAGGTGAGGCTATGAACAACATTCAGCTACAGAAAAAGCCCGATATGGATGTGACGCTGGTACGGAACGTCTTTCTGGATGAGTATATGCCGGAAGCCAGCGGAGAATTTGTAAAGATTTACCTCTATCTTCTCCGCTGCGCTTCCGGTGAAAAAGAGATCTCCATGGGCCGCATTGCAGATATTTTTGAACACACGGAGAAGGACGTGACCCGGGCCCTGAAATACTGGGAGAAAATGCAGCTTCTCTCCCTCTCCTATGATAATGAAGGAAATCTGACGGGCATCGATTTCCTGGAACCCTCCCCGAAGGCCGCCGTTCTGCCGGAGAAGCCCGCTTTCGTGGCCCCGCCCAAGGTTCCCTTAAGTCCGGATCGGATCGCGGAACTCAAATCCCACGACGATATGGAGCAGCTTCTCTTCATCGCCGCCCGCTACATCGGCCGGCCCCTGACTTCCACGGAGATTGGAAACATCCTGTACTACTATGATTCCCTTCATTTTTCCACGGATCTCATCGAATATCTCGTGGAATACTGTGTCTCCAAGGGAAACAAAAGTTGCCACTACATGGAAAAGGTGGCTTTAGGCTGGGCCGAGGAAGGCATCACCTCCGTACAGGAAGCGAAAAACAGCACCAATCTCTACCATAAAAAATATTATTCCGTACTGAACGCCTTCGGCATCAAGGGCCGCGGACCGGCGCGTACGGAGAAGGAATACATCGACCGCTGGACGGACACCTTCCATTTTACGCTGGATATCATTGAGGAGGCCTGCAACCGGACCATCGCCAAGACCCATTCCCCGAGCTTCGCCTACGCGGACAAGATCCTCGAAGACTGGTCGAAAAAGAAGGTCCGCCACTTAAACGACATCAAGCCCCTCGATACGGAGCACGCGAAGACCAAGGTGAAAAAACAGCCCAAGACGATCGCTTCCAACCGTTTCAACAATTTCGACCAGCGGGATTACGATTTTGACCGCCTCGAAAAAGAACTTTTAAACCACTGATAGAAAAAGGAGGCAGCCATGGCGCTGAAAAATACCCAGTACGATGAGATTATGCGGGAATATTACCGCAAACAGACAGAAGACCGCCATGAGCAGGAGGAACGCATCCGCCGAGCCACAGAGGCTCTCCCGGAGCTTGCCGCCATCGATCATGAGATCGCTTCTCTTAGCGTCTCTTCCGCGAGAAAAGCCCTCGAAGGCGATGAGACAGCCCTCTCCCACCTCCGGGAGGATATCAAGGCTCTCAGTGAGAAAAAAACAGAGCTTCTTACCTCCCACGGTTATCCGGCGGATTATCTTGAAATGCATTACCACTGCCCGGACTGCCAGGACACTGGCTATATCGGTCAGGAGAAATGCCACTGTTTCCGCCAGGCCGTCATCGATCTTCTCTACACCCAGTCCAACATCCGGGACATTCTGGAAGAGGAAAATTTCGATCATTTTTCCTTCCGTTACTATTCCGATACGTCGGTGAGCCCCACCACCGGCCTTTCTTCCCTTGTCACAATGAAAAATCTTGTGGCGGAATCCATGGATTTCATCCGGAATTTCGACACGGATTTCCAGAATTTCTTTTTCTACGGTGATACGGGCGTGGGCAAGACCTTTCTCTCCCACTGCATTGCCCGGGAGCTTCTGAAAACGGCCCATTCGGTGATCTATTTTTCTGCCTTTGAGCTCTTCGACCTTCTGGGCCGGACCACCTTCCAGCGCGGAGAAACCGAGGAGGAGATGAAGAACATGCACGCCTACATTTTCGACTGTGACCTTCTCATCATCGACGATCTCGGCACGGAGCTTACCAACTCCTTTATCTCAACCCAGCTTTTCCTCTGCATCAATGAGCGGCTGGCGAGACGGAAATCCACGATCATTTCCACGAACCTCGGGCTCAACGTTTTCCGTGACACCTACTCCGAGCGAGTCTTTTCCCGGATCACCAGCAGCTACAAAATGAGAAAGTTTTTCGGAGACGACATCCGGATCCTGAAAAAGCTGAAAAATCCCGGAAGTTTAAGCTGAAAACACCGGTATTGCCCTTGACCTTCCCGAAAACTTCCTATATGATAAGTATGAATATACGTCATATCTTTTTTAGATGGAGGATAAAAAAACATGCAAGTAACAGATGAACGTAACCTGGAAACCATTCCTGTAGGCCCCTTAGGGATCATTCCCCTGGAAAGCTGCAAAGAGCTGGGTGATAAGGTCAACAGCTATCTGGTTGCCTGGCGCAATGAGCGGGAGCATGAGCACAAGAGCAACATTGCTTTCAAGGGCTATCAGAGAGACAGCTATATCATCGGCACAGCAACCCCCCGTTTCGGTTCCGGTGAAGCCAAAGGTGTCATCAAGGAATCGGTCCGCGGAGACGATCTCTACATTATGGTTGACGTGTGCAACTACAACATGACCTATTCCCTGTACGGTTATACCAACCACATGTCCCCGGATGACCATTTCCAGGACCTGAAACGTATTATTGCTGCCGTAGGTGGAAAAGCAAAGAGAATCACTGTTATTATGCCTTTCCTGTATGAGAGCCGCCAGCACAAGCGTACCGGCCGTGAATCTCTCGACTGTGCCCTGGCCCTGCAGGAGCTTGTGGATATGGGTGTTGACAACATCATCACTTTCGACGCTCACGATCCCCGTGTCCAGAATGCGATTCCTTTAAAAGGCTTTGAGACCGTACAGCCTGTTTACCAGTTCATCAAGGGTCTTTTCAAGGCTGTTCCGGATCTTCACATTGATAAAGACACCATGATGATCATCAGCCCGGATGAGGGCGGCATGGGCCGTGCCATCTACATGTCCAACGTACTCAGCGTGGATATGGGTATGTTCTACAAACGCCGCGATTACGCCCGCATCGTAAACGGCAAGAACCCCATCGTTGCTCATGAGTTCCTGGGTGCTGACGTAGAGGGCAAGGATATGGTCATCATCGACGATATGATCTCCTCTGGAGACAGCATGATCGAGGTTGCCACCGAGCTGAAAAAGAGAAAAGCCGGCCGCATCTTCATCTGTGCTACTTTTGGTCTTTTCACCGACGGTATGGACAAGTTCGACAAGGCTTATGAGGAAGGTCTCTTCGACTACCTCCTGACCACCAACCTTGTATACCAGACACCGGAGCTTCTTCAGAAACCGTATTATGTAAACTGTGATATGAGCAAATACATCGCTTACATCATCGATACTCTGAACCATGATACCTCCATCAGCAGCCTCTTAAGCCCACTGAACCGGATCAACAAGTTCTTAAAAGAGCACAACAATCAGTAATGAAAAACGGGAAGAAATCTTCTGCTTTGAGATTTCTTCCCGCTTTTTTATTCTTTTTCCACCTTTTCAGCGGTTTCCGCTTCCAAAAGGCGGCTGGTGAAAAGAATCACCTGGCTGCCGCTCTTCTTAAGCCACCGGAAGACCGCCAGAAGCCGTTCCGGATCGTACATGGAAAAGGTATCGTCCAGAACAATTGGCATAGATTCCCGGTCGCTTAGCGTCTTTCCGATGGCCATCCGGGCCGCGAAATAGACCTGAGAGAGAGTCCCGTAGCTCTCGTCGGAAAGCCGGAGCGTCTGCTCGCCGGTGCGGACACAGATCTCCATATCCTGATCGAGATAGAGCTCGCCGAAATCTTTTCCCACAATCTCATCCATGATGCCGGAGGCAAAAGCATTGAGCTTTAAGGCCGACTCATCGTAGATCTCCCGGGTGATCTCCCCAATGGCCAGAAGGGCCTGGCTCACGGCCTTGAGCTCCTCGTCAATCGAATCCAGGCGGCTGTCCGTACTCCGAAGCTCCGCCACGGATTCCCTTAAATTCTCGTAATCCAGCTGTTTTTCTCTCAGAGAGTCTTTCACCTTTTCAAGCTGCCAGCGCAGGCGTTCCTGCTCGTCCACCTTCTTTTTCCAGGCTGCTTTTTTTAAGGATTCCCGGGCTTTGAAAAGCTCGGCCTCCGCTTCCAGCATCCGGCTTCTGCTCCGCTGGTAAAAATAGTCGGTTACGCCAAGAAGGACGGCCCCCACAAAGAGAAGGACTTTCGCCCAGATCGGAGGCACATAGATCCCGGCCACGGCGAAAAGGACGGCTCCCAGCATGATGAAAAGGCCGACCACGTTCCGGACCTGTTTGCGGTCCTCCCGCTCTTTTTCCTGCTTTCTGGCAAATTCCTGATCTTCCCTGGCCTTCGCCTCCTTTAAAAGACGAAGACTTTCGAGGGAGTCCTCCTGCTCTTTTTTCAGCCGCTCGATATCCTGCTCAATGTAGTCCATCTTCATACGGATCTCCTGCTGCCGGCTGATGAGATCGGCCTGGGCCTGTTTTTTCTCCCACTCAAGCTCGTCCTGCTGCTTTTCCAGCTTTTCCTGGGCATGGCTCACGTCAATATGGCCTTTTCCGGAAAGATTTCCGAGATAGTTTTTGAGCTCCGAAGCCAGTTCCTTGCCGATGTTAGGCCCGCGCTGCGTCACATAGAGCGTATTTTTCCAGGCATTTTCGCTCATGTTTCCAAGAAGCTCCGGAAGATCCTCCTCCACGGAAAGCTCCTGATCATCCGTCTCGCAATGAAGATGGCCTTTATTCTTGCCGTCCAAGAAATCCCTCTCCAGAAGATAAGTTTTTCCGCCGCTCTCAAAGCGCAGCTTTCCGCTGAGACAGCCATTTCCGTTCCAGGACTGCCAGCGGATGCACTCCTCGCCCTTCAGGCCATAGAACATGGCCAGGATAAATTCATGTATCGTGGATTTTCCGGCGCCGTTCTTCGCCCAGACCACATTGATGCCGTCATGAAAGCTCAGCTTTTCATCCACAAAATTTCCGAAATTTTTTAATTCCGCTTCTAAGATTTTCATCCTTAACTCTCCGCCTCCAGAAGGGCCAGAAGCCCGCAGTACAACGCTTTTCTGGAGATCTCATCTTTTGTATCCTGCCGTTCAAAGTAGTCGATGTAGCGGCCGATCATATCTTTTCCGTGCTGTTTTTTCAGCTCCTTGAGGTTAAATTCCGGCTCGGAAAGATCCCGAACCTCCACCACATTTCCCAGATTCAGAAAATGCTCCGGATCGAAGTCCCGGCCCGGCTTCCGCACGCCCTGAATCTCCAGGCGGTAGATGTCCCGGCTTCCCTGTCTCTGGATAGCCGCCTTCAGTTCCTCCCAAAGGTTCTCCTCCGTGGTATCATTCTTTGACTGAAGGACGACTTTCCGGTAACTGCGGAGGGCGAAGGGCATAAAGCGGGTGGTGAGGAAGCCTTCCTTCCACTCCCCTTCCACAAAGCCGTGCTCGCCCAGATCTTTTTTTCTGATCGGCTCCAGGGCTCCGGCGCAGACCAGCCGGTTCTCCAGCCAGGAATGATACTCGTGGCTGCCGCCCAGGGCGATATAGGAAAAACCGGAAGCTGCCAACTTTTCCGGGTGAAGCTTCATATGCCCCTCCTCCCCGGCATGGACCAGAAAAATCGAAAAAATCCCCTCTTCCTCGGGGCGGAAGCTCTCATAGAGCGGCTCCTGCTGCTGTTTTCTGGTATAGCTCAGGCCGTAAACCACGGTCTGAAGCTCTGGAAAAACAATCTTCTTATTCTGAATCCCATCGAGGAAATGCACATTTTCCGGAAAACGGAAGGTCCGGTAGCTGCTGTCCTCCCGGAGATAATCGCGGTTTCCGGCGATGAAGACCACCTGAGTTTTTCTCAGGGAACCCAGAAGCTCTCCCACTACCTGAAGCTCCCTTGTGAGGGGCTGCCGGTGAAAAAGATCCCCGGAGATCAGTAGAAGATCGATTTTTTCCAGGTTGGCCTGATCCACCAGCCGCACAAAGCTGTCGTAAATCTCCTCTCCTCTGGCCTTACTCCAGGGAAAGCAGCCGTCTGGCACTGCCCCCAGATGGATATCTGACGTATGATAAAATTTCATGATCGTTTCACTCTTTTGTTTTTACTCCAAATTTTTCATTTCACCCTACAGTATATCAAATTTCGGCAAAATTTGGTACTGTTGTTTTTTATAAAAAGAGAGCAACGATTCAAAACAGGCCAAATCGACTGCAAATCAAAAAAATCCAAAATGCAGTCAATGAACACACCGAAAATTTATGACTGTAAAGCCAAAAAATTAAAATGCGGTCAATACATACCTTGAAAATGCCTGACCATTGGCAGATATTCTGCAAAATAGGCACAACGGATTTTCCTTTTTCTGTCATCATCTATTTTTTTCTTATATTTCGCCATAAAAAATCACCTTCAAACTATTATTTTGTTTCATTATAGCTTGAAGGCAATTATTTTTGAAGTTACTATGAAATTTATTAGCAAAGCTCTTTCTTATTCTCCGCGCCAGGTGTGGTAACAATTACTTTGGACGGAGTAATGATCAGCGCTCCCTTTACGTTTGCTGCTCCATGAAACATCTCCCACAACAAGCTTTCCATCCTCGGTAACATCTTTGAACACAACCGGCACTACATTTGGCTCTCCATCTGCACAGGTTGCAAGATCCCACATACCACTTTTTAATAATTTGACAACTGATTCGTTTAACATTGAATATACCTCCTGAATAAGTTATTTGGTGTATCCATGTTAACAAATCAACTTCCGGTTTGGAAAATATTAGCAAATTTCTGAGTCGCTATTATTTTTAATAGTATAGCAGTGAGAATTTATTGTCCATCATAAATAGTGTAACTATATCCCTGCTTCTTTTTGCTCTGATACATGGCGCTATCTGCATTCCGGTAGAGCTCATCAAAAGAAACGTTCTCATCTCCGTCATAGAAACATGCGCCCAGGCTCATTTCTATCTTTTTTCCCTGCATTTCTGCAAGATCAATCTGCCTGATGTTCTGAAAAAGCCGCTCAAAAAACCGCTCTGCTGCCTTTTGTTCCACCATTCCCGTCATAAACATGGCGAACTCATCACCGCCGAGCCGAAAAATCACATCCTTGTCACGGCATGATTTCTGTAACTTCTCTGCAATGGCTATGATAACCTTGTCACCTACCGAGTGACCATATGTGTCATTGATCGATTTGAATTTGTCACAGTCAAGCAGGCAGAGCAGACCGGCTGTTCTTTCCTTTAAAAAAGCAGTGATCTTTTTTTCTCCGCTTCCACGGTTACATAAGCCTGTCATAAGATCCGTCTCTGCCAGATAAAGCAGCTTGTTCTCACGTTTTTTCTCTTCCTCAATACACTCGATACAAAAAAGCACATGCAAAAGTCTGCCATTTTCATCATAGTCTACCGGAAGGAATCTGCTGCGGCACCAACCTATTTTCTGTTCAATAAACTCGTGGGCGATACTGTTTTTCCCACGAAGCCGTTCTTCGATCGTACCGATATCTATAAATTCCAGGATTCCTTCCATTTGTGATTCCGGGCACATTTTCTCCGCAATGCGATTGATATATCCGTAAAAATCATCGCTGACCTCATATTCCCCAGTTTTTGCAATATCTTTTCCAAAATACTCTGTAAATTGGGCTGTTGTCTTTACAATATTAAATTTATGTGTCTGCACATTGATATAATGCATGGATTCATAGATTTTTGAAAGCGATGAGTAAGTGCTGAGTTTTGTCAGGTTATTCGACTTTATAAACGAATTACGCAATTTCAAAAACGAAATCAGCAGCGTTCCAATCATATCCAGAAAGGTCGTCAGCCCTCTGTAATCACTCTTGGGAGGATTATCCACGCCAAAAAATCCTCTTATCTCATCTTTATAGTATAAAGGGCAGACTACCACATTTTTCACATTCTGCTTTTTTAAGATATGATAGGATATATCATGCTCTTCTCTGATATCTTCTATATCATTGATGATCACACTCTGTCCTTCAGAAAATGCTTCATACCACCAGTTGATTACATCCATATCAATATTCTGCAAGGCATCGATTTCAGGGACAATTCCTTCCGCACACCATTCATAGGTATTATCTGTGCAATGTCTTTCCTCACGATCTTCAAAAATGTAGATTCTGTCAGAACCGATATGCTTCCCGAAAAAGCGGATAAATTCATTGATCTGCTCATCCGGTGTATCATAATTAAGCGCCGATCTGAGAGCCTCATTGATAACCAGCTCATACTTTATTATCGTCTTCATATCTATTTTTCTCCACATAAATGAATAGTTTAGCCTAGTATAACGTTTCGAAAATAACTGGACCATTCACGCAGGATGCAGATTCAACTGTGCAATCGGATTTGCAGACAAGTCAATGGTCTGGTTATTTCGAAAACACTATACTAGTATACCCTTACCTGAAAACATCTGTCAATTTCTTCTGACTATAAAATTTAAAATTTCTTATTTGTATGCACAAAAAAAGAACAGTCCTGCTGTTTTTGAACTGTTCTTTCGTATTTACCATTTAAATTTTCTTCAGAAGGCAGATGTTCTCGATCTCGTCGGTCATGGGGAACATATCCACCGGCCAGGCGCCTTCTGCGCGATAGCCTTTTTTCAGGAGATATTTCACATCTCTGGCCTGGGTCTCGGGACCACATGAAATGTAGACTACGGTTTTCGGAGCCAGGCGCGCCACCGCGTCGAGGAAGGCTTCCGTGCTTCCGCTTCGGGGTGGGTCCATGAAGACCACGTCGGCTTTCTCCTCCTGGTCTGCCATATCAATCATGAACTCGCCGGCATCCCCTGAGAAAAAGCGGGCATTCGTGATCTTGTTTCCCTTGGCGTTTCCGATGGCGTCCCGCACAGCGTCGGGATTCAGCTCCACGCCGATGACGTTTCCGGCCTTTTTCGCCGCCAGAAGACCGATGGTGCCGATGCCGCAGTAGGCGTCGATGACGGTCTCTTTTCCTTTCAGGCCCGCAAGCTCCAGGGCTTTTCCGTAGAGCACCTCGGTCTGAACCGGATTGATCTGGTAGAAGGAACGGGCAGAAATCCGGAATTTCAGGCCCATAAGGCTGTCCTCAATGTAACCTTTTCCATAGAGCACCTGCTCCTGTTTGCCAAGAACGGCGCTGGTTCCTCTGCCGTTGATGTTCTGGACAATCGTGGTAATCTCCGGATGTTTCTGCCGGAGAGCTTTCACGAAATTATTTTTGGAGGGAAAGACCGGAGAGGCCGTCACCAGAACCACCATGATCTGCCCGGTAGCAAAGCCCCGTTTTACCAGAACATGGCGGAGCAGGCCGTATCCCGTGTCCTCATCGTAGGTGCGGATCTTGAAGGATTTCAGCATGCCCCGGATCGTTCCGATGATTTCGTCCGCCTTCTGATCCTCGATCCTGCAGGTTTCCACAGGAACGACCCGGTGACTGCCCATCTCGTAAACGCCGGAGATGATATTTCCCCTTCTGTCCCGGTCAAAAACTGCATGGACTTTGTTCCGATAGTGATAGGGCTCCTTCATTCCTTTGATGGAATGGACGGGGCAGATCCCCTTAAAAAGTTTTTTTACCGTCTTCTCTTTTTCCTGCAGCTGTTTCTCGTAGGGCACGCCCTGATACTGGCAGCCTCCGCATTTTTTCGCCACAGGGCAGAGATCTTTGGCTCTGTTCTGCATCGCTTTGTGCCTCTTATTCTGCGTCCAGAAGCGCTTTTAAGGTATCTTTGGTTTGCAGGCCGATGAAACGCTTCACCTCTTCGCCGTTTTTGAAGAGGATCAGGGTCGGGATGCTCATAACGCGGTAGGTTCCGGCGAGATCCGGTGCCTGGTCAACGTCCACTTTGCCGATGTGATAGCCCTCTCCGGCCAGCTCCTCCAGGATCGGAGCCTGACGCATGCAGGGACCGCACCAGGTTGCCCAGAAGTCTACGAGGATTTTCTCCTCGCTTTTGATGGTTTCATTGAAATTACTGCTGTTTAATGTGATTTCCATAGTATGTTCTCCTTATTTATGTTTTGTGCTTATTTTTTCTTGTTCTGTGTTTTTTATTCCGGCGGCCGGTAAATCCTGGCCGTGAAAACGCCCGCTATTCCTGCCTTTTTCCAGTTGCTTCTGCGGCTGCAAGCTCCGGTGCTTTCTCGGGGCGGGTGTATCTGGAAGCGTCCATACCTGCCACAGCTCCCTCGTAGACAGCTTTCGCTACCTGGAGAAGGCCGCCGGTGCAGTCTCCTGCAGCGTAGAGGCCTGGAATCGTGGTACGCATTTCTTCATCCACCCGGATGTTGCCTTTTTCTGTGAGCTCTGCTCCCATACGCCGGGCAATCTCCGTACTTCCTGCCGTTCCTATGGCTACAAAAACGCCGGAAACTTCAAGCCCGGTTCCGTCGGCAAGCTCCACACCCTCCAGAAAGTCCGTGCCTTTTAAGTTTTGGATTTTCTCTGTGCGGACCGGATATTCCGGCTTCCTGGAGAAGGCTCCGGGAAGGCCGTTCGTGAGGATCGTCACTTCGGAGGCCACGTTTCCAATCTCCTCCGCTTCTTTCAGAGCGAAATCGCCGTTTCCGATGACTGCCACTTTTTTGCCCCGGTAGAAAAAGGCATCGCAGACTGCACAGTAGCTCACGCCTCTGCCTTCCAGCTCCTTAAGGCCCGGAATCACCGGAGCTTTCCGGCTGGTGCCTGTTGCCAAAATCACTGCCTTTGCGTCAAAATTGCCCTGGTCGGTGTGAACCGTGAAGGTATCGAAGCCTTCCACGCCCACGACCTGGGCCGTGAGGATGCGGACGCCAAGAGTCTTGGCTTGATCAATGCCTCTATCGTAGAGCTCCTGGCCCGACAGGGTTCCGCCTCCGTAATAATTTTCAATTTTTTCGGCCTTCTTGAGGCCTCCGGCCCCGTGCTCGATGACCAGCGGGTCTCTGCCGGAGCGGGCAGCATAAAGGGCCGCGGAAATACCTGCTGGGCCGCCGCCTATGATAATGATATTTTCCATTGGATTGTCCTCGTTTAGTCTATTGCAAATAAATTTGCATAGCCTGTTTTTTCATTTTTATGCTCTGTACTGGTTGCTAAAATCAGGAATCATTCCTATAATAGCATACACATTTAATTCTGTCAATCTGGCTGCTTTCTTACAGGAGCTCTTCCAGCAGGCGGGCAAAGGCCTCCAGGCCTTCCTGATCTTTTTCATCAAAACGGGCTTTCTCGGGACTGTCGATATCCAGAACGCCCCAGACTTCCCCGTCTTTCCAGAGGGGCACCACAATCTCAGAATTGGACGCACTGTCGCAGGCAATATGACCCGGAAACTCGTGAACATCCTTCACAAGCTGAGTCTGGCCGCTCTTCGCCGCGGTCCCGCAGACTCCTTTTCCCAGCGGAATCCTCGTGCAGGCCACTTTTCCCTGAAACGGCCCCAGAAGAAGCTCCTCGCCCTGCCGGATATAAAAGCCCGCCCAGTTTAAGCGGTCCATCTCCTCAAAGAGAAGGGCCGAAGCATTGGCCAGGTTCGTGATCGGGTAAGATACATGCTCCGCCAGAGACCGCATCTCCCGGAGCAGATTTTCGTAGTTCATAAATTTTTACTCCACATTCTCTAATCTGATAAAAAGGTCTTCATAGATCCCGGCCTTGATGGAATCCTGAAACGTAAACTGTTCCATATCTCCGTGCTCAAAATCGTAGACGATGATCTGATTTTTGGACGGATCTACAATCCAATATTCCCGCACACCGGCCGTCCGGTACCTGAAAAGCTTGGTGTAATAGTCCATTCTCCTGCTGGCAGGCGAAACAATCTCGATGATCCAGTCCGGAGCCCCCTTGCAGCCCCTCTCATCCAGTTTGTTCGGATCACAGATCACGGAAATATCAGGCTCCACATAAGTATGGGAGTCCTCGTCCAGCTGCACGGCAAAAGGAGCGGCATAAACTCTACAGTTTCCTTTTTTTGAGCGGATGTAGGACTGAATGGCCGTCGATAATTCCATCGAGATCTCCTGATGATGCCGGCTTGGCGGGGCCATGTCATAAATCTGCCCATCGATCAGTTCTGCACGTTCTCCTTCCGGCAGGCTGTAAATATCATCTATGGTATAAAGTTCTTCTTTTGGTAAAGGCATAAACTCCCCTCCTTTGCATATCGCTATTGTAAGCCCTGGAGGCTGCGGGGTCAAGGAATATGCGTGAAAAGAGATTGTGGTTACATGGAGAATCCGGTAAAATAAGGGTAAGTAATGTAGACAGATATGTAACTGACAGAAAGGACTATCGCTTATGTATATCCGAAAAGCAGCCTCCCCAACTCCCTGTGAATCTCTCTGGGAGGCTTTGGGGCTTGGAGAAAAAGTATTGAAAAAACCTTTTCATATCGCGGCCGTGGGCTCCGGCGGGAAGACCACTCTTCTCTATACACTGGCCCAGGAAGCCCGGGAGCGGGGGCTTTCTGTTCTGCTGCTGCCCACGACTCATATGCAGCTTCCGGAAAGGGACGGCGTACTCACCGGCAGGGCGGAGGATGTGATTGAGAAATTAAAAAAAGACGGCTTTGCAGTCGCGGGCGTACCTGTCGGCTCCTCAGAAATCAAAAAAATAGGGTTCCCCGGCTGGGAAACCTATGAAAAAGCGGGCGCTTTCGCAGACCTGGTGCTCGTGGAGGCTGACGGTTCGAGACGCCTTCCTTTAAAATATCCCAATGCGACGGAACCTGTTGTTCCGGAAGACACGGATCTCATCCTCGCCGTCACCGGCCTTTCCGCCCTAGGAAAAGATCCGGCGAAATTCTGTCACCGGAAGGAACTTGCCGTGGAAGCCCTCGCCAAAGCTTACTCGCTGCTCTCCGCTCTGTCAACTTGCGAGCCTCCGACCGGACACCAGAAGATCCCTTCGGCACTCTGGGAACCTCTCTCTTCACCACAGGACTGGCAGACCATCACTGCCCAGGATATGGCCCTCCTCCAAAATCTGGGCTACCTTGTCCCTCTTCGGAGCCGCTTTCCCGCCCCGGTGATTCCCGTCTGGAACCAGGCCGACACGCCAGAGCTTCAGGAGACCGCTCTCTCCATGCTGGAATTTCTCGGCGAAAAAAAGGGACTTGTGACTTGCACTTTAGCTTAACTTTTCCTCGACACAGAAAAATCCCTGCCATCCATCACGAAGACCGGGATTCTTCTTGTTATATGATGCCACCCAGGACAGAGAAAAGACCAATTTTTCCCGCCCCCATTGGCTTACTGGCCGTAGTAGGCGTTTGCCCCGTGTTTCCGGTAATAATGCTTATCCTGCAGCTCCTGGGGAGCCGGTTTCACATCGGGATTGATCCGCTCACAGCGGCTGGCCATCTTGGCCACCTCTTCGAGAACAACAGCGTTGTGAACGGCTTCAAAGGCATCTTTTCCCCAGGTAAAGGGCCCGTGGTTCTTGCAGAGAACGCCGGGCATGGCGATATAATCTTTGTCTTTGAAATAATCCACAATCAGAAGCCCCGTATTTTTCTCATAGGCTTCCTCGATCTCCTCTTTGGTCAGGTTTCGCACGCAGGGGATCTCACCGTAGAAATAATCCGCCTGAGTCGTGCCGTAGCAGGGGATTCCCCGGCCGGCCTGGGCCCAGGAGGTAGCCCAGGAAGAATGGGTATGTACAATGCCGCCGATCTTCGGAAATGCCTTGTACAGCTCTAAGTGGGTAGGAGTATCGGAAGAAGGATTGTAGCGTCCTTCTACTTTTTCTCCGTTTAAGTTCATAACCACCATATCTTCCGGTGTCAGCTGATAATCGTGTAAACATCCGGTCTGTGGTTCACTCAGATTTTCCAAAGTGACTGATTCACAGCTGTCTGTGACATTCATCGCAGCAACATACATCGGATAAAAAGAGGTGACCACCCGAAGCTGTTCTGTCGCCTCTTTTTTCTCCTCATGGTTAACATAAATCGAAACCGTACCAAGGGAGATCATTGCGATCACGACCAGCAGGCAGAATACAAATCCATACTTTTTTCTATTCATCTTCATTCTCCGAAACTTCACTCTCTAAAATGGAATCCATCAGATTCCAGATCTCTTCTCTTCCCTGCTTGCTGGTTGCAGAAAACGGAATGACGATACTCTCTTTTTTCAATCCAAGTCCTTCTCTGACTAGCTTCACATGCTTCGATATCTGGCTTCTTTTGAGCTTATCCATCTTTGTCGCAATGATAATTGGCTCGTATCCCTGATAGACGATCCAGTCATACATCATCTTATCATTCGCAGAAGGTGCATGACGGATATCAATCAGTAAAAAGACTGCCCGAAGCTGCTTTGAGTTATGCAGATAATTCTCGATCATCTGTCCCCACTTTTTTTTCTCTGATTCTGCCACCTTCGCATAACCATATCCCGGAAGGTCTACTAAATACATCACATCATTGATATTATAAAAATTAATGGTCTGTGTCTTTCCCGGTTGTGCAGATGTCCTTGCTAACGACTTTCTGTTCATCAACGCATTGATCAGAGATGATTTTCCGACATTTGATTTTCCTGCAAACGCAATTTCCGGTTTTTGGTTGTCCGGCAGTTTACTTGTATAACCGCAGACAGTCTCTAAATTTACCTCTTTGATAATCATGATTTCTCCTGCTTTCCATATCCTGATGTTTCTATGCTGTAAAAGCCTGCTCTAAAACCTCATCCATGCTTTCCACATAGACGATTTCAAGTCCTTTGGTAATCTCTGCTGAAACCTCTTCTACATCTTTTTCGTTTTTCTTCGGAACACATACGGTTTTAATTCCCGCATTTTTCGCTGCTAATAGTTTTTCTTTTAAACCTCCGATCGGAAGCACTCTTCCACGCAGTGTGATCTCTCCTGTCATTGCAATGTCAGCCCGTACTTTTTTACCTGTCGCCGCTGAAAGCATTGCTGTTGCCATCGTGATTCCGGCAGACGGTCCGTCTTTTGGCACAGCCCCTTCCGGAACATGGATGTGTATATCGTTTTCTTTAAAAAATTCTTTGTCAATGCCCCATTTTTTACTGATGGCACGGATATAACTAAGTCCGATCTGAGCGGACTCCTTCATCACATCGCCAAGCTGCCCGGTCAATTTAATATCGCCCTTGCCCGGCATAACATTGACCTCTATCTGCAGGGTATCTCCACCGACGCTTGTCCATGCCAGTCCACGCACAATACCAATCTCATCCTGTTCATTCGCCTTGTCAAAGCTGTATTTTTCTTTTCCAAGATATTTTTCTAAATTACTCTCGGTGATCTTGATCTTTGTCTTATCTCCCTGATAGATCTCTCTGGCTGCCTTCCGGCAGATTTCTCCGATCTTACGCTCTAAATTACGCACTCCGGCTTCTCTGGTATATCCGGAGATCATGCGGCGCAGTGCGGAACTGCTGATCGTAAGCTCCCCGTCTTTGAGACCGTTTTTCTTCATCTGTTTCTGGATCAGATGCTCTTTGGCAATATGCTCTTTTTCATTTTCCGTATAACTGCTGACTTCGATCAGCTCCATACGGTCTAGCAGCGGTCTTGGGATATCCTGTACGGAATTTGCCGTTGCTATGAAAAGCACCTCCGATAGATCAATAGGAATCTCTACATAGTGGTCACGGAACTTGTTATTCTGTTCGGAGTCCAGCACCTCTAACAGTGCGGAAGCCGTATCTCCTTTGTAGTCACTGCTGATCTTGTCGATCTCATCTAATAAGATCAGCGGATTCTTCACGCCTGCACTGCGCAATCCGTTCACTAAACGTCCCGGCATTGCTCCGACATAAGTCTTTCTATGTCCACGGATCTCTGCTTCATCACGGACACCGCCTAAGCAGATACGGACATATTTTTTATCCAAAGCCTTGGCTACTGAACGTGCAATACTGGTTTTTCCTGTTCCCGGAGGTCCTACTAAACAGATGATCGGGCTGTCTCCCTTGCTCGTCAGGTTACGGACTGCTAAAAATTCTAACATTCGCTCCTTGACCTTCTCTAAGCCATAGTGGTCCTCATCAAGAATACGCTCTGCATTCTTTAAATCCTTATTGTCTTTTGATGCCTTATTCCACGGCAGTTCTAACAATGTCTCGATATAGCCGCGTGTTACCGCACTCTCCGAAGAACTCGAAGAAATATTTTTAAAACGGTCAATCTCTTTTTGGATCCGTTCCTTTACTTCTTTTGGTGCTTTTAACTTCTTTAAGGACTCTTCGTATTGTTCTGCATCGCTCTGGGTATTGTCTTCCCCTAATTCCTCACGGATGACTTTTAACTGTTCCCTTAAAATATATTCTCTCTGATTCTTCTCTACCTTACTCTTAATCTTCATCGCAAGGTCATTACGGATCGTTGCAATATCAATTTCCCGTAGAAGGATTGCCATCAGAACTTCATAACGCTCTGTAATGGTAACTGCTTCTAAGATCCTCTGCTTCTCCTCATAGCCGATTGGAATACTGTTTGCGATCGTATCGATCAGACGGTCTAATTCATGGATCTCCTGTGTTGACTTTGCTGCTTCTTTGCCATTCTTTGCATTATAAGAGCAGAACTGCTCATATTTTTCTTCTAAGCAGCGGATCATCGCCTCTCTGGCATTTTCCGGGATATCCTCTAAGCCATCCTCTGTAAAACGGATCACTTCCGCTAAAAGATATTCTTCCGTCTCCGTAAAACAATTCAGCTCTGCACGCTCGATGCCCTCGACTAATACACGCACAAGATCATTTGGCATTTTAATGACCTGTTTGATCTCTGCTACCAGTCCGATGCTATACAGATTTTCTGCCACCGGCTCTTCCTCTTCCGGATTTTTCTGAGTCAGAAGAAAAATCTCCTGCTCATCCATCATTGCCTCTTCTACTGCCTTTATTGATTTTTCCCTGCTAACGTCAAAATGGGCTACCATGCCTGGCAGTATGGTTAGCCCTCTTAACGCAACAGTTGGTAATTGTTTTATAATACTACTCATCAAATATCAACCCCTGTTTATGCGATATTTTTTTCAATCATTGGTTCCTTTTCTTCCTCTACGGAATCTTTTGTGATCGTACATGCGATTACCGATTCATCGGATGGCACACGATACATCAGATCGAGCAGAATGCCTTCGACGATCGCACGAAGTCCTCTGGCTCCGGTCTTTCTCTCGATCGCTTTTTTCGCAATTGCCTCTAATGCTTCTTCTTCAAAGTTCAGACGCACTCCGTCTAATTCAAAGAGTTTCTGATACTGTTTTACCAGTGCATTCTTTGGCTCTTTCAAAATGCGGATCATTGCCTCTTCATCTAATTCATTCAAGGATACGGTAACCGGTACACGTCCGATAAACTCCGGTATCAAGCCAAACTTAATGAAATCTTCCGGTATTGCTTTCTGGAATGCTTCGCTGATCTTCTGGTGGTTCTTATCTGCAATTTCTGCATTGAATCCCATCGAACCCTGCTCTGTTCTGGCATCCACAATTTTTTCTAATCCGTCAAACGCACCTCCGCAGATGAACAGGATATTTGTGGTGTCGATCTGGATCAGCTCCTGATGCGGATGCTTTCTTCCACCCTGTGGTGGTACACTTGCCGTTGTTCCTTCTAAAATCTTTAAAAGTGCCTGCTGTACACCCTCACCGGAAACATCTCTTGTAATAGATACGTTTTCAGATTTTTTCGTAATCTTATCAATTTCGTCAATATAGATGATACCGTACTGTGCACGTTCCACATCATAGTCTGCTGCCTGAATGATCTTAAGCAGAATATTTTCCACATCCTCACCTACATATCCGGCTTCTGTCAGTGTGGTTGCATCTGCAATTGCAAACGGTACATTTAAAATACGTGCTAACGTCTGTGCTAACAGTGTCTTACCGGAACCGGTCGGTCCTAACATCAGAATATTACTTTTCTGAAGCTCCACATCTAAATCCAATGGAGCGGTAATTCTCTTATAATGATTGTAAACTGCCACAGACAGCACTTTTTTTGCTTCGTCCTGTCCGATAACATATTCATCTAAAAATGCTTTCAGCTCTTCCGGCTTATAGAGATGAATCTCCTCTGCCATGCCTTCCGGCTGCACATTTTCCTCTTCTTCAAATTCTTCCTCGATAATTTCTGTGCATACCTCTACACATTCATCGCAGATAAATGCACCATTTGGTCCCGCAATCATCTTACGGACCTGTTCCTGTGACTTTCCGCAAAAAGAACATCTGATCTTGTCTTCTATATTACGTCCTGCCATATACTCTCCCTTCAATCTACAACGAGGACATCCCAAAATTGTCAAATCTTCATTTTGAGCTGCCCTCACTTTTTACTCACAATTATCTGTTTGTAATGATACTGTCAATGATACCGTATTCTTTTGCTTCTTCGGCACTCATGTAATAATCACGCTCGGTATCCTGTGCCACCTGCTCAATCGGTTTTCCTGTGTTCGCAGCGATAATCTCATTTAATTTTTTCTTTGTCTTTAAAATGTTCTCTGCTGCGATCTGGATCTCCGTTGCCTGACCTTTTGCTCCGCCGGATGGCTGATGGATCATAATCTCTGCATTCGGAAGCGCAAGTCTCTTGCCCTTTGCTCCACCTGCAAGTAAAAATGCTCCCATGCTGGCGGCCATACCGATACAGATAGTAGATACATCACATTTGATGTACTGCATCGTATCATAGATTGCA
>OLRT01001056.1_pt1 | contig 20304 bp, 14 predicted proteins | sample 1672021 | NCBI WGS metagenome assembly OLRT01 (sample SAMEA3136637, study PRJEB25190) | human gut metagenome | reverse complement strand
CATGATTTCTGTGCATCGCGAAGCGCGTTACTGTGAACGGAGTGAACAGTAACCTATTGTTGTTACTGTTCACTAAAGCATGTTTGAAAAAGGCTTTCTGCAAAATAGCTGAGCTTCCGCCCTGCCTACTCATACAACGGAATCTCATAGCCCCAGGATTTCCTGATTCCATCCATGATCTCCATCACACGCACAGTCTCATCATGAGGCATTTCCGGGCATTCCTTTTCGCCCTGTGCGATTGCTCTGGCGCAGGCCTCAACCTCATACTCATAGCCTGTGATCTGTGCCGGCGGCAAATAAGCTGCAACCTCCTTATGCTCCTTGTCAAACACTGTGATTTTCTCCGGATTATTAATATTCTGCACCTGAATATAACCTTTGGTTCCAAAAATACTTCCCATTCTGTCAGAAATTTCACGGGCACCACACTGCAAGGTAGCCATACGGTCGCCTTCAAATACCATAGCAATCGTATCCAGCATATCCACACCTTCACGGAAAATAGCAGTTGCCTGTACATCCTTCAACTTATCCCCAAGAACCATGCTTGCGAAATTAATGGTATAAACACCAACATCCAGAAGCGCACCGCCTGCCAGCTCCGGCTTACGGATACGTTCCACCTCACTGATGGCATAGTTCAGATTGGCAGTAACAGCTGTCACTTCACCGATCACACCGCTTGAAATAATATCATCAATCATCTTTCTGGATGGCATATATCTGGTCCAGATTGCCTCTGTGATCAGCAGGTTTTTCTCTTTCGCCAGGGCAAAAAGCTTTCTTGCCTGGTCTGCATTTACAGTAAACGCCTTTTCACAAAGCACATTTTTTCCTGCCTCCAGGCACATCTTTGCATGAAGATAATGATGGGAATGAGGGGTTGCAATATAAACCAGATCCACCTGTGGATCTGCAAGCATTTCCTCATAAGAGCCATAAGCCTTGGAAAAACCATATTTCTCGGCAAAGGCCTGCGCCCGTTCAAAGCTTCTGGCTGCCACTGCGTAATTCTCCACATCCTTCATTCCAGCTACCGTTTTCGCCATCTGAACTGCAATTCCTCCAGCTCCAAGTATTCCAATTTTCATTTATGTAAACCGCCTTTCTAATAAAATTTCCTGTTTCGCCATTCTCAGCTGACTTTCCTGTATGGAGATGTCGCTAAAGCGATACAGTTATTTCGCTCACATGATATTCATATAGTCTTATCTCATGCAGACATAAACTCTACAATCGCATAAGGTTCGCCATTTTCCGCGGAAAGCGCAACCGTAACCTTTCCCGCTTCCAGCTTCACTGCCGGATAAAAAACGTCTCCAAGCAGTGCCTGCTTCTTATATTCTGCCCTCATCTGGCGGATTTCAAAGCCTTCTGGCAGATAGTCTGCCCCCATGCGGATATACTGGCAATTATTAACATGGTGATGGGTGTCCAGATGATGTTTCTGTATTGCAAAAGGCTCCTGGGCTTCCATCCCTTCCGGAAGGGCAATCTTACGGGGCGCATAATCCATCTCCAGCTTTTCATCCAGTTCGTATCCTCTGGTGTCTTCGTCTGTAAGTCTGGCCGGCAGACCGGTCTCTGTATCAATATTGGTCCAGATACTGTTTGCATAGGATAAAAGCTCTCCATCTTCTGTTTTCAGAGTGAAGTTACGCATTCCAAGAAAGCCTTTGAAGCCATATGGCGCCGTTGATGCCACAACCGTCTCTCCCAATCCCGGATATCGGTTCACCACAATCTGCCAGGATGACAACACCCAGGCTCTCTGGCGTTCCTCCAGCGCTTCCATTCCCTGCCCTATTTCCTCAGATTGAAAGGTGCAGCAATCCTGATAATAATTCTGAATTCCAGGAAGAGTCAGGCAGCCATCCTCGCCTATTTCACTGTATCTGACACGGCCTTTAAAACTGTAACTCATGTTATGTCAATCTCCATTCTAGAGCCTGTTTGAAAAATCATTCCCGCAATCTCCCACAAATTGTGACGCACATCTTGCAGAAAGCCTTTTTCAAACACGCTCTAATTTCTTGTCCGCGAATTTTACTTCATTATATAACAAATCCATCAATAAAGATATGAAAATGTAGATTTTTTTGTGAAAATCCCCTTGATTCTGCACCCTCTACCATGTACAATAAAGATATAAAAATAAAAACAGCAAACGCTTATATATGTCCATAATCTGGTTGGACGTTTCTACCAACTACCCTAATAGTTGTCTATAAGCTGCATGCGAAGAGGTATGCAGGTATGGCATTTTCCGGGTGGTTTTTTTATTGCTGAATCAGCCCGAAATCACATTTTGCATGTTTCCGGCAGTACGTTCTCAGCCGCAAACTATCCCGGAGTTTTACTTTGCCTCGCCTCTGGCAGAAAGGATGGTCTGATATGAAAAAAGATTTGTTTGCTTTGAAAGGTACAATTTGTTACAGCAAGAATCAGAAAGAACTTGTTTTTGCAGAAAACTCTTATGCAGTCTGTGAAAACGGGCTCTGTGCCGGTGTTTTTTCCCAGCTTCCAGAGGAATATAAAGATATTCCTGTAAAAGACATGGGTGATCGACTGATCATCCCAGGATTCACTGACCTTCATCTGCACGCTCCCCAGTACGCTTACCGCGGAACCGGCATGGATCTAGAGCTGCTGGACTGGCTGAACACCATCACTTTCCCGCAGGAAGCCAAGTACGCTGACCTGTCCTATGCGAAAAAGGCTTACTCCATTTTCGTGGATGACTTAAAGCACAGCTTCACCACCAGAGCCTGCATTTTCGCCACCTTGCACCGTCCGGCAACGGAGCTTCTCATGGACATGCTGGAGGAAAGCGGTCTGGCAACTATGGTTGGAAAAGTAAATATGGATCGCAACGGAGCACCGGAGCTTCAGGAGAAAAGCGCACAGGCTTCTGCACAGGATACACGCCAGTGGCTGGAAGAGATCAAGGGACGTTACGACCACACCTACCCAATCCTAACCCCACGTTTTACCCCATCCTGTACGGATGAGCTGATGACCGAGCTTGGAAAAATCCAGAGGGAATATCACCTTCCGGTTCAGTCTCATCTGTCTGAAAATTTCGGGGAAATTGCATGGGTAAAGGAGCTTTGCCCGACCAGCAGATTTTATGGAGATGCGTATGACATGTTCGGGCTGTTTGGAACAAAACCCGCATTCAATACTAACGAGGCTGATTTCGCTTCCGCATCCGGCCTTAATACCACTGATAACACAGCAGCTCATATTTCATCTGATGGTGCCAGCGTCTGCCCTACCATCATGGCACACTGCGTCCACTCTACTGACGAAGAGATCCAGATGATCAAGGACCAGGGCGTTTACATCGCCCACTGTCCGGAGTCCAACACAGACATTGCTTCCGGAATCGCACCTGTCCGCCTCTATCTTGATATGGGACTTCATGTAGGACTTGGCACCGATGTTGCCGGAGGTTTTTCTCTCTCCATGTTCCGTGCTATGGCAGATGCCATCCAGGTTTCCAAGCTCCGCTGGCGCCTGATGGATCAGACCCAGGCCCCGGTTACTCTGGAAGAAGCCTTCTACATGGCTACGATCGGTGGTGGCTCCTTCTTCGGAAAAGTCGGCAGCTTCGAAAAAGGCTATGAATTCGACGCCATGATCCTGGACGACAGCAACATCCGTCATCCCCAGGAAATCTCCACCCGTGACAGACTGGAAAGGCTTGTTTATCTGTCCGACGACCGCAATTTGGTTGGGAAATATGTACAGGGACGGAAAGTAATTTAAAAAGCTAAAAAACCTCTGGTCAGGAAATCAATCTTCGACCAGAGGTTTTTCCTTTTGCTCGTTGCTCGCGTAAATTATTCTGTCCCCAGATACTCCCGTATCCGCGCCTCATTCATATTCTCCCCGATCACGATCACTACTTCCTGTCCTGCGGAAATAGGCTTCAGGGAAAATTCTTTGCGGGTGGCGTTTAGTTCCAGCCAAATATTGTTAGTGGATGCTTTCTGAGCGGAGTCCGAATTCATTTTTTCGTTTTCGGTTACCGCGGCAGCACTTTCTTCTAATTTCACAAAGCCCTTAATTCGGAAAACATCCCCACATTCCGGATCATCCAGGATCTGATGCGCCGCTTTCTCCAACTGTGTCTCGGAAATCTTCAGCTCCATAAAATACAATGACTGGAACCCTTCTTTCTCATCAAAACACTGTTTCTCAAAATCTTCCATCACATACCCGCTGTTGAAAATCCGCTGAAAATCCTCATCTGTAAACGTTTCCCAATCCTTATTCAGTATCTCATTTTCCGTAAAACGTCGTTTGCATTTCACACTTTCCAGTGCGCGATTCAGATGTTTCACAGTTCCACTAATCTCTTCCTCAGATGCCTCCTGGCTCTTGCTCAGAACAATACAACCTGCATCAGCTGCCTCTGAAGCCAGAATATACTCTGCCTGTGGCTGCAGCTTCTCCTCCAGTCTGGCATCCAGAATGGTAATCACATTTCCAATCTGATACCACTTATCCAACGGCTCTTCATAAAGGGCATCGAAAAACTCATCCACATCAAAAATCCCGGAAGGCTCAATGAGAACCCGGTCATATCCGCACATTCCCATTGCGATCAGCTTGGTCTTGAAACGTCTTCTGTGGCAGTCCGCATCACATCCACCTGAAACCATTTCCAGCTCGCAGTTCTCACCTTCCAGGTCATGAAGCAGCATCATGTCCACATTCACTGCACCAAAATCATTCTCCAGAATTCCAATATTCTGCCCCTGGCTCATCAGCCATGCAGCATATTTCTTTATGAAAGTCGTTTTTCCCGAACCAAGAAAGCCTGTAATCAAATCAACTTTAACCATTTTTTAATCTTCAACCTCATTTTTCAATATAAAGCTGGCCTGGAACCTGTTGCCGACCGCTTCGAAGCGACTGGCTCCGCCATGTTTTTCGCAAAGTTTTTTCATGGAAAGAATGCCGATTCCTTCCTGTTTGTTTTGCCGTTTTTTTGAGTAAATTTTCCCATTTTCCTGGAATAATATTCCGTCAAAAGAATTGTCTACCGTAATCAGAAGCATGTCGTGTTTCTTCTCCGTAGCAACTTCAATAAAGCGTTTTCCGTCATACTGACCGGCGGCAGTCACCGCATTATCCAGGGCATTGCCCAGAATCGTACAAAAATCAGTGTCCGGAATAGCAATATCTTTCAGATAGCAGCATACGGAAAACTCGATATTTTTCGCCCTGGCAATACAGCCGTAATGATAAAGGACGCCGTCTGCCGCGGCGTTTCCTGTATATGGAATTGTTACTTTTCCCATCTCTTCCAGTTCCAGATCATCACAATATCCCCGCAAGCCCTCCATATCATTTTTATCAAGAAAACCTTTAATAGCAGCTACCTGATGACGGAAATTATGGCGTGCTTCACGTTCTGCCAGAACCTGCTCCGTGAGCGCATGATAGTAACCTTTCTGCTGATCGATCTGCCGGTTCAGTTCTTTTTCATTTAGAAAATGCTGCTGATCATAAGACACCGCAAAGCAAATCAGCAATGTGGCGACGCCGATCAGACATTTACTCAACATTTGTGGAAAAGTGGTAGTGTAGACATCCACTCCTTCTGAAAAAATACTGGAAAAAAACATGGCAATAGGAATGAACCATAAGGTCTCCCAATAATTTTGGCATTCAATTTCAAGGAATGGTGTTACGGTATAACGGAGCAGGCTGCTAAGCAGCGGATATAGAAGCGCATACACTACAATTGCAATTGCGCTGGTTTCTGCAATTCCAATCGCATTTCCCTGCATTCCCAAAAGTGAACTGACATAAGCTCCGATTGACAGTGCAATCATGACAATATCTGCCACAATTCCAAATACAAACAAATGCACCTTGGTGTATCCAGGGACAAGCCAGATATTTACAGCAGCCATTACAATACAGAAAGCAATAAGATTTATCTTATAAAACGGCACGTCAATTTTCCGGTAATTTCCCACCCACATGCAGATTCCGAAGTCCACAGCCAGACCAATTGCATAGATTACAGTCAGTCTGATCCTGTCTTTATCTGAGATTTTTTCGTGAAACGGAACAATTCGCAGGATCAGAGTGGGGACATGAGCCAGGATACAGAGAAGACTTACAATCGCGATTATAATTGTATTTTCCATATATTTTTACCTCGTTTTAAAGTACTCCATGGGACGGTCCGCCTCTCCGTTTTTCTTCTCCATCCTCTTTAACTCCGGCAATATAGTCAGCAGCATTGTAACAAAACAAAGGCTTCCGCCAATTACATTAGATACCGGCTCTGCCAGGAATACTCCGTGAGTTCCCATTTTAAACACGTAGGGAAGCAGGTATGTCAACGGAACTACAATAAAAACTTTTCTCAAAAGCGAGAAGAAAATGGCCTGTTTTTTCTTATTTAAAGACTTGAAAACAGTCTGTCCAATGTATTGCAGATCCATAAAAATAAAGGCTGCAAAGTAGGTTTTCAATGCCGGAACTGCATCCTTTATCAAGAGCTTATCGGAGCTGAAAATGGCAATCAGATAATCCGGGACAAAGATAATCACGCTCCACATTACTGCTGTATAAACCAGAACCATTACTGCCAGAGTGACCATTGCCTTGCGGACAAGCTTCGGTCTTTTTGCCCCATAATTATAGCTCAGAATAGGTGATGTTCCTTCATTTATAGCATAAATCGGCGTCTCTACCATCTGACGGACACTGGATACGATAGTCATAACGGATATGTAAACATCCCCTCCGGTGACCCCCAGAACATTGTTGCAGCAGATGGTTACCAGGCTGTTTGTCAGCTGCATAATGAAGCCTGCAGTACCAAGACTGACAATGTTTTTTGCATTCTCTTTGCAGCTTTTCAGCTCTGTTTTTTTCAAAAGCCGAGCTTTCATTTCCGCTCTTTTTTCAAGAAAAAGTAGTACATAAGCAGCTGATAGGAACTGGGAAAGAACAGTCGCAATGGCAGCTCCTTTGATTCCGAAACCAAGCACAAAAATGAATAATGGATCCAGGATCAGATTGGCGACTGCACCAATTGCTACAGAAAGCATGCCAGTTGTCGCGTATCCCTGTGCATTGATAAACGGGTTCATTCCTGTGGCGATCATGGATGGAATCGTTCCGATCAGGTAGATCATCATGTAGGGATATGCATAAACCAAAGCATCCTCAGATGCTCCAAAAAGTACCAGCAGAGGTCTTGCAAAAAGCATACCAGCTATCATCAGAATGATCCCGCTTCCGCACACCATAGTAAAGGAAGTGTTCATCACTTCCTGCGCTTTCTGGTTGTCTTTCATACCTCTGTTTATAGAAAAAACAGGAGCGCCGCCACTGCCAAACAGATTTGCAAAGGCAGTGATAATCACGATTAACGGGAAACATAAACCGACTGCGCCAAGCGCTGTAGTTCCCACTTCAGGGATTCTGGCGATATAGATTCTGTCTACAATATTATATAAAAGACTGAGTATCTGTGCCACCAGCATGGGGATTGCAGCGCTGAAAATGTTTCTGGTTACCGTACCATTTTCAAAATCAATTCGTTTCATTTTGTTTCACAGCTTTCTTTTTATTTGATATTTTTATTTCATATTTTCATTTCCAGTTTATGACTTTCTTTCAGGCTTATAACACTCTTTCTGTTTTATTTTCGAGGTTAATTTCAGCATAATTCATCATTCCAGGTTAAAATCCTCTGTACTTTACCCTTAATTTCTACGCCCAGATCATAGACTACATTACTCAGAACATACTCTCCATCATTGACAAAAATCTCGATCAAATTAGGATCCACGAAAATTTCCAAATCAGCTTTTTCACCTGCATCCGGAATCTGGCAATGCAGTTTTTTACTGTCTGTGTGAGGAAATACTCTTGTTCTGTCAGTACAAATTGTTCCATTTCTTATGGAAATCTGGTAATCTTCGACATTCAGACAGTCCCCATTTTAGAAGGTTGTTTTTATGCAGAATGGGTTACTGCTGCGCAGGGCATCCTGGCTGGAAAGTGATCTGGAAAGGCCCTTTCGCACGTTTGGATGAACCCGAAAACAAACCTGTCCATTCTCAATTTCTACTACACGCGGCAGGCTCATCATACCGTTCCAAATTACCCGTTCTTCCGTTAGCAACTGACTTTTATCACTCTTTTTCAGATGATTTTTATCTGTTGACTGTGTGATTTTTTCTCTCTCATTTTCTTCTCTATCACTATTTTGCTCAAAAAATACAGCAGCTTTACTACTTTTCATTCCAGTCACAGCCTCTGGCATGCGGATCCAACCAATCATAACTCTTCTGCCATCCTTATCCAGATTGGTCTGCTGGGCGTAGAAGTCACCGCCGTAATCAATCAGCGAGTAGTTATCCTCCAGCTCCAGCCTGCCGGTTTCTGTATCAAAATCGGCAAGACAATAACCGGAAACAGCCTCATATTCTATCTTATCCCCACACCTGACAGGAGTCACCGGACAGCCTGTAAATATACGTTGTCCATCCACCTCAAACATATCCGGACACTCGATCACATATCCGTAATTCTTCATTCTGCACTGGGAAAGATAGCTCCAGTTTTCTCCGTCCTTGCTGGAATACAGAATTACTCTGCCGATTTCATGTTTGTATGTACTGCCAAGAATCATATAATAAACGCCATTTTCTTCCCATACTTTCGGATCTCTGGTATCCATGGAATCAGCAGTTTCATCATCTCTGATTACCGGAATGATCTGCTTTTTCCCATTCCAGTTATCGAAGTGAAAACCGTCTTCTGATATGATCATAACCTGGCTTTCCTCGTATTCTCCATCTGCCACATGGATATTTTCATCCTGTTCTTTCAGATAGCGATTTGCAGTATAATAGAGGTACATTTTCCCATCTTTCTCCACTGCACTTCCAGAAAAAACTCCGTTTCGGTCGTAATCCTTTGTTGGGAACAGGGCTATTTTCTCATGGCTCCAATGTACCAGATCATCGCTTACCGCATGTCCCCAATACATGGTTCCCCACATAGGTGCATAGGGAAAATGCTGATAAAAAAGATGATATCTGCCTTTAAAATATATAAATCCATTTGGATCATTGATCCAGTTTTCCGGTGCTTTTAAGTGTAAAAAATCCTGTCTCATGATATAATTTCTCCTGAAATTGTTTGAACTTTATGAGTTTATTTTGCACATTACGTGGAAAAATGTCAAGAGAAAAGGGACTATAACAGATGAATGTCACTTCATACGCAGCACGCATCTATTACAGTCCCTTATATATTCTCTTGTTACATTAATTTGATCCGCCTATTGCTTTTTCGATGTTTGAAGATCCAGCTTCTACAACTTCCATACCCGATTTATCCCCTTTAAAGCCACTATAAATACGTGAGTAAAACTGCTCCTTTGCAAACCCGACTTCTATAACAATCCAATCCCAGCCTTTCTCCTTATCGTTTCTGCTTTTAATTTTCAGAGTATCACAATTTAAACCGGCCTCCTTTAATACGGCTTCAACACCAGTATTATACGACTTCCAATTATTGCTTTTTACACCGTTTACTGTAACTCCGGAATTTGCTCCACAATAGATACTTTTTTCATTTAACATATCTGAAGTATATGCGTCTGGCAGTTCACTTGTGCTACGACATATCACAACCCAGACACCACAGCCTGAATTTTCTTGTCCTACAGCTTTCTTTGGAATATCCATTCGTCCTTCATTATATGCATTCGTCAATGCCGACTTAATAATTCGCGCATTTTGCATATCCACTGCCCTGCGTGCTTTTTCCAGCTGTCCATTAAAAATCGGGATTGAAACAGCAACCAATACCGCAATAATTGCAACTACAATCAATAGTTCCGCTAGTGTAAAACCGTTTTTGCTTCGGTATTTCATACAAGACCTCCCCATAACGCAAACAAATATTACATCTTCTTTATTACAATCTTTTTGCTTATGCCTCGTTTTACAAAAACCGTTTTGTAGCTCTTTGCCTTTTTCCTTGGGACGTAAACTTTCATCCTGGATGGAGTGCCTTTGAAGGCATTGGAGCCTACGTATTTGGCTTTCAGGCGGGAGGTGTAGATTCTCATTTCGTTTAACTTCTTGCAGCCATAAAAGCTTTGTTTTCCGATCGCTTTTACTGAACCGCCAATTTGTACGTAAGAGAGTTTCGTGCACTTATAAAAGGCATAGCTCTTAATCTGGATTACATTGTTTCCTATGATAGCCTTTTTCAGGTATTTATTGCTCTTGAATGCTTTGGAGGCTATTGAGGTTACTTTGTAATTCGCGCCCTTTAGGTTTACGCTGTCTGGAATTGTGACAGTGCTTACTTTTTTCTTTATCGGTTTTATATATTCTACCGTGTCGGTGGCGGTAACTTTATAATATCCGTTTGTCGCCGGATGTTTCACTGTTGTGCCCACTTTATATCCAGTCGGCGCAGGTGTGTTCGCCGGTGTCGCCGCTGGCACCGGTGTATTTGTCGGCGTTGCTGTTGGCACCGGCGTATTCGTTGGCATTGGCACTGGCGTGTTCGTCGGTGTTGCCGTTGGCACCGGTGTGTTCATTGGCACTGGTGTGTTTGTCGGTACCGGTGTGTTCGTTGGCGTTGGCGTTGGCACTGGCGTGTTCGTTGGTACTGGTGTGTTTGTCGGTGTTGCCGTTGGCACCGGCGTATTCGTTGGCGTTGCCGTTGGCACCGGTGTGTTCGTTGGCGTTGCCGTTGGCACCGGCGTGTTTGTCGGCACTGGCGTGTTTGTCGGTACTGGCGTGTTCGTCGGCGTTGCCGTTGGTATTGGTGTGTTCGTCGGTACTGGCGTATTCGTTGGTACCGGCGTGTTCGTCGGCGTTGCCGTTGGCACCGGCGTATTCGTCGGTAAAACAACCAACTTCGGAATTTCCTCTTCGCGTTTGCTCTGGCACACAGTACAGGTATATGTCTTAATTCCTGTACTCGAAATGGTAGCCTCTTTCGTTATAACTCCGGCATCCCAGGTATGCGTATGCTCAGTTTCCCCGGAACCACCCTGCGTTTCATCGTAAAAAACAACTGTAACCGTATATGTTATCTTCGTTACGCCATCTGGCGCTGTCAGAACATACTGTACCGAATTTGTAAAATCATGAGATCTGCCACTGGTAAACTCATCTGCCACCGCTGTTCCTGTACCAGAACCATAATCAATATTCGGTGCCAGCCTGGTAACATTAGTTCCTTTTGGCAACCGCAGCGTAATCTTACGGTTCTCATTATCAATTTCCCCAACAACATCCTCTTTTAACTGGGAATTAAACGCCTTGTTAAGTACAAAACTATAAAATCTTGCCTCATTAGAAGCCGTAACTATAATTTTTATTGTAACTGGCAAAATTGTCTTTGTTCCTGTATCCACAATTTTATACTGTGACTCATAAATTCCCACTGGTGCAGTGACAGTCCCGGAAAAAGTAAAATATTTACTTCCATAAGAGCCTCCGCCAGGAACCGCAAAGACAGTTAAACCAGCCGGTAAATTCTCAGAAACAACCTGAGTTTCATACTTACCACTTCCACCTGTAACAAAGCCTGAATATATCCACTGCTCTTTTCCAGTTCCTGTAACCGCGTACAGCTCAGTATCTGTAATCGCCAATGGTTCTGTTACGCTCATTATTCCAAGCACAGCGATCACGGCACCATATTCTCCCGGCAGCTTATCAGACGCATAAGCAATAAGATCTTTTCCATTATCTGATGACTCTATTATTCTGCCATTATCAACAATTGCCGATGAACCGCTTCCACTTCCAAGCGCCAAATGTATTCCATAAGTATTCAGATCAGCCCCTGTAATAACCGGCGATACTTTTCCATTGCTATATGTAATCTGAAGCTTCACTCCAGTCAGATTGAGTTTATCTCCAGCTACATAATTCAGTTTATCAGGAGCTGCAAGCATAGTCAAAGCTGCTGGTGCATTCGCTGCAACCGTAATCGCCCACGGTATTTTTGCTCCGAAGTAATCAAAAGTAACCTGAGTATCCGAGGTTTTCAGTGGGCCTGTTTTGTCATAGGTAAATCCACTGTAAATATAAGCTGCACGGCCACCAATCGTTGCATACATACTGGCTCTGGATGGATTGAATACATCTCCTTCCACATAAGATTTCTTCGGCTGTCCTGATATTACAATACTGCTGATATCACTGGTTTTCGGCGCGACAACTTCCATTGAATAGACAACCTGTTTTCCCTTATATTCTACATAAACATGAGTAGTTCCTTCAGCAGAACTGTCAAATCCGCTTATCATATCGGCTTTAATCTCAGAATAAGTTGTACCATTTATCAAAAGCCTGCCCCAATACCACGGTTTTTCTCCCACGTAGCAGGAAGTCCAGTTGTTTTTTACCTCCAATGAAGTAATCTCCGGATTCTCCACCCGCTCTGGCAAACCATCCTCTGAAATCTTCCAGTCAGTTCCAAACTCCCAACCCACGTAAGATTTGGAATCTTTCATCTGTGCCTCTGTGAGAAGTCCACCTGATCCAATGGAAGCAGCAGTTCCGCCGACAAGATTCCCCTCTCCACTCTTTCCATAACAGTTCAGCACATGTCCGCTTAAACCGTAAGAAGAGCTGAGTACATTATCAGCAGCAGTTCCGCACATCTGTCCTACACAGTTGTTTGTCGCAGTTACTGTGATTTTTCCTGCATGAAGGCATTCTTTGAGCACACCGCCCATGCCCCCAAACTTCTGGATTTCTCCCGTAATTCCGCCCACATAGACCGGATATTCGTTTCCGTTTGTCTGGGTAACACGAATCGTACCGGTGCTGACACACTTGCTTATAGTACCAATGTTCAGACCTGCAATTCCACCTACCCAGCTTTTCATAGGAGCCATTATCAAATTAACATTCAGCTTTGATGTGCAGCCAAAAATAATTCCGGCAAGTGCATTTTCACCTGCAATTCCGCCAAATTCCGGATATACAACAGCTCCGTTTCCGCCCATATATCCGCTAATCATTCCTGTCACCATACAGTCTTCAATATTTCCTTCATTGTACTGTGTGATGACGCCCTGCACGTTCTGCATATCATCATTAAAATCTGCAGCTACACGCAGATTTCTAATTTTTCCCTGATTCATGGCTATCAGAGGCTTCTTCAATCCATAGATCGTATGTCCGTTTCCGTCCAGCGTTCCACCAAAATAAGAGATGGTAAAATTAATTCTTCCCTGTGTCTGGATATCTGAGGTCAGCTGATAATATGCGCCCTGATTTTCCTCGATCAAATTCAGATCATCCAGAGAATCAATCTGATAAGGACTGCTGCTTGTACCATTTCCGCCAGCTGGTTTCACAAATGAAGTCCGGCTTCCTATTACACGATAAACAATTCCGCTTTCCCCATCAGATGGGACTGTAAATTTTCCATCCTTCAGTTTCACAAGGATCGCGGAAGCTGCCGGAATGGAATATTTTGAGCCACTGTCTCCGGAAAATACCGGAAATGCAGATGCCTTTTTTGCAGCTATCCGATCACCTGGAAAACTGTATACACCAGAAGCTTCTCCTGCTGCCACAGCTGTATAAAAATCTGAAAGAAGTGTTTTAAACGGAATTCCTGTTACCTTCTCCAGATAAGCTTCACAGGTAAGGGAGGAAGCATCTACTGTATAAAATCTCGGCAACACAGCCATAGGCTCATAGCTTCCTGCCATACGGTCAATTACGTATCTGACAAACAGGTATGGCATTCCATAGTCCTGGGCAATATCATCGCGATAACTCTTATACATCAAGGAAGAGCCGTTACGAATAGCGGTACTTCCTGCAATTCCGTTCATCCAGCCATTTGTGTCCGTACCGCCCCACAGATAATCCATGACCGTTACTGCAAGACCTTCGTTTATCCACATATATTTCTCGGAGGCATTGAATTTTGTTTTCAGCCAGAATACTGCGTGCTGTCCCTCGTGAACCAGCAGACCGTTTCTTCTGGTCATTTCACCGGAGACATAGGATGCTGCCGCCGGAGTGTTGATATGGATTGCTGTAATTCCCTCATCATACTGAAACTGACCACTTGCGCCGCTTAAGGTTTCCAGCACAATAGAGAGCTTGCCGGATCCATCTTCCCAGGGAAGATCGCCTCCTGCCAGTGTTTTCAGGATTTGATAGGGCTGTCTGTCATAAATACTCGCCATGTCTGATGCTATGAGAGATGTTTTTCCAGCGGCATCATAATCCGCTTTCATATTTTTGTCCATCCAGATATAGCAATGTTCGCCAATCCCAATGCATATATAGGTCTTGCCGCTGCCATTGCTTCTGTAAATATATTTCTCTTCTCCTATTGCATAAGTGGTAACCGCTGCCTGAACGGATATACCATCGTCAGTCTCATCTGCCGATGCAACGGACGAAATAGCGCTTTTTTCATTCAGCGCAGTGACTGAGCTGGTGCTCCCTGTATTCAGCCCGGCCAGGCTTTGAGCTGCGGGAAGCTCACTTCCACTTGAAGCGGATGCAGTACTTCCACTGTCATCAAAGATCAGTGTGCCTGTACTCCTCGAATCAGATGTATCCGTATTAATAATCACTGCATACTCCCCAGTAAGTGTTTCCCCTGCCTTTCCTTCTGTCACTGCAGCTAAAACGTTTACACTGCCAAATATTCCCAGAAACAGAAGACAGATTCCCACCCACAGACCAATGGATTTTCTTTTTTTCATACACTCCTCCTGTAAAAAATTTCCTTTCCTACAGTTTACCATTTTTACATTCTGTACACTATGTTTTTTTCTGCACTTTTCTGATTAATTTCAACAAAAAATGGGGCGAATGTATCGTTTCCGCTGATACATCGCCCCATTTATTTTCTTATTAAATTACTCTTCCTCAAACTCCAGATCCTTACGGCTCATCTCCTCAATCAGCTCTCTCTTCACCTCAAAAAGCTTCGGAGAAAGATCCACATAAACCTTCTGTGGGTTGGAGAATCGTCTGGACTCGTCCCAGAGAGTGCTCTGTTCTTTCTGGCAGATTGCGCGAAGTTCCATTACTGAAGGAGACGTATAAACGCGTTTTCCCTCCTTAATAACCGGAACCAGAAGCTCACGAACCTCGTAAGTACCACCCAGAATCTTAGTTTTTTTCCAGGTGTCAACCGGGTCAAATACTACCATAGTTTCATCTGGGTTCAGCTTCTCGTCAGCAAGACAGATCAAATCAGCTTTAATCTTTCCTGTGGACTTGCTGTAAATACGATATACTGTCTTGTTTCCAGGGTTTGTTACCTTAGCGGTGTTCTCAGAAAGCTTGATCTTCGGAACAAATTCACCTGTCTCAGGATTTTTCACTGCTGCCAGCTTGTATACACCACCAAATGCCGGATTATCATTGGAAGTAATCAGACGTGTTCCAACGCCCCAGGAATTGATCTTGGCATCCTGGGCTTTCAGGCTCTCAATCAGATATTCGTCAAGGTCACTGGATGCAGAAATGGTCGCATCATCAAAACCAGCTGCCGATAACATTTTATATGCCTCTTTGGAAAGGTAAGCAAGGTCACCGCTGTCGATACGGATACCATATTTTTTCAGCTGGATTCCCTCCTCCCGCATTTCCTCAAATACACGGATTGCATTGGGAACACCGGATTTCAGCACGTCGTAAGTGTCTACCAGAAGAATACATGCATCCGGGTACATTCTTGCGTAGGTCTTGAATGCAGTGTACTCATCCGGGAAGCTCATGATCCAGGAATGTGCATGGGTTCCAAGCACTGGCACGTCAAACATCTGACCAGTAAGCACACAGGATGTTCCGACACAACCACCGATCACAGCTGCACGGGCTCCAAAAATACCGGCATCCGGTCCCTGGGCACGGCGAAGACCGAACTCCATGATTCCGTCACCTTTCGCCGCATAGCAGACACGTGCTGCCTTAGTAGCGATCAGGCTCTGATGGTTCATAATGTTCAAAATCGCAGTTTCCACAAGCTGAGCTTCCATAATCGGTGCTACCACTTTCACCATTGGCTCTCTTGGGAAAATAACAGTGCCTTCCGGGATGGCATAAATATCGCCGGTAAAATGGAAGGAGCGAAGATATTCCAGAAAATCCTCCTCAAAAATGGAAAGACCGCGAAGATATTCGATATCTGCGTCTGTAAATCTCAGATTCTCAATATATTCAATTACCTGCTCCAGTCCTGCACAGATAGCAAAACCGCCTCCGCATGGGTTATCACGGTAAAACATGTCGAATACGACAGTCTGGTCAGTTGGGTTCTTAAAATACCCCTGCATCATGGTAAGTTCATAGAGATCCGTGAGCAGAGTCAGGTTATTTGCTCTCATGTTTATTCTCCTTATTAATGAGGCCAGTCTGAGAACCAATTACCTGAATAATTTTAAACAGGCTCCAGACAGGCTGTTTAATTATAAAAATTTTATACGGTAACCATAGACTCACAGGAACAAAGCGAAGTAATTTCTTATAAAGTAAAAAAGTTTCTGGCACTACTACCTTAGAGTGTGTCGAAAAAAACTCCAAAAGCTTCCCGCCAGCGACCTATGCGATTCCGTATATTTTGCTTGATTATAACACATTCATCTCAAAATGCACAGGAAAAAGAAAAGCGAAATCTTAATTTTTCCCCGAAAAATCAAGGCTTCACAGAAATTGAATAAATTTTTAAAAAAATTTGAAAAAAGGGGTTGACTTTTATATATGCATTGATATATAATACAACATGTCGCAAGCGAGAAACGACTTGCTAAGACACATAGGGCTATCGCCAAATGGTAAGGCAACGGACTCTGACTCCGTCATTTCAAGGTTCGAATCCTTGTAGCCCTGCTAAGTGGAGCACCTCAGATGAGGTGCTTTTTTCGTATTATGAAATTTCCGGAAGCCGCGTATTTACTGGCTTTGCGGGACTTTTAAAATTTTTTCTGAAACGCTTTTTCGTGGCTCTGAAAGGCGATTTTTTCCTTATTTGGCTTACTGATTTTTACTACATTTTCGGTGGTTTTCAGATGTGATAGGTCAATTTGGGAGCGATTATAGGTCAATTTAAAATGACGTTGCTGCCAAAAGGTGCTGAAAACAGGAAAAATGAAGAAAATCGGCTAAAAATCGACAAAATTCTACTTTTTCTACCTTTTGCACAAAAAATTATGTTTACTTTTGTGATATTTTCGCCTCATAATCAAGACAGTTTCCACGCTTCAAGTGCACAAATCCATTTTAGTACTCCCACCGCTTATTCTTCTGTCCGAAGGCGAACCTTAATTGACTTACTTGGTCAGTTATATTTCGGCGTTTGCCTCACAGCCCTCGGATAATGTTCAAATAATCCTGTCTCTGGTCTACGACAGCATATATAATAACTTCCTTTCGGGCTTCATTAACTTTATAAAATACAAGGTCTTTTTCAAGAATCAATACCTTATAGCCCTGACGCTTTAATACCAGGTATCTTGGATCAATTCCAAGATCTGGATTTTCTCCCAGCTGTCGTATACGATCTTCTATTTCGTCTAACTTTTTCAATGCCACATCATTGCCGAAATTTTGTGCAATATATAATACAATCTTTCGCAGACCAGCATCTGCGGTATCAGTACGAACAACATTGTATTTCAAACTCAGCCCTCCTGCAGCATAGCACGTAAATCATCAAAAGTTTCACTGATTGGCGCAACGCGACCATTCTTTACATCATCTTCAGCTTCAGCAAGGACTTCAAGCAATTCGATTCTTGATTTCATATTCTTATACTCTTCATAGGACAAAGACACCGTATCGCCTCTTCCATTTACAGTTATGATAACAGCTTCTTTTCCCTCACGGCACTGCTTTGAGATTTCATTATAATGATTTCTTAAATCCGCTGATGGTCTGATAGTTTCCTGCATAGCAAACATAATACGCACCTCCTGTTGTTATATATGAAAATTATATCATTTAATGTCTATACTTTCAACTTCTTAGTCAATTCCATTCATAAATTTTAGAATTCTTCATTTGTTCTAGCACCCCAAAAGGGGATGTCGATTAATACCTCATTTCGACATCCCCAGTAGTAATTGAACATAGAATTTTCTCTTCTTCTCTTACATCACAACTTTTTTGTCTCCACGGAAATCAGCCTTAGACACTTCTATAACTTTTTCTATAACATGGCTTCCGTAACATTTCTTATACTGCCCTTTTACTTTATTTTCTGCTCCCTTGTCTGAGTAAGCCCACACATCCTCTTCAAAGTCGTAAGCTGCGTTTATAGGGTAATATGGTGGTATTCGATTGATCTTTACTCGAAAATATTTTTTGTTCTCTTCTCCATCACTTTTAGCTCATTTCCTATACTCCCAATCAACCCGCGCATAGTCCAGATAGCGTTCAGCCTCTTTTATCATTCTCTAGCGCCTTTGCCCTGTACCGCTGATCTGCTGATATACAGGTGCTTTCCTTTCTCTTAGCTGTATCTTATAAATACAATAGAGTTGCCGTACCTCCTGCATTACCGTAGGTTTTCCCACGTTTCATCACCTCCTGTTTGCATTTACCTTAATTTAATCTTTCTTTGTACCGCCGAGAACATTACCGATTGTATCTGCAACCTTACCCAGCAGCTCAAATAACAGCTCCCATGAAAAATCCATTGGCATAGCTCCTTTCTCTGATATATTTGGACATGAAAAAAGCAAAGGAATGTTTCAGCCTTTGCTTTTTCATAATTATAATATGTAATTGAAATTTTAAACTTAACCACACCCCAAATTAGACTTTGCTATTGCCCAAAACTAACTAAATAATGTGCTGACTCATTAATATAAATTCTACAGTCTCATATTTCTTTTCTTTATACGATATTTCAATCAGTTTTATATTCTTTTCTCTTGCATATTTTCGTTTTTCTTCATCGTTTCTCTGTTGAATAACAAAAGCTCGTTCTCCCCCCAATTTTTCAACAGGTTTATAGTGCTGTTCTCCCTGGCACTCAATAAAAGCAACAATTCCATTTTCCCCATAGATGCCAAAATCAAATCGCAATGGAGTTTCATTATCAACTCCATATACCCCTTCTACCGAGACTTCGACTTGATATTTGATATTATGCTTAAAAAGAATATCGTTTACTATCCACTGAAAAGAAGAAATTTGATGGCAGTCACAATGAATCTAGCTCCAATATCCATTATATGCTCTGTAGCCATAATCAGTTGGTGGATATATGCCAAACTGATTACATCTCACAATTTTTTCTTTTCCACATAAATAGCATTTACAACGATATTCTTTATAGACAAACCGTAATGATCTACAGTGACTTTTTAATCTGTTGCATCTATTCAAGATACATATTCTGCAATTTTATAATTTCGTCTTGAGTAATTCCAAGTTCTTCAACAATATAATTCTGGACAGAACCATACTCTTCATTAAGAGTATTTATCATTTTTTCCATAAAGCTCCTTGACACGCCACTTAAAGTTTTTACACCTTCAATAATAGTTTGGTCATCCGTTTGTTTGGCAGCTTCATTTCCCATATATTCAATTTTCCCCTTATAAAATTCATTTGTAAGAGCAAAATCATCTAAGATAGTTTTCTCATCAACTCCCAACGCAGACAAAACAAGAACTGCGGCAGTGCCAGCTCGATCTTTTCCTCCTGTACAATGCCATAATACAGCTTTTTCTTCCTCATTATTTAATAACACTTTAAAAAATTCAGAAAACCCTTTCTGTGCTGTTTCACTTTTTATAGTAGTAACATACATATCATCACTTAACGTGCCATTTTTAACCATTTCTATCAACCCACTCACTGGATCTTTTCCATAAATCTGAGTCATAGCTGCACTATTACTATCATTTGCATTATCTTCATCTAACACACGAATCTGCTCGTTTTTTACACCTTTAATCTCAGGATCCGGTGCATCTGCAATTTCATCGGTGGTTCTAAAGTCCACGATAGTTCCAAGGTTATAATCCTGCGTAAGCTTTTTGATATCTTCATCGGTTGCTTTTACCAGTTTCGCAGAACGTAACAGCATATTGGATTTGATTCTTCTTCCATCCTCCGTATAATATCCACCTAACTGTCTTGCATTTTCTACTTCAGCTAATCCCAGTGTTTGCCCTTCCATAGTAACCTGATTATTGTCATCTTTAACCGATTCTTCCATTAAATTTGATTCCTCGTTTGAAGCATAGATTGTTGCACTTCCTAAAGATAATGCTAATGTCATGAT
>OLRT01001049.1_pt1 | contig 20368 bp, 16 predicted proteins | sample 1672021 | NCBI WGS metagenome assembly OLRT01 (sample SAMEA3136637, study PRJEB25190) | human gut metagenome | reverse complement strand
GCCGGCGCGCTGGCGTTCATCGGCTACGGGTATTGGCACGGCCAGCAGAACAACAAAGAGCTTGCGGCCACGGGCTTCAACCCGCCCGATACCGCGCAGCTTGAGCGCACCGACCTGGCCAGCTTCACCGTTGATTGGGATGCCTTGCGCGCCATCAACCCCGAAACCATCGGCTGGATCTACATTCCCGGCACCACCATCAACCTTCCCATCGTGCACACTGACGACGATGCGCACTACCTCAAAACCGATTTCTATGGCGAAACGAACTGGGCCGTGTCGTTCGGCGCCATCTTCCTGTCTGCGGAAAACGCCGCCGATTTCTCCGACGCGAACAACATCGTGTACGGCCACCACATGAACGACGGCTCCATGTTCTCGCCTATCGCCGATTTCGAGGACCCCGACACGTTCAACGCGTGCCGCACCGTGTACATTTTCACCCCGTCCGGAAACTACCGCCTGATCACGTTCAGCCTGGTGCACTGCGCCGCCGACGACCCGCTTGCGCAAACGGTGTTCGCCAGCGAGCAGGAGCGCGCCGCATACGTGCAGGACAAGGTAGACCGTTCCGTCGTGTCCGTCGAGGGGCTGCCCTCGGCTGCGGATATGAACCACACGTTTACGCTCGCCACCTGCGATAACTCGGCCCAAAACGGCCGCTGGGTGCTGTTCGCGTACGTGGCTGAGCAAACCGCCGGCGCGGCTGGGCCCGCCGGCGCCACCAGCATTGTCAACCCCGAGGACGTGGCCGCCGTCGATGAAGCGGCAAAGGAGACAGCAGCATGAGCACCTCGATTCTGCCGGGAGAGCGCCCCGACCGCTTGGAGGAGGAGTGCGCCGTGTTCGGCGTGTTCGCCCCGGGCGAGGACGTTGCGCGCATGACGTGCTTCGGCCTGCAGGCGCTGCAGCACCGCGGGCAGGAATCCGCCGGCATTGCCGTGGGCGATGGCGAAACCATTATGGTGTCGAAGGACCTGGGCCTGGTCACGCAGGTGTTCGACGAGGCGCGTCTTGCCGCGCTCGAAGGGTTCGTGGCCGTGGGCCATGCGCGCTATTCCACCAGCGGCGCCGCGGCGTCGTGGGAGGCCGCGCAGCCGCACATCTCGGCCATCGACGAGACGCTCATCGCGCTGGCGCACAACGGCACGCTGGTGAACACGAACTCGCTGCGCGCGCGCCTGATTGACGAGGGCATCCAGCTGCGCGCCGGCACCGACTCGGAAGTGGCCGCGAAGGCTATCGGCAACGTCACACAGAAGACGCACCACCTGCGCGAGGGCATCCGCTACGCCATGGAGCACCTGCAGGGCGCCTACGCCATGGTGCTGGCCAGCCCCGATTGCCTGTACGCGTTCCGCGACCCCAACGGCATCCGCCCGCTGTGCATCGGCCAGCTGCCCGACGGCCGCGGCTGGGTGGTTTCCAGCGAAACGTGCGGCCTGGACATCGTGGGCGCCGAGTACGTGCGCGACGTCGAGCCCGGCGAGATCGTGCGCTTCAGCAAGCAGGGCGTCACGTCTGAGCAGGGCGTTCCCGCTGCCAAGCGCGCCAGCTGCATCTTCGAGTACGTGTATTTCGCCCGCCCCGACTCCATCATGGACGGCCAGTCGGTCTACCAGGCGCGCCGCAACATGGGCCGCATCCTGGCGCGCGAGGCTCCGGCCGAGGCCGACCTGGTACTCGGCGTGCCCGACAGCGGCATCCCGTCGGCCATGGGTTTCGCGTTCGAAAGCGGCATCCCGTATTCGGACGGCATCGTGAAGAACCGCTACGTGGGCCGCACGTTCATCCAGCCCACGCAGGCCATGCGCCAGCTGGGCATTCGCCTGAAGCTGAACCCCTTGCCGTCGGTCATTCGCGGCAAGCGCCTTGTGGTCATCGACGACTCCATCGTGCGCGGCAACACGTCGAAGAAACTCATCGAGATGCTGCGCGCCGCCGGCGCCACCGAGGTGCACTTGCGCATCGTCAGCCCCGAGGTGCTGTGGCCGTGCTTCTACGGCATCGACACCGACACGCGCGACCAGCTGATTGCGGCGAACATGACGAACGCGGAAATGTGCGAGTGGATGGGCGCCGATTCGCTGGCGTTCATCAGCCTGCAGGGCCTGCGCGACAGCCTGCCCGACGTGCGCACGCCGGGCTATTGCGAGGCATGCTTCTCGGGCGATTACCCGGTGGAGATTCCGTCGTACACCGCGCGCAACAGCTTCATGACGAAGGCCGACTTCGCCGAGCAATACGCCCGCGAGGCGGCCGAGGTCGAGAAGACCCAGATCAGCGTGTAAGGAGCGAAGGCGAAGGCTGCCGGTTGCAACCGGCAGCCGGCAGTGTGCGAGGTGCGGGGCGCGTCCCCGGGGCAGGCCCGGAAGGCAGGCCCGTGGGAGCTTCAATGCTTTCTCGTGATGCGGCGGTTTCGCGCTTGGGCGCGCCGGTATGGCCTTCGCCATGTAGTAGGTAACAGGTCCTTTGGACTTCAACGATAAGGAGCAAACAGTGAGCAAGCAGGAAGTCACCTACGCAGCGTCGGGCGTGGACATTGCCGAGGGCGCGCGTGCCGTTGACGCCATCAAGGAAACCGTGCATTCCACGTATCGCCCTGAGGTGGTGGGCGACATCGGAGGCTTCGGCGGCCTGTTTTCCATCGCGGCGGCCAAGGACATGGCCGAGCCGCTGCTGGTGTCCGGCACCGACGGCGTGGGCACGAAGCTGAAGGTGGCGCAGCTGGCGGGCAAGCACGGCACCGTGGGCATCGACCTGGTGGCCATGTGCGTGAACGACATTCTGGCGTGCGGCGCCGAACCGCTGTTCTTCCTGGACTACATCGCCATCGGCAAGCTGCGCCGTGAGCACGTGGCCGAGGTTGTGGCCGGCATCGGCGAGGGCTGCCGCCAGGCGGGCTGCGCGCTCATCGGTGGAGAGATGGCAGAGCATCCTGGCGTCATGGATCCCGACGACTACGACCTGTCCGGCTTCACCGTGGGCATCGTCGACAAGCCGAAGATGCTGGATCCCGAAAGCGTGCGCGAGGGCGACGTGCTTATCGGACTGGCGTCGTCGGGCCTGCATTCAAACGGCTATTCGCTGGCGCGCAAGGTGTGCGTGGAGGGCAAAAGCCGCGAAGAGCTGCTGGCGCCCGTTGAGGCGCTGGACGGCCAGTCGGTGGCAGACGCGCTGCTGACGCCGACGCGCATCTACGTGAAGCAGGTGCTTGGCACGCTCGCGGCGTGCCCGGGCGCGGTGCGCGCGCTGGCGCACATCACGGGCGGCGGCATTTCCGAGAACTTGAACCGCGCGCTGAACGAGCGCGTGGATGCGCAGGTTGACCTGGGCTCTTGGCCGGTGCCGGCTGTGGCGAAGTACGTGTGCGACGCCGCCGAGCTGTCCGAGCCGCAGGCGCTCAAGACGTTCAACATGGGCGTGGGCATGATCTTGATCGTGGACCCGGCACGCGCCGAAGAGGTGGAGGCCGCGCTGGCCGAAGCCGGCGAGCAGACGTACCGCGTCGGTCGCATCGTTGCCGGCACCGGCGAAGTAACCTATGCGGGCGAAGGCAACCTCTACGGGTATCAGGGGTAAACTCCGGCATCTCCGTTACAACTTGCATGACCGAAAGGACCGCGTTTGCGGTCCTTTTTGATTAATGACTTCAGTCTGGCGCGCGCGTAGCCGCGCCAAGTAAACTTCGAGACGCTCACGAACCCGCTCATGAAGGTGACGCATATCGCCGGCGTGAAGCGCACGGTGGGAGAGGGGATGCGCGTGGAGCGCCACTGCGCCAACGCGCTGGCGGTGGCCCGCTACCTGGAGGGCGTGCCGTGCGTGAAGCGCGTGCTGTACCCCGGGCTGGAAAGCTCGCCGTATCACGAGCTGGTGAAAACCCAGATGAACGGCTTGGGAACGGGGATCCTGTCCTTCGAGCTTGCCGACGACGTCAATGGTGTGGGGCCTCGGCCCGAGGCCCCACACTAGCGCATGAGCTGCTCGGCGCCATGGCAGGTGATGGCGCCGAGCAGCGGCGCCGCTTCTTGCGGGTCGACGCGTTTGCCGCGACGCACCCATTCGCGGTAAAAGTCCAGCGCCGTGGTGCGGATAAAGTTCAGCACCAGCTCCTCAGCGTCGGCGTCCATCCATGCAAAAGGGTCCTGCCCAGCGGACTTATAGCGCATCATCTGCTCACGATAGATATGGTTGCCAAAGTCGTAGGGTCCGGGCGAACAGATAAGCTTCTCAATGGTAGGAGTTTGCCCGACAAGGAACAAAAAGAAACGCTGCGCATGGCCGTCAAGGTCTTTTGGCTGGTCGGCAGTGGTTTCGTAATTATCGAAAAAGTCGTTCATAACTTCATTCATCACGCTGTCGTACAGCGCTTCGATAGATTCGAAGTGCAGATAGAACGTCTTGCGGTTGATGCCGGCGCGCTCGGTTAAATCCTTCACCGTGATTCTCGCCACGCCCACTTCGCCCACCATATCCATGAACGCATCGCGTATGAGTTTGCGCGTGCGCATGACGCGCAAATCTGTTTTGCTTTCGGCCATGATCCCCCCGTACCTTGGCTGCGCCTATGCGTTTCGCCACGGAAAAATGCACGTGTGGCGAAATCCCCTTCGTTCGAAATGTGTCGATTATACCCCGATTTCTTGCGTTCGTTGCCTAAGCACCATATCGCGAAGCTGGGCAGTGAACGAGGTTTCCAGACCCTCCATAATGCAGGTGCGAAACGGGTCCGGTATAAATCGGTCATCGTAATTATATCCCTTTTACCTAGGAAAACGGGATATGCGGAACAAAGGAGAGGATATGGAAGGTAGCAAAAGGATGCGTGCGGTGCTTGATCGTCGTAGCTTCCTCAGGCTAGGTGCTGCCAGCGGCGCACTTGCTGCTGTGGGCGGTATGGCCACCACGCAGGGCTGGCTGGCACCTGCGCAGGCAACAGCGGCGCCTGAAGAGCGCACGGCGTTCACCTACCACAACGAGCATTGCCTGTGTAACTGCATGTTGCAGTGCACGGTGCGTGACGGACGCCTGGTCATGGTGCAACCGCGCCCGAATAGTGACAAGCGTTTCCAAAACGTGTGCCTTAAGGGCATTTCCGAGATCGAGCACATCTATGGCGAAGCGCGCATTCAATCGCCTATGCGTCGCGTGGGAGAACGCGGCAGCGGTCAGTTCGAGGTGATCAGCTGGGACGAGGCGTTTAAAATCATCGCCGAGAATTTTCAGGCCACCATCGACAAGTACGGTTCGCAGGCGTTGTGGATTCAATACTCCACGGAGGCTTCGCAGCGCTTCAGTCCGCTACTAGCTTCCATTTTGGGCGCGCAAGCTGGCGGTTTGAACGGCTACGACATGGGCCAGGGCAACGGTCAGGGTCAAGCGTTCGGCTGGTCGGGCATGTTCGCGCTCAACACCATATGGGAGTGGAAGCAGGCTAACGTGGTGCTTATGGCCAACTGCAACGTGCTGGAAACGGGCATGATGTGGTCGCGCGCTTTCCTTGATGCTCAGGCTGCTGGCACGAAGATCATCGTACTCGACCCGCGTTTCACGGCAACGGCAAGCAAGGCAGACCAGTGGGTTGGGCTGCGCGCGGGTACCGACCCGGCGTTTTTCCTGGGAATGGTGAAGTACCTGCTGGACAACGACTTGTGCGATCGCGAGCACATGCTGGCGCACACATCGTTCCCCTTCCTTGTGAACGCGAAAACCGGTGAGGTGCTCGGCGAGATGCACGATACAGTGGATAAGGAAACTGGCAAGCCGAAGCAGGTGAAAGCCCCGTATGTGTGGGACAGCGCAACGGGTGCGGCTGTGCTGCATGATACGCCGGGCGCGCAGCCTGCGCTCGAAGGCACCTTCACGGTGGACGGTGTGCAATATATCACCGAGTATGACTTGCTCAAGCAGCAGATGGCCGACTACACGCTCGACTGGGCCGAGGGCGTTACCGGTGTGCCGGCCGATACTATCGCCCAGGTGGCGCGCGAGTATGCAAAGGGTCCGTCTATCATCTGCAATGGCGTGGGCGGTATCGATAAGTTCTTCAACAACGACATCGCCGGCCACTGCTATGCGCTTATCGCCTCGCTAACCGGCAACTATGGCAAGCGCGGCACCGGTTGCGGTATCTACCACTACCACACTGTCCTGTCCGAGGCCAAGTTGGGCGCCTGGAAGCTGCCTGAGAACAGAAAGCCCACGCCTAGCAAAAAAGGCTTCTACGACATTGTGAACACCGACGACGTGCACGCGGCCATGTTCTTCGGCGATATTCCCACGCAGAAGGCGGCGAACTGGGCAAAAACGCAGCGTTGGTTGGATTCGCTTGACTTCGTGTGCCTGGCAGACATCTATCACAGCTCGGTTGTTGACTACGTTGACCTGGTGCTTCCCGTGTGCAGCAAGTTCGAGTGCGCCGACAGCGTGGGCGGCGTGAAGAACGCCAACGGCTATATTCTGGAGAACCAGAAGGTGCTTGACCCGTTGTTCGATTCCAAATCCGACTTCTACATTGAGAAGGGCATTGCCGAAGCCATGGGGCTGGGCGGTTTGTATCCGGAGAATGGCGAAGAATATGCTCGCGCTATCTTGACCACGGACGACCCGTCGTGTGAAGGTATCACACTTGAAGCGCTGAACAGGGAAAACGGTGCCTGCAAGCTGGTGTTGGATTGGGACGATACCGTCGGCGAGGAAGTGGGCATGACCTACGCAACGCCTTCGACCAAGCAGGAGCCGTACTACGAGAACATGCTGGCGTGGGGCCAGGCGTTCCCGCAGTGGGAGCGTCCTAACGAGGCGTACCCGGAAAACCCGCTGCGCGAAAAATACCCGCTGCAGTTCAGCCAAGCTCGTTCGCGCTTCCGCGTGCATTCTGCCTATTCGGGTGCGAAGTGGATCCAGCAGCTGTTCGAGCCGCATATCGAGCTGAACCCGTCCGATGCCGCTGCGCGTGGCCTTGTCGATGGCGACGAGGTTGAGGTGTACAACGATCGCGGTTCGTTCCGCACGAAGCTGCGCCTGAACAACGCCGTGCAGCCTGAAAGCGCGTTTATGGCCGAAAGCACGTACCGTCAGTATCTTGAGGGAACGCTGATGCAAAGCGTATCCAACGATACGATGAACCCGCGCGGTTACGACATGATGTTCGGTCCCATGATTCCGTATAACGACACGCTCATTGAGATCAAAAAGGCAGGTGAATAGCCCATGACGAAACTGGCTATCGCAATAGACCTGCACCGCTGCATCGGGTGCAACACGTGCTCGATCGCTTGCAAGATGCAGAACAACGTCCCTGATGGCATGCTGTGGAACCGCGTGCTTACCGAGGGCGTGGAGATGTTCGACGACGCTGTTGGCGTGTACCCCAACCTTTCGCGTACGTATCTGCCGGTTGCTTGCCAGCACTGCGAGAATCCTGCATGCATGAAGGTGTGCCCGACCGGCGCCACATACAAAGATGAGCAGGGTCGCGTGGAGATTGATTACGACCGCTGCATCGGCTGTCGTATGTGCATGGGCGCCTGTCCGTATAACGCCCGCGTGTTCAACTGGAACGAGCCTGTGCGCGCGACAGGTTTCCACTATGGCGATGCCGACGTGCCGGTTCGCCCACGCGGCGTGGCCGAGAAATGCAGCCTGTGCAAGGAGCGTACCGATCGCGGCGACGAGCCTATGTGCGTGCATTGCTGCCCGGGTGATGCCCGCGTGTTCGGCGACCTGGATGATCCGGATTCGGCAGTGTCGAGGCTTTGGCGTCGTGGCGGTCATGTGCTGCTCGAGGAAAAGGGCACGCGCCCGCAAGTGTTTTACGTGAACTAGGGGGTTGATGGATGGATAAGCGAAAAGCCCTGTTCAGCGGGCGAACTATGGCGGTTGTTGTCGTGTTGGCGGCGGTGGTTTTAGCCGCGGTGGGCTGCTGGGTTGCCCAGCAGACGTACGGCCTGGGTATCACGGGCATGAACAACTCCAACTCATGGGGCCTGTACATCATGGCGTTCATGTTCTTCGTCGGCCTGTCGGCTGGCGGTTTGATTGTGGCAAGCTCGGCGCACGTGTTCGGCATAGAGTCGTTTAAGCGCGTGTCGGTGCCGGCGGTCATCACGTCCATCGTATGCATCTGCTGTGCTGGCGCGTTCGTGCTCATCGACCTTGGCGGCGTGGCGCGTGTGTGGCGCATGTTTGTGGGGTTGAACTTCGTCAGTCCGCTTGCGTGGGACATGATCGTTATCACGTGCTACCTGGTCATCAACGTGCTTGACCTGGTGTGGTTGGTGCGCGGCGACGAGCGCAAGGTGGCAGTGCTCTCTCGTGTGGCGCTGCCGGTTGCCGTCCTGGTGCACAGCGTGACGGCATGGATTTTCGGCCTGCAGATTGCCAAGGCGTGGTACTCGGCGATTATGGCTCCCATTTTTGTGGCATCGGCCTGCGATTCGGGTCTGGCATTGCTGCTTATCTGCCTTTTGGCGCTTGACCGTGCGAAGTTGTTCAAGTTCGACCGCGATTTGATGAAGTCGCTGGCGGGGCTGCTTGCGGTGTTCGTGGCGGTGGACGCGTTCTTCATCGGCTGCGAGTGTCTGACCATGGGTTACCCGGGTGCGGGCGAGGCCGAGGCGCTGGCTATCATGACCACCGGCAAGACGGCGCCGTTCTTCTGGTTTGAGGTTATCGGTGGCTTGGCTGTGCCGTTCTTGGTACTCGTGTTCGCTCGGAATCGCGAAAATCCGGCGTGTGTGGTGCTGGCGAGTGCGCTGATAGTGCTTGGTGTGTTCTGCAAGCGTGCGTGGCTGTTATTCACCAGCTTCACCGTGCCGAACGTCTATGGCGGCAACGGCATTACGTTGGGTACGGCTGCCGCTCAGGTAGGCGATGCCGGCGACGTGTGGACTACGCTGGGCGTGTATGCGCCTACGCTGCCGGAGGTCGTAGTGTTTGCGGGTGTGGTGTGCGCGGGTGCGCTGGCGTACATGATCCTATCGAAGTGCGTGCTGCCAAAATGCGGTGGTGAACAATAGCTATGGCGTGTAGGAGTCGGTTGCAATCGGTGACCGGCTCCCTTTTTCATGAGAGGTAGCAGATTGCGATGATGGTGGATAGGGAAACGTTTGTGCAGGTGGCGCCCTGGCTGGCGATTGCCGGCAACGCGCTTTTAACGCCGCCCTTGCAGGCAGGTGTGCAGAGTGCGGCTATATTTGATGCTTGCCTATGGGAAGAGCTTGCGGCGTGCGAAGACGCCGAGGTGGCGAATGCGGCAGATAAGCTGGCGAAGTATCTTGACGGGCGCGAAGAGGCGGCGGCCGCGTCGCGGGAAGCGCAAACCGGTGTTTGTGTTTTAGACGCCAGGGATGGCGCGAGTAATCTTGATGATCGAGTGCAACGCGCATCGGTGGAGTTCGCGCATCTGTTTGTGGGGCCGCCGAAACCGGCTGTTGCCCCGTGGGAGACGTTTTACCGCCAGCAGGGTTGTGCCGTCGGGTTCGGCGAGGCGACTCATCAGATGCGCACGGCCTTGCGCGACAACGGTTTGGAGTTGGCGCAGGCGGGTAGACAGTATGAGGACCATATGGGCATCGAGCTTCTGCTGGCAAGCGAATTATGCCGCCGAGCAGGTGAAGGCGAGGATTGGGGCGCAGATGCAGGGTGTGTTCCCTCTGCTGCGAGCGAAGGCGCGGATGCGAATACGCAAAACGCCCTGAGCGCGGCGCAGCATGCTGTCGACTTCGTGCGCACCCGCCCGCTTTCCTGGATGCCAGCCTTGCGCGAAGCGGTAGAACGTGAATCCCCCAACGGTTTTTACGCATCTCTGTTGCAGCTAACCCAAGCGTTGTTGGAACTGGTTGCGTAAGGAGGGGATATGTCGTCAGCGGTAACATAGCTGATAGTGTTTGAGGTTTGCGCTCTACTGCCCGTTCAAGACGATGCTCGTATAATCCTGGCTTACGTTGCGCGCAATCCAGAACCTCGAAAACGGCGATAGTGCGGCAGCGGCGGCGGATTTGAGGCGCACTGAAACGTGCTTGCGCCAGCACATGCTGCCCTGGTTTCCTAATTTCTCCGAGCGAGCCATGCAGCTTGTCCAGACCCGTTTCTATCGCGGTGTTTTGCGCATGACCATTCGCGAGAACGCACCTTCGCCATCTGTTCGTCCTTGTGCCCGAGAAGCGGTGGGCGGCTCAAAAGGCCGCGTATGCGGCCTTTTTTGCGATGCCTGGGCGCTCATCCGAATTGGGGTATCTTTGAAAAATCCCCTCACTATTTTCGGGTTATAGGGGTATTTGACCTGCGGAAACGATATGTTACCCCGATTCGCCGCTTGCGAGGAAATCGGCGCTCAGGGGTGTTTTCTTCTTTTGGCGTGCGCTACAATCCCAATCGTTGCGAAAGCAATCTGCTCGTCTTGAGCGTTTCTGATTTTCCCCATCGGGCATGCAACATGCCTTGATGCTCTATATGTTTCCCCTTTGTTGTGGTTATCGTCGCGAAGTGGCGACGTTGTCCCCTATGCCGTATGCGTCGGGGCGGTTTCATCGTGCGCAGATTGCGCTAGGAAGGGAAGAGGAAATGCTCGTTTCGCAGTTCACGAAAGAACGTCTTGGCGCGGCGTCGGTCGTTGCCGCTTCGCTGGAGTGTCGTTTCGGCACCTCCTATGCCGCTTCCGACATCGTCATGGCCAGCGGAGTTGACAGCGCCATCAACGCGTTTATGGGCGCGGTGCTCAAGCCCGAAGACGAAGTGATTGCGTTTGCGCCTTGCGGCCAGACGTATCGTGCGCTTGTTGAGGGTCGAGGCGCTCGCCTGGTTGAGGTTTCGCTTGATGAGGAAACGATGCTGCCCGACTTCGTCGCGCTCGAGTGTGCGCTCACCCCGCGCACGAAGCTGGTCATCGTGAGCGCGCCGAACGACCCGAACGCCATGGCGTATCCGGAAGCTGTCGCCGACGGCATCGCCGGCGCTCTGTTCCGCGCCCAGCGCGCGTTCGGCCATTCGATCATGCTGCTTTCCGATGAGGCGCATAGCGACATGGCGAACGGCGAAGCGCAAAACCCGTGGTGGCCTGCTTTCTATCGCAATTCCGCGGTTGTGCGCACGTCCGACGTGTCGGCTTCCGTTGCCGGGGAGCCTGCCGAATATGTTGCGTTGACGCCGGAGATGGCGGGTCGTGGCGACGTTGTCGCCGGCATTCGCCGCGCCCTTCGCGAAGCCAACGCCGCGAATGCGGCCGACATGGCGCAGCGCGTGACGGTTCTGCCCTCGGCTGCTGCATCCCCCATCCCGTTCGCCGTCCGCTTCGCCTCGTAGCGCACGGGCTTTGAGCCAGGGGCCGGAAGCCTCTGACGGCGGCTTTTCTGTCGTAGTGCATCGACTAGCCGTCAAATCGATATCAGCCATCCCCCCCAAATCGAAATTGATTTCGCTTTGGGGGGATAGCGCTTTCATTTGGGCTCTAGCTTTGAGAGCACGGCGATTTTACGAATCCCTTTCTTCTGCGATGAACCATACTGCTTCGTAGACTCTTTGGGCCAGCTCCTCACGCTGTTCGCCAAGGGCATTATGTGCAACATCTTCGTGTGCCTGGCGGTATTGATCGGCTTTGCGAGACGCACAGTGACTGGCAAGGTTATCGGCATCATCCTCCCGATTTCCCCTTCTTGCCATCAATGGCCACTGCGCGTTGAATAAGGAGAGAACATTCATGCATGCCAAGGGCCTATGCCGTTCACTCGGCTTCGCTTACCGCGTTAGGGAAGACCCTGAGTCCAACGGCCAAAACCAAATATTCTCCCCGATTGAACGCAGGAACTGCTCGATTTGGTTATTTACGAATTCGGGATTGTCGACGTTCGAATTGTGCCCCGCACGTGGGACCCACACAAGGGGAATGCCCTCGACTTTATTCCACTTCTTATACGCCCGGACCCGAGCGTCCTATCCCAGCAACCACTTCCATGCGGGTACAACGTGAATCATGCCTTCGGGGACGTTGATGTTTGATTCTTCGTCGAGCGTTATTATGGTTGCGGCGTTCTTTTCGAAGCGCGCCATGGCTTCATGCAGCGCGGAGACTTCGCGCTGGCGCGTAGCTTCGTCTTTCATGCTCAGAGACACTTGTATCAGCTCGTAGGCAATTCCAAACGCCTCATCGCCTTCGATGAAGTCTATCTCCTTGCCGGATTTTAGTTTCAGCAACGCGATAGAGCCCACGCGGGAAGATGCGCGACGTCTCATTTCCAGGTACACAGCCGTCTCAAGCGCTCTGGTCAGGCCATCGCTTGTTGCAGGAGCCAGCGCGCACAGCAAACCGGGGTCTTCCGCGTACACCTTGAAGCCGCCCAGGCGGACCTTTTGTGCGGAATGAGTGAACTCGTACACCTGATGAAGCAGATGCGCGTCTTCGAAGGCGTCGATGATGGCCGAAATGGTTGCGCGCCCGGGCGAATAGCCTGCGCTTCTGCTCATGCCGTCTATCTTGCTGATGGAGAAATCGCGTCCGCTTGAAGCAAGCGAGATTCTTGCCAGGTTTCGCGCAAACGCCGCGTTCGAAAAACCGTGGCGCTCAACGACGTCGCGAGCAACTGTGAACTGCGCATAGCTTTGCAGTACGCCGGCGCGTTCATTGTCATCGAGCATTTGAACGCCGGGAAAGCCACCTTGCACGAGATAATCCCGACACGCCCGCTTCAGAAGCGATTGCTGTTCTTTGTCGAACATCCCTTGCTGGTCTTCGAGCACGTGGTGGTAGCTGGCGTATTCGCGAAAACTGAACGGAAGCAGCTCGTAAGCGATCGATCTGCCGCGAAATTCCGTTACTACATCGGTGGAAAGCATACGGGATGACGACCCTGTTACGTACATGGTGATTTTTTCGGTATCAACGATGCGCCGCGCAGCAATATCCCAATTGGGAACTTCCTGGATTTCGTCAAAGAAGAGGAAAGTCCCTTGTGAGCGGTGGCAAGATCAAGCCCGCGCTCGTTGAATTTCAGGCTTTTGCTGTGGCTGAAATACCCATCGCCGCCCCATTCGCTTACCAGCATGATGAACGCGGGGTCCGCCGAGGCGCGTGCCACGAACACGAGCGCCTCCTGGCTGCGCCCGAACGCGCGGTCCATGAAGGCGAACGCCGCGTCGGATTGCGCGACGGTGTTTTGCGCCATGGCCCGCTGGCGTTCGCACGCGGCGTTAAACGGCGCTTTTGCGGCGTTGAAGGCGGTTTCGGCGGCGCCGTCGTTCGCGGCGTGCGTGCGCGCGGCGTTCAGGCATTCGTGCAGCAGCGCAACGCGCGTCGCCTGCACCATTTGCGGGCTGCTGACAAGCTTTTGCTTCGCCAGCGCTACGGCCCCGCCGTCGTTGGCACTTGCAACGCGCGCCGTAAGGGCGGCTTCCAAATCGTCCTTCCTATCTGCGCTTTTACAGGCCAGCAGGTCCTCGCGCACGATGCGCAGCGCCTCCTCAAGCTGCATGGCGTCCCGCACGTTGACCAGCAGCGCGTCGTAGAGCATGCCCGTGAGCGCGATTTTCTTGTCGAAGCGCGCGTCGCGCAGTTCCTGTTCCCCCTCTTGCACGGTGCCGGCCAGGATGCCCGCGATGTCTAGGGTTTGCCGGTATTCGCAGAACAGGTTGTAGTAGGTGGCGAAATCGATGGCGGTTTCCTCGTCCTGCAGGTACTGACGCATAAGCGCCTCGTCGGTTGACAGCAGCTCGTGCTCGCAGGTTTGCAGCATGCGGGATAGGTCCTCCCAGCCGCGCGCCGTGACCAGGCGCGTGCTGCCGGCATCGGGGCGCACCAGGTAGAAATGGTCGGGTTTGCACTGCAGATACGAGGTTATCGCCGGGTGCACGCCCGCTTGCGCGGCGTAATCCAGCCATGCGTCCACGTCGGGTTCCACCTCGATGCGCTTCAGGCGATCGAGCGTTGCCGCATCGAAACGCCTGGCCGCGCGGTTGAACTCGGTGGGGTTGCCCGCCGCCACTACAATCCAGCCTTGCGGCAGGGCATGCTGTCCGAACGTTTTGAACTGCAGGAACTGCAGCATGGCAGGGGCAAGCGTTTCGGACACGCAATTCGCCTCGTCAAGCAGCAAAACGCCCTGCGCAATGCCCGTGCGCTTGATGCTGTCGTGCACCGATGCGATGATCTCGCTCATGGTGTATTCGGAAACCGTGTACGTTTTGCCCTCGTATTCGCGCTCCACCAGACGGGGGAGTCCCAGCGCGCTTTGGCGGGTGTGGTGCGTCATGGAATACGACAGGAAATTGATGCAGCATTCCTGGGCCGCCTGCTTCACAATGGCGGTTTTGCCCACGCCCGGAGGGCCCTCAAGGAATATCGGGCGCTGCATCTCGAACGGGATGCGGTACGCGCCGTTGTCGTGGCGCGAAAGATATGCCGTAATGGTATCTTTGACCTGCTGTTTCGCCGATTCGATATCCATAGGTTCCTGCCTTTCGCCTCTGCGCGCCCCGCGCCGTGGTGTGTTGTGTTTCCGTTCGTTGCGTGCCGTGCCGCGTCGTGTTCCCGCTTGCTGGGCGCTGCGCTGCGTGTCGTGCCTTCGTTCGCTGCGTGCTACGCCGCCCTGGCGCCGCGTTGCGTTCCCATGCCCGTTTCCCTTTACGTGCTTCTGAAGTCTTCCTCTTCGAGCATAAACGTCATCGCCCATGGCGGCACCAGGTTTTGCGCCCCGTCCGGTGTGAGGACGAAGGCGGTTTTGTGCGGCGTCGCGCATTTCGGGAAGCTGGCGTACCCGTCCGTCAGGCAGATGACCCCGTTTAGGTCGTTGATCTCGCCGTGCTCGACCAGCTCGTCCACTCGCTGGAACACGGGCCGAAGGTCGGTGCCGCCTCCGCCGTGGATGCGCAAACCTTCAATCCATTTCCGCATGTGCTCGGGGGCGTCGATCACGTCTTCCGCAACGATTTGTGTGTCGCACTGGATGATGCGGATGCGCGGCGCGCTTGAGAACAGTCCCTCGTTGCACAGCACGCCCTGCACGATCTGCGCGAACCGCGTGACCGTGGGGCCCCAAACCGATCCGGAAACGTCGATGCTGATCACGAATTCCCTGATGCGCTTTTCGTCCCGGGTTTCAAGCGGCTCGATGATGGGCGTGTCGCCGTAGAGCGCAAAACCGTACGTGTACAGCGCGTAGTCGAACTCGTCGATTGACGGTCGTGGCGTCTCCTCAAAGGTGGCGAATGAACGCAGGAACTCATCGAGCGCAGGCTTTTTGTGGCTCCTGGGGGCCACGCGAAGGTTGGCGAACAGCCCGCTGAGATTCCGCCCCCAGCCGTTTTGCGGTGAGGCATGCTGGTGTTTCATGGAAGAGGCGATGCTTTGGGCGGCAAATTGCCACGCGTTTTTGGGACTTTTGAAGCGCCCGACGCCCTCGTTGTGCGCGCCATCTTCGCCGGGCGCATCGTTGTGCGCGTCGTCGGGCTCGGTTTCGGCTTCGCTTTCGCTATTGGGCCCCTCGCCGGCATGGCCCGCATCGGCGCCAGCGCCCGCCGTCGACCGAACGTCCGGCCTTCCGTACCAGAAGCGATGATCGTCAACGCAAAATAGCTACTGCCATGCTTGCTCCTCGTCAACGAAACGGTTGGTTCTCAGCAGCTCGAACACCGATTCCGCAGTCAGCGGGGTCTGCTGCAAGGCGCCGCAAATGCGCCCGCGAGCATACTCCATGCTGCTGCCCGTATCCCCTGGGCGCGGGCCGCACAGCTCGACGACAACGCACTCCGCGGCAATATCGCAGGCCAAGTCCCAACGTGCCCGGTTTTGCCCAGGGTTGGCGAAGGGGTGCAGGAACAAGCAATGAAGCAACGTATGCACGTAGTCATGCATGGGCGCTTCATGCGTTGCGGCAAAGCAAGCCAGCACATGGTCGGCATTAAAGTAGAACGCCTTCGCATCAGTACCCGACAGCGGCGAAAGCGCATCGGGGGAGGGAACGAACGGCAGCAAACTAGCCGCAGGTGCAAGGAAGGGGCTCGAAACCAGCAGCCTGTCTTTCGCAAGCCGCAAAACCTCAACGGCCAACTTCTGCCGTTCGCTAAGCTGCGCGTTCATTCAACCTCCTTCGCATGTGTTCGTGAGCGGGGGGCGGCGAACAGGGGACGGATGTGTGTTCACGATGGCTCTTCGCGTTCCCATGCGTCACCCGCGCGAACGCACCTCCGTCTTCCCCCTGTTCACGCGGAGTCCATCTCTTCCGCTTCTCTAGTCGAATCGCGGCGCTTCGCCTTCCGCTTTGCACAGCGCATCCTTCGGGTCGACGTTGCGTAGCAGGCTGGGGTCCTCGAACAGGCGGGTGCAAATCATGTCCGCGCGGTTCATTTCGCCGCCGTCTTCTCCGATCACGTTTTTGTAGAACCGCATCAGGAACGAGTCGTCGGGGAATATCTTCGCCGCTGCGTTGCGGTACTGCGCGCGCACTAGCGCGTCGCGGAAGTAGCGCGCGTGCTTGGCGAAGGGGTTGTTCATCACCTGAAACCCCAGGTTGTTCAGGTACAACTCCGAGAACACGGCGATGGTGCGGGTGTTCCCCTCGTAAAACGGATGGACTTGCCAGAGGAACGCGATGGTGTGGCAGAAGCGTTGCAGCTCCTCGTCCGTGAACGTCGTGTATGCCGCGGCGGCCTCGTTCGCGAACGCGCCGCGAAGGGACATCTCGTAGGTCAGCGGGTCGGCGTACAGCACGCTGTCACCGTTGAGGATCTCCTCCTGCTTGATCAGGCGCTCGCTTTTGAACTGGCCGGGGTGGTATACCGCGGGGTCGAGGTCCTGGAACAGGTATGCGTGGATGGTGGTGAGCATGTCGGGCGAAAGGAAGAACGCGCCGCGCGTGAGCAGCTCGGCGATTCGCTGGCTTACCAGGTCGGCTTCCTTGTTTTCCTCGTTTGCGCCGGCATTGGCGTATCGTTCGCGAACGAGTTCGCCGACTTCATCGAGCCCCTTTTCGCCGCGGATGTAGGCATGAGCTTGATTGCGCAGGTAGTCGGACACCTTCAGGCCATCGACGTCCTGCAAGCCGATGGCGACGGCCCAATAGTGCCTGCGCCGCTCTTCCGAGGTGTATTCGGAAGCCGGTCGATATTCGAAATCGTCGAAGCTGTCGGCGGACATAACGGTTACCTGGGTCACCCCGCTCCGCGTAGGAGCCCTTCCAATGGTTGCGCCGCAATCGCGAACGCTTGTGCGTTATCGGAACATGATAGCACGCCAACCGCCGACGCCGCTCGGGTGCGCGCTTGCTTCCTTTCTCCTTCCCCTTGAATACTTGATGGCGCTTGTCGAGAGCGGGGGCTTGCTTCGCCGCCTGCACGTATACTGGTTGCATAGTGCGAATCGCGGGGCTGGTTGGGCGCCGCTTGATGAAAGGCTGTCTCGTGTCCGAAAAGTTGAAGATCGGCGTGCTGCTCTCCGGCAGCGGCACGAATTTCCAGGCCATCCTTGATGAGGCGGAAAAGGGCCTACCCGTCGAGGTGGTGAAGGTGGTCGCGTCGCGTCCCGATGCGTACGGCATCGAGCGTGCCAACGCCGCCGGCATCCCCGTGCTGGTCATGAACCGCGAAAAGTACGCCGACCCCGAGGCGGCCGACGCGCAGATCGTGGCGGCGCTGCAGGAAGCCGGCGCGCAGTACGTGGTCATGGCCGGCTATATGCGCAAGGTCACGCCCGTCATGCTCAACGCCTTCCCCAACCGCGTGCTCAACCTGCATCCGGCGCTATTGCCCTCGTTCAAGGGCGCGCACGCTATCGCTGATGCGTTTCACGCGGGCGTGAAGGTCACGGGCGTCACCGTCCATTTCGCCAACGAGGACTACGACAAGGGCCCCATTGTTGCGCAGGAGCCGGTGCGCGTGGCCGAGGGCGACACGCTTGAAACCTTGGAAGCCCACATCCACCAGGTGGAGCACGAGTTGTATCCGCGCGTGCTGGGCTGGCTGGCAGCCGGCCGCGTGAGCGTCGACGCGGAGGGCAAGGTGCACCTTGCTGAGTAAGGAAACGCTGGCGGGCATCGCCGCCGATCTGCGCGCGGGACGCGCGGTGGAGCTTTCGCCCGCCGACTTCCCGTGCTTTTCTGCCGCCGCGCTGAAGGGCAACATGCACGTTTCTCCCGATGACCTGGTGAAACTGTCTGCCGCCCTTACCGCCGCCGACGCGCCCACCTTCGAGCGCGCCGCCCGCGCCATGGCCGAGGGCGACCTGGCGTGGCTGGGCTTCAAAGTGGTGTTCGACCCCGCCGCCGCGCAGGCCAACACCGACAACGAGGTCACGAAGAAGTACGGCGAGCAAGGTTCCGCCGATGGCGAGCCGCTCGTGTTCTTCTGCAACGACGCCAAGGAGATCGTGGCCTCGCGTGAGCTTTCGCCTCGCGACACCTTTCAGGCAAAGGACGTTACCCGCGGCCCTTCGATGCACAACGACCAGTTCGACGGCCTCACCTGGGCCAGCGAGCCGCTCTTCGGGAAGGTGCGTGTCTGGTTGCTCGGTGCGTCGGATGCGGCGGTCGAGGTGGCACAGCTCGCCGATCACGTGGGCTTCCATGTGGTGGCCGTCGACTACGACCCGGCGTTCTTGAACGAGGAGCGATTCCCGCAAGCCGAGCGCATCATGCTGCATGGCGGCAATTTCGACGAGTTGGCCAACATGCCGGCGCGTCCCGAGGACTATGTGTGCGTGCTCACGCGCGGGCATATGTTCGACCCGGAAAGCTGCATCTGGGCGCTGCAGAACGGGGTGCACTACGTGGGCATGATGGGGTGCGCGGGGAAGAACTCTACGGTGCATGACCTCGTCATCAACGCGGGCATCTCCGAGGCCGATTGGGATCGCGTGAAGCGCCCCATCGGGCTCAAGTTCGGCGCTAAGACCCCGGCTGAGCTGGCCATCGCCATCGTGGCCGAGCTGGTCGATGTGCGTTACAAGCAGCGCTACAGCGACGAGGCCCGCAACCGCCACGAGAAGAGCCTGGGTCGGGAGTAGCCGCTCTTCCTGTGCGCGAGCCGCCGACGGAAAAGCCGTGGGAAAACGGGGAGCGCTCTTCCTCAGGAGGCTCTTTCCGTGATACCCTGCTCCCTGAAGCGAACGCGCTGTGACTGACGGGTACGCGTGGGAAACCACGGGGGAGCAGCGCGCTTATCCCGCCGACCGTCTGGGCAAGCCTTCTCGCAGGAGGGGCTTGCCCTTTTTCATTGGGCGGGATGCGAAAAACCGTCGACGTGGCTGAGGGCCAATGCGAAAAGCGTGCGGGCTGCAGCGGCGTCGGAGAGAGCCCCAAGAGAAAGGGAACGCCTGTGCAAGATCTCGTCGAACTGCTGAAGAACAACCCCTACCCGGGCCGAGGCATCGTGGTGGGCAAGGATACGGTGTACTACTTCATCATGGGTCGCTCGGTCAACAGCCGCAACCGCATCTTCGCCATCGAGCCCGACGGCATCCGCACCGAGGCCCACGATCCCGCGCTTCTGGAAGACCCGAGCCTCATCATCTATCACCCGGTGCGCACGATGGGCGACGCGCTCGTGGTCACCAACGGCGATCAAACCGACACCATCGTGGAGGCGGGTGATTTCCGCGCTGGCTGCATGCAGCGCGAGTACGAGCCCGACGCGCCGAACTTCACGCCGCGCATCTCGGCCATCGTAAACCCCGACGGCTCTTTCGAGATGTCCATCTTGAAGCACGCCGATGGCGACCGCTGCACCCGCGAGTTCTTCGCCTACGAGGGCGTCGATGAGGGCTGCGGCTACTTCATCAGCACCTACCAGGGCGACGGCAATCCGCTGCCCACCTTCGCCGGCGAGCCCATCCCCGTCACGCTGCCGACCCCCGATGCCCTGTGGGCCGCGCTCAACGACGACAACAAGGTGAGCCTGTATGCCAACGTCGGCGGCGAGGTAACCCTCTACAACAAGAACCTCGGCGACTAAAGATGCCAACACATTTCAACTGCGGCTGAGCTTAGCGGGATGCGGGGCGCCGCTCACCAAGCGAGTTCCGCAGCGAACGAACTGCGCACCCTCAACCATGGTTGAGCTTAGCGAAGATACGGGGTGTTCTGACCGAGCGAGTTCCGCAGCGACTGGAAATGCCCAGTGGGCATTTCCACAAAGCGAGGACTGTCTGAGCGAATCAGAATACCGCGTAGCTTCGCCCCCGAGGAGACAGAAAGCCATCAGATAGGAGACTCATGAACGAACTGGAACTCAAGTACGGCTGCAATCCGAATCAGAAGCCGTCGCGCATCTTCATGAAGGACGGCAGCGATCTGCCCATTCAGGTGCTGAACGGCAAGCCCGGCTTCATCAACTTCCTCGACGCCTTCAACTCCTGGCAGCTCGTGAAGGAACTGAAGGAGGC
>OLRT01001047.1_pt1 | contig 20381 bp, 13 predicted proteins | sample 1672021 | NCBI WGS metagenome assembly OLRT01 (sample SAMEA3136637, study PRJEB25190) | human gut metagenome | reverse complement strand
GGCGTGGCTTATGTCTTTGACCAGTACGGCACGCTCGATGCCCGTGTGAACCACGCGAGCGTTGAGCTTAAAGCCCCGACGGCCGGCGAGCTGGCGCAGATTCGCGAGCTTATCCAGGAACACGTGGACGTGACGCAGAGCCCGCGCGGCATTAAGCTGCTCTACAGCTTTGAGACGATGAGCAAGCACTTTGTGAAGGTCATTCCGACCGAGTACGAGCGCGTGCTGGCGATTGTCGCCGCGGGTGAGGCTGCCGGCAAGACGCATGCGCAGGCTGAGGAGCTGGCGTTTGACATTGTGACCGGTCGCGCGAGTGCCGCGGATGTCGCTCACTTTGATGCCGCGGGCGGTGCTGCGGGCGCTGCGTCCGTGGCTGCCAGCCCTGTTGCTTCGACCAAGAAGGAGGCGTAAGTGCCATGGGTAAGCCCGGTGCTTTTCTTGATATCGATCGCGTGACCCACGAGCTGCGCCCTGTGGAGGAGCGCAGCCATGATTTCGATCCGCTGTACGTGGAGCTCGACGACGATGCGCGCCGTGCCCAGGCGAGCCGCTGCATGATGTGCGGCGTGGCGTTTTGCCAGATGGGCGCGAGCTTTGGCAAGGCACGCCCGAGCGGATGCCCTTTGCATAACCTGATTCCCGAGTGGAATGAGCTGGTGTACCGCGGCCGCTGGGACGAGGCTGCCGAGCGCCTGTCGCTCACCTCGCCCATGCCCGAGTTTACGAGCCGTGTGTGCCCGGCGCTGTGCGAGGCCGCATGCAACCTGGGTTCGGTCGATGGCCAGCCCACGACGATCCATGACAACGAGCGTGCGATCAGCGACCACGAATGGGCAAACGGCGGCCCGCGTCGCTTTGAGCCGGCAGGGGAGGACGCGCCCTTGGTCGCCGTGGTGGGCTCCGGTCCTGCTGGCCTGGTGGCAGCATGGGAGCTCGCCCGCCGCGGCGCCCGCGTGACGGTGTTTGAGCGCGATGACCGCCCGGGCGGTCTGCTCATGTACGGCATTCCCAATATGAAGCTTGAGAAGTCCGTGGTCGAGCGCCGCGTGGCGCTCATGCGCGGGCTGGGCATCGTGTTTGAGCTGAGCGCCGACGTGAGCGATCCCAAGGTTGCCGCCAAGCTCGATGGCTTTGACGCTGTCGTGGTGGCTGCTGGTGCCCGTGCCCCGCGCGGGCTTTCGGCTGCGAACATTGACGCTCCCGGCGTGGTGTATGCCGTGGACTATCTGACGGCTTCGACCGTCTCGGTGCTCGATGGCGGCGAACCCGCGGTGAACGCGCGTGGCCTGGACGTTGTGGTCATTGGCGGTGGCGACACTGGAAACGACTGCGTGGGTACTGCCGTGCGCCAGGGCGCGCGCAGCGTGCGCCAGTTTGAGCTCTTGCCGGCTGCGCCCGATAAGCGCGCGGCGAGCAACCCTTGGCCGCAGTGGCCCAACGTTAAGAAGACCGACTACGGTCAGCAGGAGGCTATCGCTGCGATGGGTGGCGAGATGCGCGCCTGGGGCGTGGATACGCTCGAGGTGCTGCTGGACAAGAAGGGCGCGGCTGCGGGTCTGCGCGTGGTCGATCTGGACTGGTCGGCGGGAAAGCCCGAGCGCATCGCGGGCTCCGAGCACGAGGTCCCGGCGCAGCTGGTGCTCATCGCCTGCGGCTTTACGGGTCCCGAGCATGGCGTGTTCGATGCGGTGAGCGTGCCTGTTGCCACCGCTGGTCGTCCGCTGCCGGTGATGGCTGCCGAGGGCTCGCACCTCGCGGCGCGCACGGAGGGTGTCGCCGTGGATGCCGCGCCGGTGTATGTGGCGGGTGATGCCCGCAACGGCAGCTCGCTCGTTGTGAACGCCATGGCCGATGCCCTGGCCTGCGCAGCCGAAGTCGCCGAGGCGCTGGAGCTGTAAAGTAGTCATTTAAGAACGTCCCCAATGACTAGTCATTTTTTGTCTAGTCGTTGGGGACATTCTTTGCGAGTGATTTGCTCGTTTGTCGACGTACGGGTGTTCATTTGTTGACGTTTGGGGCTGTGGCTCTCTGCTGTTTCTGTGGTGGCAGCGGGTGTTTGGCTCAAAATGGCGGGTCGGTTGTCTATGCCTACCTGCCGTTTCTTTGCGGTGCGCTCATTCGGTCAAGTGTCCCGTCAAGTGTTTGGTCAGCATCTGGTTTGCAGCCGAAGGCCTATTTTGCCCGCGCTTGCCTCGGTTGCTCGCCCTCCTCGTAAGCTCAAATTGAGGTCCATCAGTTTGAGGAGGATGCCATGACTGACCAAGTTTTTGACCGAGCGCAGCTGGCCGAAGCCGTCGGCAACGATATTGCCGACATGGCTCACTTTTGGATGCTGCGGAAGTTTCAATTCCTGGAGCCGGCGCGCGAGCAGTTCGAGATTATCGTCGATCCGTGGCTCAGCTATTGTGAGGAACCTTCTCAAAACGAAATCATGGCCTACAACATGGCGTTTACCGATTGGCTGCTGTTTGAGCGCCCCTATTACCACGGCAAGACGCTGTTGGAACTGTATGCGGACGAGCCGCCAGCGTCAATTTCTCCTGCTTCGCTCGGGCGTCTTAAGCAGGTGCGTGACACGCAGTATTTCTCGCGCTTTGGCATTTTGGACAAGGATCCCGCGACCGGCATGGTCGTGCTGAAGGACACGCGCACCGACCGTCGCTTTGACGCCTACGACCCACATATCGTGCAAAAGGAGCATTGGAATGACGGTGCTATTGCGGTGCGCATCGCGTGCGTCGACGACGTCTGGCTAACGGCGGGGCAGCTCTACCTGTATGACATCGCGCGCCTGAGCGACACGGCGGTCGACGGGCCGGGCGCGGTGCATCCCGAGGACCTGGAAGATGGTTTCGACACCTCGTGCATCAGTTTCTTTTTGCGCCTGGTCCGCGACATCATGGGCGCCCAGGGGCGGTACGTGAAGTCGCTCAACATCTACGAGCAGGAATGGGAGTAGGGGATGGGCGGTTGTCGTCTGCCTTGCCTTCTGCCTTTGTGTCTCGATTTGTAACGTTTAGGGACAAAAAACCGGTCTACCTGTTACAGATCGAGACGGAAGGTTGGCGCCTGCCGAAAGATCTCGATCTGTAACGGGAAGGGGCCAAAAATCGGTCTAACTGTTACAGATTGAGACAAAGGTTGGACGCGCGACTGAAAATCTCGATCTGTAACAACAACTAGAGGCTCAAAGACTGTCTTCCTGTTACAGATCGAGACGTTTGTCGACAGAGGCGACGGTGACAATGGTCCATTTGTCCGATGTGGTGGTGATGGAAGTGTCTAATACCGTTTTCAAACACAAGCATGCAACACGTAACACCTTGGCGCGGAATAGGATGCTTGCCAGGCTCGCGAAGGCGGCTGAACAAGGCGTGCTGCTTGTGACGCACGACAATGCCGAGCTCATGTGGCTGCGGCGTCATGTGGGAACCGATGATATTGCGGAGCCCGAGTCGTATCTGTTCTGCTTTCAACATGATTGGGATGCGTTGACGCCGACGGAGCGAGCACTACGTACCATCAGAGGGCTTGCGGAGTTTCATCCCGATTGGGCGTTTTGGGGTTATGACGCGGCACTTTTGTGGGGTCTGGAGGTGCCGAATGATCTGCTTGGGCCGCGATTTCTTGTTAAGACAGGTTGCTCGGTGCCGCTGAGTGCAGGATGCCGGCTGTTGCGTCCGCGGACGGCGGGCGCGCTTGAACAAGCCGACGGCGTGCGGGCGACGCCGTTTTGGCGCACGGTAGAGGATTGCCTGCTGCGCGCGCCGTTTTCGTATGGCCTGGCGATTGCCGATTCTGCGTTGCGGACAAAGGGCGTATCGCGCGATGACTTTTGTGAGCGGCTTCGTATAGATTGTGAAGGCAAGCACGGGTATCGCAGAGCGCAGGTGATCGCGTCGTATGCGGACGGGCTGTCCGAAAACGGTGGCGAGTCTCGGTTCCGAGCGTTCTTTATTGCGTACGGCTTTCCGGTTCCGGAGCTGCAGGTGGAGTTTCGCGACCCGCTCGATCCGAGCCAGGTGTTTCGCGTCGACTATTTTTGGCGGCTCGAGGACGGGACGTGTGTCATCGGCGAGCTCGACGGAAAGGGGAAGTACACCTTGCAGAACGGCGAGGGCCGTGAGTCGGTCGACCCATTCGTGGCAGAACGTCAACGGGAGTCCCATCTGACAATGCTCGGGCACAAGGTGCTTCGGTTTACGTTTAACGAACTCAAAGACCCGGGGAAGCTGGTCGAGAAAATGAGGCTGGCGGGTATTCCGCGACGGGCCGATTTGGCTGAGGAATGGAGACGGCAGTGGTATGGACACTGAGGGGTGCGACTGACGCGGATGTGGTTGTTCCTGCCGAGTTTGTCTCGACCTGTAACAACAAGGGGCCGTTTGGCCTCGTAACTGTTACAGATTTAGACGTTTGGCGACGGGGCTGGAGAATATCTCGATCTGTAACATCTAACGGCCAAAAACCGGTCTACATGTTACAGATTGAGACAAAGGTTGGACGCGGTACCGAAAAATCTCGATCTGTAACACTTGGAAGGTTAAAGACGGTCTACCTGTTACAAATCAAGACGTTTTGCTGGAACGACCGGAACATCGCCGCGCTGTCTCCGTTTGCCCTCACATCTCTCTCGTCCCTCCGTTAGCCGATATGTCCGCAGCAATCCTGCCGCGCTGGGTGATAATGGACAAATGTTCAAGTTAATCGCGAGGGAGGAGCTCGATATGGCGTCTGCCGATCGTCCCACATTGTTTATCAATGCGACCGTCCTGGATGGTTCGGAACATATGGAGCCGCAGCCCGATATGGCCGTGGCTGTCGAGCGTGGCATCATCACCTGGATGGGACCGAGCGCCGTGGCCCAAGCTCCGGCGGGTGCCGAGGTCATCGACCTGGCAGGTGCGTATCTCATGCCGGGTCTCATCAATATGCACGTGCATCTGTGCGGTTCGGGCAAACCGGTCTCGGCGGGAGATGCCGGCGCGCTGATGAAGAAGCTCGACAATCCCGTGGGCCGCGCCATCGTGCGCCATATCCTCAAGGGCAGCGCTCAGCAGCAGCTGGCAAGCGGCGTGACTACGGTGCGCGGTGCAGGCGACCCGCTGTTTGCCGACATCGCCGTGCGCAACGCCATCGACGCCGGTAAGTATCAGGGTCCGCGTCTGGTGACACCGGGAACGGGTGTCACGGTGCCGGGTGGCCACGGTGCGGGCCTCTTTGCGCAGGTGGCCAATACTCCCGCAGAGGCAGCCCAGCAGGTGCGCGACCTGTATGCGCGCGGTGCCGACGTCATCAAGCTGTTCGTGACGGGTGGCGTGTTCGACGCGACCGAGGTGGGCGAGCCGGGCGTGCTGCGCATGCCGGTCGAGGTTGCCGCTGCGGCGTGCAGGGCGGCGCACGAGGTCGGCCTTCCGGTCATGGCCCATGTCGAGAGCACCGAAGGTGTGAAGGCCGCGCTTCAGGCCGGGGTCGACACAATCGAGCACGGCGCTCCGCTGACGCCTGAGATTCTGGAGCTGTACCACGGCGCCGCGGGAACTCAGCTCGAGGGACGCGCGCCAAGCGCGACCTGCACGATCAGCCCCGCACTGCCGTTTGTGTTGCTCGATCCGGAAAAGACCCATTCGACCGATACGCAGAAGAAGAACGGTGACATCGTGTGCTCGGGCATTATCGAGAGCGCTCGTGCGGCGCTGGAAGCCGGTGTCAAGGTAGGCCTGGGCACGGACTCGAGCTGCCCGTTCGTGACGCAGTACGACATGTGGCGCGAGGTGGCCTATTTTGCCAAGTACGTGGGCGTGAGCAATGCCTTTGCACTGCACACGGCCACGCAGGTCAATGCTGAGCTACTGGGCCTGGGTGACGCGACCGGTACGATCGAGTGCGGCAAGGCCGCCGATATCCTGGTGACGCGCAAGAATCCGCTCGATGACCTATGCGCTCTGCGTGAGCCGATGCATGTGATGTGCCGTGGCGATCTGGTGCGCAAGCTCAAGGTGAAGCGCATTCCCGAGGTTGACGCGGAGCTCGACGCGATTATGGCCATGCCGGCAGAGGCGCTGGCCGAGGAGCTCGCCCGCGACGGCGTAGCTTAGGCGCAGGTGCGACGGCTTCATCGAATGATGTCGACCCATGCAAAAAGCCGAGGTCTCAACACGAGGCCTCGGCTTTTATTTTGTCCTATGGTGTAGCGGCTAGGAGCGGGTTTCCATCTTGGCGTGGCACTTGGGGCAGGTGACGCGGATCTTGCCCTTGCCCTTGGGGACGGACAGCATCTGGCCGCAGTTGGGGCACTTGAGGTAGGCCGTGGTCTTGCGACCCTTCCACATCTTCTTGGCCGTGCGCTTGGCACGCTCAAAGTCTTCCTTACTGGTGCCGGCCGCGCGCGAGGCGTTGGCAGCCGCAGTCCCGCCGCCCAGGCTGGCGACGAACTTGCCGAGGCCGGGGACGTTTGCGGTCGCCGCGACAAAGGCATCGTTCTCCTTGCGGCGCGCGTCGATGTTTTTGGACAGGCCGCGCAGCACGCCGAGCACGATCACGGCGATGGCGACCCAGCTGAGCCACTGGATACGAGCCATCGAACCGATTATCGCGATGATAATGCCTGCGAAGCCCATCACGATGGTGAGCTCATCGGCGCCGTTGCGACCCTTCATAAAGTCATTCATGCGAATTGCCTTTCGTTCGATATGCTGCACGCCTTTATACCCCTTTTGGTGCATTGGGGACAGGTTAATCTGCACCAAGGTGGTGCAAACGTACCTGTTCCCCTTGCACCAATTACTTGGCGAGCTTGTCGACGACGCGTTCGATCTCGGCGAGCTTGGCGGCCTTGAGGTCTTCGTCGCCCGATTCGATGGCCGAGGCGACGCAGCCCTCGATATGCGCCTTGAGCACGTCGGCGTTGATGCGGGCGATGAGCGCCTGCGTGGCCATGAGCTGCGTGGAAATATCGACGCAGTAGCGGTCCTCCTCCACCATCCGCAGGATGCCGTCGATTTGCCCGCGTGCCGTTTTGAGCATGCGGGTCACCGATTTATGGTCTGCCATCATGGCGGGTCCTCGTTTCTGGTCGATGGGATCGAATGCCTCTTGTAGCTGCTACGCGGCGATCACGGACAGGGCGTGGAACTTCTCGCCGGCGCCCTCGACGGCGGCAGCGAGCTGCTCGGCGGTCACGGTGTCGGCGCACTCCACCTGGACGGTTTGGGTCTCGTGATCGGCATCGGCATCGGTCACGCCGGCTACGTTGAGCAGCGCGGTCTCGACAGTAGCGTCGCAGTGGCCGCACATAAGGCCAGACGTTTTAACGATGTAGTTCATGATTATCTCCTTTTCGTTGAGTACCTAAAGTTGCGGTGGAATATGGACTAAATAGCGGTTTAGCTAAGCATGTTACGCCTTATTTCACCGCAACTGATGGCTTAAAGGTTCGCAGGCGCAGCGCATTGCTTACGACGCACACGCTCGACAGGCTCATGGCCGCGGCGCCAAACATCGGCGAGAGCTGCCATCCCGTGAGCGGGAAGAACACGCCCGCGGCGAGCGGAATGCCGATGCCGTTGTAGAACAGTGCCCAGAACAGGTCCTGCTTGATGTTGCGGATCGTGGCGCGTGAAAGCTCGATGGCTCGGGCGACGTCCATGAGGTCGCTGCGCATGAGTACCACGTCGGCTCCCTCCTTGGCGATGTCGGCGCCGGTGCCGATAGCAAGACCCACGTCGGCGCGCGCCAGGGCGGGGGAGTCGTTGATGCCGTCGCCCACCATGGCGACCTTGCCGCCCGCATCCTGCAGTTCGCGCACGTGGCGTTCCTTGTCGGCGGGCAGGATGTCGGCGATAACCTGTTCGCTGCTCAGTCCCACGCGGCGGGCAATTGCTTCGGCGGTGACGCGGTTGTCGCCGGTGAGCATGCGCACGTCGACGCCGAGCTTACGGAGCGCGGCGATGGCCTCGGCGCTCGTCTCTTTGACCTCGTCGGCCACGGCGATGATGCCGACAAGCTCGCCGTTCTTGGCAAAGAACAGCGGCGTCTTGCCCTCGGTGGCAAATTGCTCGGCAACGCCGGCGGGCACCTCCGCGCCCAGCTCGTTCATCAGATGCACGTTGCCGGCAGCGATGACGTTTTGTCCCTCGCGCGCCGTAACGCCTCGTCCAGGCACGGCGGCAAAGTCCTCGACCATGCGCGCCACGATTCCGCGCGCCTCGCACTCGGCCATAATCGCCTCGGCCAGCGGGTGCTCGCTTGAGCGCTCCAGCGCGGCAGCGAGCTTCAGTAACGCCTTTTCACTCATAGCGGGCGAGCCGTCGGCGCGCGCGGCAACCACGATATCGGTCACGGCGGGCTTGCCGCGGGTGACCGTGCCCGTCTTATCGAGCACCACGGTGCCCACGCTGCGCAGATTCTCCAGCGCCTCGGCGCTTTTAAACAGAATGCCCATCTCGGCGCCCTTGCCGGTGCCCACCATAATGGCGACGGGCGTGGCCAGACCCAGTGCGCACGGACAGCTGATCACCAGCACTGCCACAGCGGAAGTGAGCGCCTCGTTGATGTTGCCGGTGAGCGCCATCCACGCCACAAAAGTCACGGCCGAGATTACAAACACCACGGGCACGAACACGCCGGCGACCTTGTCGGCCATGCGGGCGATGGGCGCCTTGGTGGCGTTGGCGTCCTCGACGAGCTGGATGATCTTGGCAAGCGACGTGTCGGCGCCCACACGTGTGGCGCGGAAGGTAAACGAGCCGGTGCGGTTGACGGTGGCAGCGTTGACGGTATCGCTGACGGTTTTCTCCACGGGGATGGACTCGCCGGTGAGCGCGCTCTCGTCTACAGCGGAGGCGCCTTCGAGCACCACGCCGTCGACGGGGATGGACTCGCCGGGGCGCACGCGCAGGACCTGGCCGGGAAGGATACTGTCGACGTCGACGGTGGTTTCGGTGCCGTCATCGGCAACGACGGTCGCGGTCTTGGGTGCCAGGTCGATCAGCGCCTCGATAGTGCCGCCGGTCTTGGACTTGCTGCGCGTCTCGAGGTATTTGCCCACGGTGACGAGCGACAGGATCGTGCCCGCGCTCTCAAAATACAGATTGTCCATGCCTGTCATCATGGCCTCGTGGACCTGACCCGCAGCTAACTGGTCGGCCATGATGAACATGGCGTAGAGCGACCAGGCAATGGAGGCGGTGGCGCCCACGGCAATAAGGGCGTCCATGGTGGGCGCGCCGTGCGCGAGCGATTTAAACCCGTTGATAAAGTACGCGTCGTTGACATAGACAATGGGGATGAGCAGGACGAGCTCGGTGAGGGCGAGCGTCATACTATGGGTGTGATCGGTGAAGATGCCGGGCAGCGGCCAGCTGAGCATGTGTCCCATGCCTATGTAGAACAGCGGGATGAGAAAGATGATTGAGATGATGAGACGGGTGCGCATGGCGGAGGCGGTGGCCTCCAGCTTTTTGGTCGGCGACTCCATATGGGCGGCGCCGGACCTGGCTTGCGCGCTGCCACTTGAGCCGGCGGTGCCCGCATCGACGGGTGAGGCCGAGTAGCCCGCGCGATCGACAGCGGTGCAGATGTCGTCGGGGGTGACCTGCGCGGGGTCGTAGTCGACCAGCATGGAGCCGGCGAGCAGGTTGACCGCGACGCTTTGGACGCCGTCGAGCTTGTTCACGGCATGATCCACGTGCGCCTGGCAGGCGGCGCACGTCATGCCGCCCACGTCAAACTTATCTTGAGCCATGGCTTCTCCTTTCTGTAGTTCGGTGTTGGAATTGTTAACCTGCCGATACTATACACCCATACCCCCTGGGGGTGTCTAGTGAGGAGAAAAATGTATGACATTCCATTGCAGGGGAAACCGACTGCTGGGTTGGTGCACCATCCCCGCTCTTCGTCTCAATCTGTAACATCTAGCCCCGATTTTGCCGAGTTACTGTTACAGAATGAGACAAACTCTCCGGCGGCAAATCAATATCTCGATCTGTAACAGTTGGATCGGCTTTTGCTGAGTATCTGTTACAGATTGAGACATTGTCCGGCGGGGGAGTCTCTGCTCGGCCCCGCCCGCCCTGTCATCTGTGGTTTACGTGGGGGCATGCGGAGTACGGGTATACTAACCCGCGGCGAATCTGCTCCATCGCTTAGAGCTGCTGCGTCTGGACGGCGCGTGATAGGGCTGCCAAAGCGATCGCCAGCGTGCTGAGCAACGTCCTCTCTGTGCGCACCTGTTTTTGTATGTATTAGCGCACTACCAAGCACGCTCGCGCGGCCGCATGCCGTGCCCATAACGCGTGCAGATAAGGAACAACAACATATGCGTAATTCTGTATCCGACGTCACGGACGCCGAGATTCTGGACGAGGCCCGCGAGGCCATGACCCAGGCTGCCTTCGATGCTGCCGACGAGGCCAGCGCCGCCGAGACCGTCGAGTCCGCGACCGAGAGCCTGCCTGCCTTCGACGAGCTGGGTCTTTCGGACGAGATACTTCGTGCTATCGAGAACCTGGGCTACACGGCGCCCACGCCCGTGCAGGCCGGCTCCATTCCCGTGGTGCTCGAGGGCCGCGACCTGCTTGCCGCCGCTCAGACCGGCACCGGCAAGACGGCTGCCTTCTTGCTGCCGACCATGAACAACCTGGAGCACATCGCTCCGCCCAAGCCCGTGCGCGAGCGCGGAGGCCGCAACCGTCGTCGCGGCGCCAAGAAGCCCGAGGGCAACGGCCGCGGTCCCGTGATGCTCGTCATCACCCCCACGCGCGAGCTTGCCCAGCAGATCGACGAGGTCGCGAGCAAGATCGCCGACGTCACGGGCCATGTCGCCGTGACCGTCGTGGGCGGCGTGAGCTACAAACCGCAGACCGCGGCGCTCAAGTACGGCTGCGACATCCTGGTCGCCACGCCGGGCCGTCTGGTCGACTTGATCGAGCAGGGCGCTTGCCACCTGGACGAGGTCAAGGCGCTGGTGCTCGACGAGGCCGACCGCATGCTCGACATGGGCTTTTTGCCCGCCGTCCGCCGTATTGTGCGCGAGACGCCGGCCGAGCGTCAGACGCTGCTGTTCTCGGCCACGCTCGACGAGGAGGCCGTGGGCGAGATCACCGACCTGGTGAGCGACCCGGCCCGCGTGGAGATCGCGCCCGCCACGTCGACCGCCGACACCGTCGACCAGTTTGTGTTCCCGGTGTCCATCGAGGCCAAGAACAACCTGCTGCCCGAGTTCCTCAAGAAGGAGGGCCCGGAGCGCACCATCGTCTTTATGCGCACCAAGCACCGCGCCGACAGCTGCTGCCGTCGTCTGGAGCGCAAGGGCATCAAGGCCGCCGCGATTCACGGTAACCGCAGCCAGGCCCAGCGCGAGCGTGCGCTTTCGGCCTTCCGCGACGGCACCGTCGACGTACTGGTGGCGACCGACGTGCTCGCCCGCGGCATCGACATCAGCGACGTGCGCTACGTCGTGAACTTTGACGTGCCGGCCGAGCCGACCGACTACATCCACCGTATTGGCCGTACGGGACGTGCCGGCGAGCTGGGCTGGGCTATCACGTTTGTGACCGAGCAGGATGTCGATGAGTTCTACGAGATCGAGAAGCTCATGGACAAGACGGCCGACATCTACGAGGCCGGTGACCTGCATGTGGGCCCCAACCCGCCCGCGGTTGACCCCGAGCGCGACCCTGCGGCCTTTAAGGTGAAGAAGAAGACCAAGCGCGGCAAGTCCAAGAGCAAGAAGAAGCTTGAGCAGGCACGTCGCGACGGCAAGCGCAACGGCGATGACTACGGCGATGTGGCCGGTCGTTCCAACCGCGGCCGCGACGAGCGCCGCGGCGACGGCGAGCGTCCGAGCCGCCCCAAGCGCGGTGGCAAGACTCGCGTGCGCGAGGGTGTTCAGGCTCGCGTGGACGAGGCTGTGGAGAGCGTGGCCCGCGAGGTGGCTGCCGAGGAGCGCGGCGGTGCTGCTGCCGTCGAGCAGGCTTCGCGCGGCAACCGTGCCGAGCGCCGTGCCAAGCAGTTCCAGGGCGAGGCGCATCGCCGTCGCCGCGAGGACGAGGACCGCGGCGGTCGTCGCCGTGTTGAGCGCGAGGACGAGGGCCGTGGCTCGCGTGGCGGTAAGCGTGGCTCGGGCGATCGTCGCCGTTCCGGTCGCAATGACGAGCGCGGCGGTCGTGATGAGCGCCGTGGCGGCGAAGGCCGTGGTTCGCGTGACGAGCGTGGTACCCGCGGCGGCAAGCGCTTTGACGAGCGCGGAGGCCGCGAGGGCGGCCGCGGTGGTGAGCGTCGCGAGGGCGCTCGTGGCAACGGTGGCCGCAGCGGCGCCGGTCGTTCGAATGAGTCGCACGATCGTCGCGACCCGCGTGCCAGTCGCGATCGTCGCGATGACTGGCGCAACTACGACGACACCCGCGAGGAGCGCCGTGGCGGCTATCGCGGCGGGCGTGGCGGCAACCAGGCCGGCTCCCGCGGCGGTCGTGCCGGCGGTCGCGATAACCGTGGCAGCTATGGTAACAATCGTGGCGGCAAGCGCGGCGGTAGCTCCCGTCGCCCCGGTGACGGCGGCGGCAAGCGCAAGTAACATACGCGTCGCGCTCTAAGTCGAGGCGACCAGAGGGCTCCGGGCATGTTTTTGCTCGGAGCCCTTTTTGGTGCAAGGGGACAGATTGGTTTGCACCAACGTCTTGAAGTTGCGGTGGAATACGGACTGTTTTGGCCTTTTGAGCGGCTTTTCAGTCCCTATTTCACCGCAACTCATGATTGGTGCAAAGTAATCTGTCCCCAATGCACCAGAGTGAGGAGTGTCCCCGGGTGCCGGCAGAAAAGGATCGTCCCCAAGTGCCGCCTAAATACCGTTTATCGAAGAAAAAATACCGTTCATCGGTCATAATGGTTGTTCCGGCTTTGGGCTTGTCTACAATAGCTCCCGTAAAAAGAAATGCGGAAGGTTACCGAGTCCCTCGGACGTGGGCCTAACCAAAGTCTTTGAACGGGTGTGTCTCTATGGATGCATTCGTTTGATTTTGGTTGGGCTATATTTATGAAGGGACATGCCACCATGGGTTTCTTTTCTCGCCTGATGGGCGGTTCGGATGAGCAGAAGACTGCGGCTTCCGAGTTCGAAATCCTTGCTCCCGTTTCCGGCGAGCTTGTTCATCTAGAAAATACCAATGACCCCGCTTTTAGCAGCCGTGCTGTGGGCGATGGCGTTGCCGTGGTTCCCCAAGAGGGAACGGTGTGCGCTCCTGTTTCCGGCACCGTCGCGGCGCTGTTTCCGACTGAGCACGCGCTGGGCATCATGTCCGACGACAGCTCTGCTCAGGTGATGCTGCATATCGGAATCGACACTGTTAAGCTTGAGGGCAAGGGCTTCCATGCGCTTGTTGCCCAGGGTGACCATGTCGACGCGGGCCAGCCCCTCGTCGAGGTCGATTTCGACGCGGTCCGCGCCGCCGGCTTCGATCCCACGGTCTTCGTTATCGCGTGCGAGCGCTCGGAGAACTCGACTCTTCGTGAGCATGCTTCCGGCCCTGTTGCTGTTAAAGAGCCTGTCGTCTGGCTTTCCGAGTAAATTCTTGTGGTGGGTACCGTGGTTATCAAGCGAGTTTTTAACAACAACGTCGCAATGGTCACTTCGGACGATGGCTCCGAGCTCATCGTCATCGGTCGAGGCCTCTGCTTTGGCCGTCATGCCGGCGATGCCATCGACGAGGCGTCGATCGAAAAGACCTACGCGTTGCAGGAGGGAACTTCTCAGGACTCGCGTACGATTGACCGCTTGGCACATCTTTTGGAGTCCATCCCCACCGTCAACCTCGTGATTGCCGAGGACATTGTTTAGATGCTCCGTCGGGAGCTCAATGTTGATATCAACGACAAGATTCTCATTGCTCTCGCAGACCATATCAGCCTTGCTTTGGAGCGTGAGCGCAAGGGCGTCTCCTGTGAGAATCCGTTGCTGCTCGAGATCCAGCAGTTCTATCGCAAGGAGTATGCACTTGCGGGCCGTGCGCTGCAGATTATCAAGGAGTATATGGGCATCCAGATGAGCGAAGAAGAGCAGGGTTTCATTACCTTGCATATCGTCATCGCCACCATGCCGCAACGCTCCGATCGTTTGATTGTTTCGGTCCAGCTTGTTCGCGACGTGCTCGCGATTGTTTCCAAGCGCTATGCCACGACCCTCGATGACACCTCGCTGCCTTACGAACGTTTCGTTCGTCACCTGCAGTTTTTCGCACAGCGAGCGCTCGATCCTACGGCCGGGCAAATCAATGGCGACGCGCTGTTCCGAATCGATGAAACGGCGTATCCGTGCGCATTCTCGTGCGCGGACGCCATAGCCGCCCACTTGTCGTCTACCTATAACGTTGTCGTTACCGATGCCGAGAAGAGTTATCTCGCATATCACATTGTTAACCTGCTTGGAGAACCTGGTCTCTAGGCATAACGTGCCCACACATCGATTGATATAAGGCAAGGCTCACGGTCTTGTCCAGGGCACATCTGTCTTAATTTGCGGAAAAGGAAGGGGAGTACCGCTATGACCGCAAAAAAGAAGTTCAATTTCAAAGCGCCGTTGGAGGTGTTCGCGAAGTCGATCGTTCAGCCGATGATGTATCTCTCGGTTGCCGGCATCCTGCTCATCGTGGGCATCATTCTGACCAACAAGACCATCTGCGCTTTGGTCCCCGTACTGGGCTCCGGTCCGTTCCAGCTTGTGGGCGCCGTTGTCTACCAGTCGCTGATGTTTATCATCAACAACCTCTCGATTCTGTTCTGCGTGGGCATCGCCGGCGCCATGGCAAAGAAGAACAAGGGCCATGCCTCGCTGATCGCCCTGATGTCGTTCTTCCTGTTCCTGCAGGCTAACAACATCGTGCTCAACGCCACCGGCTCTCTTGCCGATGCGAGCGGCATGCTCGGTCTTACCGGAACCGGCCAGGCCACCGTTATGGGCATCCAGGTACTCGATACCGGCGTATTTGGCGGCATCATCCTCGGTTGCATCACCGGTGCTGTGTTCAACAAGTACTCGAACAAGCAGTTCCCCATTGCCCTTTCGATGTTCTCGGGCGTTCGCTTTCCGTTCCTGATTATGATCATCATTTCCTGGATCATGGGTGCTGGCTTCTGCATCGTTTGGCCTCCGGTTCAGGGTGCCATCTCCTCCGTTGCCGGCATCATTAAGGAGTCGGGCAACATCGGTCTGTTTATCTACGGCATGCTCAACAAGCTGCTCGTTCCCACCGGTCTGCACCACCTCATCTACACCCCGTTCCAGTTCTCCGATGTGGGCGGCACCCTGACGCTGGGTGATCAGGTTATCGCCGGCGCCTATCCCATCCGTGTTGCCGAGATGGCAATGACGGGCCAGCCCTTCTCCGATAGCACCTACTTCAACAGCTATACCTTCAACAACCTGTGGCCCTACATCGGTATCGGTCTCGCCTTTATCGTCACCGCTTACAAGGGGAACAAGGATAAGACCAAAGCCGTTATCATCCCGCTGATCATCACCGCTGTGCTCTCCTGCGTGACCGAGCCCATGGACTTCCTCTTTGTCTTTGCCGCTCCCGTGCTCTTTGTCGTTCACTCGGTTCTTTCCGGCATCTTCCTGGTCCTGCTCAAGGTCCTCTCCGTGCCCGCTTCGACTGCAGGCGGCATCATCAACATCGTGGTCTCCAACCTGGTTCTTGGTGTTGATAAGACCAACTGGCCGGTTATGCTGGTGCTCGGAGTCGTCAACGCCGCGCTGTACTTCTTCCTCTTCACCTTCCTCATCAAGAAGCTCAACCTTCACACGCCTGGTCGCGAGGAGGAGTCCGAGCTCGCCGAGTCCGTTGCCGAGGGCGAGGCCGCCGCGTCTGTCGCGGTGAAGCAGGGCGCTGTTGCCGCGGCTCCCGCAGAGGGCGTCGATGCGGGCATTGCCGACCTGGTTGCAGGTCTTGGTGGCAAGGACAACATCGAGGAGCTCGAGAACTGCTTTACGCGTCTTCGCGTGAACGTTAAGAACCCGGACCTCATCGATGAGAACCTCATCAACCACGTGCCCAACAGCGGTATCAACCGCAACGGCAACAATATCCAGATCATCTTTGGCATGAAGGTCGCCGAGATGCGCGACAAGGTCGAAAACGCAATTGAGAAGGAGCAGTAAACAATGATCATTACTCTGTGTGGTGGCGGATCCACCTTTACCCCCGGCATCGTCAAGTCCATCGCCCTGCGCAAGGACGAGCTCGACGTTGACGAGATTCGTCTGTACGACATCAACGAGGAGCGCCAGCGCAAGATCGGCGTGCTCGTGGACTGGATTTTGCACGAGGACCTCGGCCTGGACATCAAGCTCACGGTGACCACCGACAAAAAGACGGCTTTCACCGACGCGAGCTTCGTGTTTGCCCAGATGCGCGTGGGCGGCTACGCCATGCGCGAGCAGGACGAGAAGATTCCGCTGCGTCACGGCTGCGTGGGTCAGGAGACTTGCGGTTGCGGCGGCCTTGCCTACGGCATGCGCACCATCTTCCCCATGGTCGAGCTGATCGATGACGTTGAGAAGTACGCCAAGAAGGACTACTGGATTCTCAACTACTCCAACCCTGCCGCCATCGTCTCCGAGGGCTGCCGTGTGCTGCGTCCCAACGCTCGCATCATCAACATCTGCGACATGCCGATCGCGATCATCGACGTGGTTTGCGCCGCGCTCGATATCGACAAGAAGGATGTTGAGTACGATTACTTTGGCCTCAACCACTTTGGTTGGTTCACCTCGATCCGCCACAAGGGCGAGGAGGTGCTCCCGCAGCTGCGCGAGTACATCAAGGAGCATGAGATTCTGCTGCCCGATTCTTACCTCAAGGGCATGGGCTCGCTCATGGCAAAGAAGCCCGAGGAGGCTACCGACGAGCACCCTGAGCAGAACCGCCACACCAAGGGCAGCTGGTACTACGTCTGGAAGGGCGAGTACGAGATCATGGAGTGCTTCCCGGAGTACCTGCCCAACACGTATCTGAACTACTACCTGCAGCAGAAGGAGTTCGTCGAGCATTCCAACCCCGAGCGCACCCGTGCTAACGAGGTTGAGGAGACGCGTGAGAAGAACCTCTTTGATGGTATCGATCACTACGAGAAGACGGGCGAGATCGACGAGAGCACGTTCTATGCGGGTAGCCACGGCGACTGGATTGCCGACCTGGCCATCGCTCTGAAGAACGACACCAAGCAGCGTTTCCTGGTCATTTGCGAGAACAAGGGCGCCATCCCCAACATGCCCTACGACGCTATGGTCGAGCTGCCTGCCTACATTGGCAAGAACGGCCCCGAGGTCATCAGTCGCGACAACATTCCGCTGTTCCAGCAGGGCCTCATGATGCAGCAGCTGAACTCCGAGAAGCTCATTGTCGAGGCTACGATCGAGGGCTCGTACGAGAAGGCGCTTAAGGCCTTTACGCTCAACAAGACCGTGCCGTCGATGAAGGTCGCCAAGGAGGTTCTCGACGACATGATCGAGGCCAACAAGGGTTACTGGCCCGAGCTTAAGTAAAAGCAACAGGGTCGCTGACCGCATACCTGGAGCAATGCCCCGTCCACGTGATTGCGTGGGCGGGGCATTGTCATTTGGTAACGCGTTTTATCAAATATGGCTTTTATCTGCGGTAATGTTCTATTTCACCGCTGAGGGTGACATTTCATGCCGCCTGCCGAACTGCGTGAAGACCTAACAACTTTTTAGGTCAGTGTTGTGCGTGTAGCAACTTCGCCCGGCCTCGCCTCCGGGCTGCCATGTGAGAGGGGATCTTATGGCTCGACTGCATGTAATGGAACGCAGCCACGCTCAGGCCGTCATGGACGACCTGCACGATGCGCTCGGACGTCGTCTGGCGGTGAGCTCGCTCGCCCCGTGTCCCGTGGAGTTTACGGCAGCGCTCGTCAACCTGTGCTCCACCCAGAGCTGCGGCAAGTGCACGCCCTGCCGCGTGGGCCTAAGCGCGCTGAGCGACCTGCTCGCCGATGTGCTCGAAGGGCGCGCCGATGAGTCCACACTCAACCTGATTGAGCGCACGGCCCGCACCATCTACCTTTCGAGCGATTGCGCCATCGGCTACGAGGCCGGCGCCATGGCGCTCACGGCCATTCGCGGCTTCCGCGACGATTTTGAGCATCACATTCGCGAGCACTCCTGCGGCTTTGATCGTGAGGCCCGTGTCCCGTGCGTCTCGGGCTGCCCGGCGCACGTCGACATTCCCGGGTACATTTCGCTCGTCGAGGCCGGCCGCTATGCCGATGCCGTCAAGGTCATCCGCAAGAACAATCCGCTGCCGCTCGTCTGCGGCCTGGTGTGCGAGCATCCCTGCGAGATGCACTGCCGCCGCGGCATGGTCGACGACCCCATGAACATCCTCGCCCTCAAGCGTTTTGCCGTTGAGCACAGCGACCTCAACGACCACAAACCGCATGTAGTGGACGACACCGGTAAGCGCGTCGCCGTGATCGGCGGCGGCCCGGCCGGCCTTTCCTGCGCCTACTACCTGGCCGTGATGGGCCATAAGGTGACCATCTTTGAGCAACGTCACCACTTGGGCGGCATGCTGCGTTACGGCATCCCCAGCTATCGTCTGCCGCGCGAGCGCTTGCAGGCCGAGATCGACTGGATTTTGAGCGCCGGTGTCGACGTGGAGCTCGACCACTCCGTGAGCGGCGAGGAGCTCGCCCGCCTGCGCGACGAGTTCGATGCCGTCTACCTGGCCATCGGTGCCCACAGCGATAAGAAGCTTGGCCTTCCGGGCGAAGAGGCTCCCGGCGTGGAGTCGGCCGTCAAGATGCTGCGCGCCATCGGTGACGACGAACTGCCCGACCTGAGCGGCCAGCGCGTGTGCGTCATCGGCGGCGGCAACGTGGCCATGGACGTGGCACGCTCTGCCGTGCGCTGCGGTGCCGAAAAGGTGAGCATCGTCTACCGCCGTCGCATCTGCGATATGACGGCCCAAGACGCCGAGATCGCCGGTGCCCAGGCCGAGGGCTGCGAGGTTCTGGAGCTCACAGCCCCGCTCGCCATCGAGACGGGCGAGGACGGTCGCGTGAGCGGCCTGCGCGTGCAGCCGCAGATTATCGGCGAGCCCCGCCGCGGTCGTCCGGCTCCGCGTGCCGCCGCCACGCCCGAGCGCGTCATCCCCTGCGAGCGCGTGTTTGTCGCCATTGGCCAGGACATCGATTCCAAGCCGTTTGAGGACATGGGCATCGCCTGCAAGTGGGGTTGCGTGGTCACCGACTCGGACGGTGCCGTGCCCAACTTCGATGGCCTCTTTAGCGGCGGCGACTGCCAGACCGGCCCCGCCACCGTCATCCGTGCCATCAACGCCGGCCGCGTGGCTTCGGCAAACATCGACCGCTATCTGGGCTTCGACCACAAGATCAAGCTCGACGTGGAGCCGCCGACCGTTCAGTTTAAGGGCAAGCACGAGTGCGGCCGCTGCGAGCTGGGTGAGCGCGAGGCCGGCGAGCGTATTCACGATTGGAATCTGGTCGAACAGGGCCTTACCGAGGAGGAGGCACGCCAAGAGGCGAGTCGCTGCCTGCGCTGCGACCACTTTGGCTTTGGCGCGTTCCGCGGAGGGAGGAACCTGGAATGGTAGAGCCCAACAAAACCACCGTCAGCGACAACACCGAAAACGGAGCGCACAACATGGTCAGGCTCATTATCGATAACTGCGAAGTCGTGGTGCCCGAGCACACCACGATCCTGGATGCGGCCAAGTCCGCCGGCATTCAGATTCCCACCCTGTGCTATCTGCGCGATCTAAACGAGATCGGCGGCTGCCGCGTGTGCGTGGTCGAGGTCGAGGGCTGCGACCAGCTGGTTGCCGCCTGCAACAACTACGTGCTCGACGGCATGGTGGTGCACACCAACAGCCCCAAGGCCCGCGAGGCCCGTCGCACCAACGTGCAGCTGCTGCTTTCGCAGCACGATTCGCAATGCACGAGCTGCGTGCGCAGCGGCAACTGCAACCTACAGACCATCGCCAACGACCTGGGCATTTTCTATCTGCCGTATCAAAGGCATTTGGCGGGCGAGGGCTGGGATTTCGATTTTCCCATCATCCGCGAAAACGACAAGTGCATTAAATGCATGCGCTGCATCAAAGTGTGTGAGAGCGTGCAGGGCCTGGGGATTTGGGACCTGACCAACCGCGCCACGCATACCGCCGTGGGTACCCGCGGGCGCGCGCCGATTGGCAAGACCGATTGCGTCGCGTGCGGCCAGTGCATTACGCATTGCCCGACGGGCGCACTGCGCGAGCGCGACGATACCGAGACCGTGTTTGACGCGCTCGCTAATCCCGACAAGATCGTGCTGGTGCAGATCGCGCCTGCCGTGCGCAGCGCCT
>OLRT01001041.1_pt1 | contig 20446 bp, 18 predicted proteins | sample 1672021 | NCBI WGS metagenome assembly OLRT01 (sample SAMEA3136637, study PRJEB25190) | human gut metagenome | reverse complement strand
CGTAGTGGATTTTTCGTGTTTAATTATACCACAAACAGGCTTACAATACAACGCCGTCCTTGAAAATCGAGATCTCGCGGAAGCCCTTCTTCTCGGCACAGGTCTGCTTGCCGGAGGCAACATCCAGCACCAGCCGGTACAGGTCGGCGCCGGCCTCATCCAGCGTACGCTCACCATCCGCGACCACACCGGCGTTGAAGTCGATCCAAGTCTTTTTCTTGGCAGCCAGCTGGCTGTTGGTGGCAATCTTCAGCGTCGGGGCCGGTGCGCCGAACGGCGTGCCGCGGCCGGTGCTGAACAGCACCATGTGGGCACCGGCTGCCGTCAGCGCGGTGGCACTGACCAGATCGTTGCCAGGGCCGTACAGCATGTTCAGGCCCTTGGTGGTGACAGGCTCGCCGTAGTCGATAACATCCATGATCGGCGCAGAGCCGCCCTTCTGCACGCAGCCGCAGGATTTATCCTCCAGTGTGGTGATGCCGCCCTGCTTGTTGCCCGGGCTGGGGTTATCATAGACGACCTCGTTGTGACTGATGAAATACTCCTTGAAGCCGTTGATCATCTTGACAGCCTTCTCAAAGACTTCCTCGCTCTGGCAGCGGTCCATCAGGAAACCCTCGGCACCAAACATTTCAGGCACCTCGGTCAGCACGGTGGAGCCGCCGCGGGCGCACAGCATATCGCTGAAACGGCCAATCGTCGGGTTGGCGGTGATGCCGGACAGGCCGTCCGAGCCGCCGCACTTCATGCCGATGACAAGCTCGCTGGCGGGGATCGCCTCGCGCTGGAACTGTCCGGCGTAGGCGGCAAGCTCCTTCAAAATCTCGCGGCCTGCAACCAGCTCATCCTCGACATCCTGGCAGGTCAGGAATTTGACGCGATCGTGGTCGTAGTCGCCCAGCTCTGCCAGGAACTGCTCGTGGGTCAGGTTCTCGCAGCCCAGGGAGAGTACGAGCACTGCGCCCGCGTTGGGGTGGCGCACCAGAGAGGCCAGCAGCTTGCGGGTCTGGGCGTGGTCATGGCCGGTCTGGGAGCAGCCGAACGGATGGGTAAACGTATACAGGCCGTCGATGCTGCCGGTGACGAGATCTTGATTATCGCGCACCAGCGTCTTAGCGCAGTCATTGACACAGCCGACGGTGGGGATGATCCAGATTTCGTTGCGGATAGCGGCGCGGCCATCCTTGCGGCGGTAGCCCATAAAGGTCTCGGGTGCAACCGGGGTCAGCGGATGCACGTTGGGGTGGTAGCTGTACTCAATCTCGCCGGAGAGGTTCGTGTGGATGTTGTGGGTGTGCATCCAGGTACCGGGCACGGCGTCCGCCGTGGCATGGCCGATGGGAAAGCCATACTTGATGACGTTTTCCCCCTCTTTGATGGGAACAATGGCCATCTTGTGGCCCTGGGGGATATCCTCGACGGCGGTGATGGTGGTGTTATCGACCGGGACGGCCGTGCCCTTGGCGATGGGATGCAGGGCGACGACGACGTTATCTTTGGGGTTGATCTTAATGGCGATGGGCATAAGATGTCTCCTTACTCATAATAGAAACTGGGGCCGGAGGGCATTCTCCGGCCCCAGTGGGGTACGTTTTAAGCCTTCCCCCTTGGGGGAAGGTGGCCGTAAGGCCGGATGAGGGGCAGGTGTGCGGGGGCAGACCGTAAACGGTCAATATCGGCGAACGCTCCCCTCATCAGTCACCTTCGGTGACAGCTTCAGTCTACGCGCTAAGAGCCGCCTTCGGCGGTTGCGCTCCGACACGCGCCTGCGGGCGCAGTCCCTCGGGGAGAAGCCTTTATGGGCTTACAGGCAGCTCTTGTAAGCGGCCAGTGCGCCATTCTCACGAATAGCGGTCAAGTTCTTGACGGTGGCTTCCTCGAAGCCGGGAACCTTGGTCAGATCCTGGCCCCACATCTTCTCGTTGGTCATGACGGCGTGGACAAGCGTCGGGATGTCGTCGTTCTTGTGCTCGTTGTAGAACTCAAGGACCCAGCGGTCGTCGGAGACCGTGTACTCGTTGCCCTTGGCACGCTTGCAGACCAGGCCCTTGTCGGTCAGCTCCTGCACATCGTTGGTGTAGAAGGCGATGTAAGCGGCAAAGCTCATGGTCAGGCAGGTGGGCAGCTTGCCGTTCTTCTCGACATACTCGAGGAAGGACGGCATATTGCGGGCACGCCACTTGGAGGTGGAGTTCAGGGAAATGCTCATCAGCTCATGGTTGACGAACGGGTTGTTGAAGCGGTCCTCAACAGCGGCGGCGAACTTCTTGCAGTCCTCCTGATCCAGCGGCAGAATGGGGACAACTTCCTCGGACAGCATCTTGTTCATATAGCCCAGAACGGTGGCGTCGTGCATACAGTCGCGCACGATGTCAAAACCGGCCAGGTAAGCGCCCAGGACAAAGCCGGTGTGGGCACCGTTCAGGATGCGGACCTTGCGCTTCTTGTAGGGACTCATGTCGGGGGTCACGAAAACGTGATCCTCAAGACCGGCTTTGCGGAAAGGCAGGATGTCGTTCAGCTTGGTGTCGCCCTCGATGACCCAGACGCCAAAGACCTCGCCGACGTCCAGCAAGGGGTCAGCGTAGCCGTGCTTTTCTTCCAGTTCGGCAACTTCCTTCGGGTCACGGATGCGGCCCGGAACGATGCGGTCAACCAGAGAACCGCAGAAGGTGCAGTCCTCATTGACGTACTTCCTGAAGCCGTCGTCCAGGCCCCACTGGTCAATGTACTGGTTGACGCACTTGAGCAGCTCCTTGCCGTTGTTGTCGATCAGCTCGCAGGCCAGCATGATGATGCCCTTCTTGCCTGCCTTGTAGCGGTGGTACAGCACCTGGGTCAGCTTGCCGGGGAAGCTGGATGCGGGCTCGTCCTCCAGCTTGCAGGCGGGATCGTAGGCGATGCCGGCCTCCGTGGTGTTGGAAACGATGATTTCCAGGTCGTCGCTGGCGGCGACTTCCATCATCTGGTCGAAGCCTTCCTTCTCATACGGATTCAGGCAACGGGAGACACTGGAGATAACGCGTTTGTCATCGACCTTCTGGCCGTTTTCACTGCCGCGCAGGTACAGGGTGTACAGGCCCTCCTGCTCGTTGATCATCTTGGCAAGGCCCGGGGCGATGGGCTGGACCAGAACGCACTTGCCGTTCCAATCGGCCTTCTCGTTGGCCAGATCGAACCAATAATCGACAAATGCGCGCAAGAAGTTACCTTCGCCGAACTGCAGTACTTTCTCGGGTGCATTCTTCAGAATGTAGCCGTTGTAGCCGGATTTTGCAAGAACTTCATAATTCAAGGTTTCCATAAACGCTTCTCCTTACTTAATAACAATTCCGGTGCGCGGCAGTGGGGGCCGCAGCACGCCTTGTTACCTACATTGTATTTTTTTTGGCCTGGTTCGTCAAGTTTCATTCTGTAATCAGCGCACATATTTTGCGCAATTTTCTGGCCTTTTTGGGGATTCCGCATCTTGCACAACAAACCACCGCGTTTTTTGGCTATAATTTCGATTAACGAGCAATTTTCGCAACTTGCTAAAGCATTTTTTATTATGTATAATAGTAGCAGAAGTAGCAGAGTATGTGGTTTTGGGCCGAAAAAGATGCGCAAAGTATGTGCTATCCGGCCCGGTGCCCACTCCCCCGCTATCATCCTTATAATGAATATAATGAAGGAGTGTCTGTATATGAAAGCGTTTATGGATAAGGACTTTTTGCTGGAGACCCCCACCGCGCAGCACCTGTACCATGATTATTCGGCCAAGCTGCCCATCATCGACTATCACTGCCATATTCCCCCGCAGGAAATTTATGAGAACCGCCGTTTTGAGAATATTGCGCAGGTCTGGCTGGGCGGCCATCAGGTCCTGGCTGACGGCAGCGACTACTACTTCGGTGACCACTACAAGTGGCGCGTGATGCGCTCCAACGGCGTGCCCGAGGAGTATATCACCGGCGACAAGCCCGACCGCGAGCGATTCCAGAAGTTTGCCGAGAGCCTGGAAATGGCCATCGGCAACCCGATGTATACCTGGTGCCACCTCGAGCTGAAGAAGTACTTCGGCTATGAGGGCGTGCTGAACGGCGAGACCGCCGAGGAGGTCTGGAATCTCTGCAACGACAAGCTGCAGCATGACCCGAAGCTGACCGTCCGCGGCCTGATCGAGCAGAGCAACGTCGCCATGGTCGGCACCACCGACGACCCCATTGACTCCCTCGAGTGGCACAAGAAGATCAAGGAGGACCCCTCCATCAAGGTCGTCGTCGCTCCTTCCTTCCGCCCCGACAAGGCCCTGAACATCCGCAAGGAGGGCTTCGCCGACTACATCCACAAGCTGGAAGAGGTCGTGGGCCGCAAGTTCGCCTGTGCCGACTGCGTTGTCAGCGCCCTGGAAGAGCGCCTGGAATTCTTCGTCGAGATGGGCTGCCGCGCTTCTGACCACGGCCTGGACTATGTCCCCTACGTTGACACCGATGCCGAGAAGGCGACCGCCGCGTTCAAGAAGGCTATGGCCGGCGAGACGCTGACCCAGGAGGAGGGCGACGCCTACACCACCTACCTGCTGCTGAAGCTAGGCGCTGCCTACAAGAAACACAACGTTGCTATGCAGATTCATTACAGCTGCCTGCGCAACGTCAATGACAAGATGTACCGCAAGCTCGGCCCCGACACCGGCTTTGACATGATTGCCGTGACCGGTTGCAGCGCCACCGTCAGCAGCCTGCTGAGCGCACTGACCAAGGCCGATGCCTGCCCGAAGGTCATCCTGTACAGCCTGAACCCCGCCGACTTTGATATGCTGGGCACCATCCTGGGCGCGTTCCAGGACGACGAGATTCCCGGCAAGATCCAGTTGGGCTCCGCCTGGTGGTTCTGCGACACTGACGACGGCATGTACCAGCAGATGAAGACCTTGGCCCGCCTGGGCCTGCTGGGCAACTTCATCGGCATGCTGACCGACAGCCGCAGCTTCCTGAGCTACACCCGCCACGAGCTGTTCCGCCGCCTGATGTGCAACCTGATCGGCAACTGGGTCGAGAACGGCCAGTACCCCAACGACGAGAAGGCTTTGAAGAAGATCGTTGAGGGTATCAGCTATTATAATGCCAAGCGGTATTTTAATCTGTGATATTCCTTGACTGAGATAGTGCAATCATAAACAGCACCGCCCCATCTGCTGATACGGCAGATGGGGCGGTGTTTTCTTTTAAAAGCAAGGCAGAGTTGTAGGGGCGGCACATGTGCCGCCCGCGGCTTTCCCGCAAACAGTCAGAGTCTTACACACGCGGGTCGGGCATGCCCGGCCCCTACATGGCAGCACTTAGAGGTCGGTCTCGCTATTTTCGGAAGTCTCCGGGGAAATCTCCGGCACTTCCGGCATGGTGCGCAGCTGCTCCAGTGTAATGCCGTCCACATATTTGTTGATCAAATCATTCAGCCCGGACCAGAAATCCAGCGTGTGGCATTGGCCGCGGTGGGGGCAATCCACCGAGGAAGCCAGACACGGAATGGCCGTCAGCTCCCCTTCTACGGCGCGCAGAATCTCGCCGGAGGTGATTTCCGCCGCCGAACGGGCCAGGCGGTAGCCGCCCTGGGCACCGCGCACGCTGGATACCAGCCCCGCCTTTGCCAGCGGGGTGACGATCTGCTCCAAATATTTTAAGCTGATGCGCTGCTTGTCGCTGATTTCCTTTAACGGGATCAGATCATTGGGGCGGTTGGCAAGCTCCACCATCAGGCGCAAAGCGTAACGGTCACGGGTCGAGAATTTCATGTTCAGTCTCCCTTTTCCTGAGATTGTACTACTAATCATAGCATAATTATAGGAATTTTGCAAGCATTCAACCTATCTGCCTGGTAGGATATATGCAAAATGCCGAAATGTGCAATTTTATGCAAAAGGGTGTTGACAGAATGTGTTCACTGGCGTATACTGTGAGCCATGGAAAGCAAATCACCGCTGACCAAACAACGAGAGAAAGGGGTACAAGACTATGAACGCAGCCTATTCCGGCATGATGATGTGCATGTGCATGATGCGTAAGCGTCCTGTGCCAGCTTTCTTGCGCGCAAATTTCAGCGCATAAAGAAAACTTGCAGCGGGATGCCGGAGAAAACCGACATCCCGCTTTTGTTTGGAAAGGAAGTTTGTGACTATGGAAAGAGGTTCCATCTACAAGCAGCCCGGTGTGCGAATGTGACGTTTGAGGGAACAACACATTCACAAAACAACACACCTGACAATAAAAAGGAGATTACTACCATGAAAAAACTGATTTCTGCAACGCTCGCCGCTACCCTGGCCCTGAGCCTGGCCGCCTGCGGCTCCACCGCTTCCACCACCGAGACCGCTTCTTCTGAGGCTGCCTCCACCGAGAGCACCGCAGCTTCTTCTGAGGCTGCCGAGTCCACCAGCGACCTGGCTGGCACGACCCTGAAGGTCGCCGCCTCCCCCACGCCCCACGCCGAGATCCTGAATGTGGCCAAGGAGGTTCTGGCGGAGCAGGGCATCGACCTTGAGGTCGTTGAGTTCAGCGATTACGTCCAGCCCAACCTTGTGACCGAGAACGGCGAGGTTGACGCTAACTACTTCCAGCACACCCCCTACCTCGACAGCTTCAACGAGGAGAACGGCACCCACCTCGTCAGCGTCGGCGCTGTCCACTATGAGCCGTTCGGCATCTACCCGGGCAAGAGCAGCGACCTCGCCAACATCGCTGACGGCGCAACGATCGCCGTGCCCAACGACACCACCAACGAGGCCCGCGCCCTGCAGCTGCTGGCCGCTCAGGGTTTGATCACCGTGCGTGACGGTGCCGGTCTGACCGCCACCGTCAACGACATCACCGAGAACCCCCATAACGTGAAGATCGAGGAAATCGAGGCTGCCCAGCTGCCCCGCACCGTGCAGGACGTTGACTTTGCCGTCATCAACGGCAACTACGCAATAGAGGCTGGCTTCTCCGTCGGCAAGGACGCCCTGGCTACCGAGGACGCATCCTCTGAGGCTGCCCAGACCTACGCCAACGTTCTGGTCGTGAAGGAAGGCAACGAGAGCAGCCCCGCCATCCAGGCCCTGTACGCCGCCCTGACCAGCGACAAGGTCAAGGATTACATCAACAGCACCTATGACGGCGCGGTCGTGCCCATTTTCTAAGAAAAAACATATCCGCGGTAAGGTCGTAGGGGCGAACATTGCTCGCCCCTACAGTGCAAGGCACCAAACAGCAAGAAAAACCTTGCAACCTGTCGTGAAATAGAGTAAAATTAACAGCGAATGGGTTTTACACTCATTCGCTATCTTTGTAAGTGAGGGAGAATACCCATGATCGAACTGCAACACCTGACCAAGCGCTTTGCCACGCAGGGCGGCACGGTCGTCGCGCTGAACGACATCAACCTGACCATCCGGGATGGCGATGTCTACGGCATCATTGGTATGTCGGGCGCCGGAAAATCTACGCTGGTACGCTGCATCAATATGTTGGAACGCCCCGACGAGGGCAGCGTCATCGTCAACGGGAAACAGATGCAGGATCTGAATGCAGCTGACCTGCGCGCTGCCCGCCGCGAAATTACGATGATATTCCAGCAGTTCAACCTGCTGATGCAGCGGACCTGCCTGCGCAACATTATGTTCCCGATGGAGCTTGCCAAGGTCCCTAAGGAAAAGGCCGAGGCCCGCGCCCGCGAACTGCTGGAACTGGTCGGCCTGCCTGACAAGGCCGACGCCTACCCTGCCCAGTTGTCCGGCGGCCAGAAACAGCGCATTGCCATTGCCCGCGCCCTGGCGACCGACCCGAAGGTGCTGCTCTGCGACGAAGCGACGAGTGCCCTTGACCCCAACACGACCCACGCCATCCTGCAGCTGATCCAGAAGATCAACCGCGAACTGGGCATCACGGTCGTCATCATCACCCACCAGATGAGCGTGGTTGAGGAAGTCTGCAACCGCGTGGCGATTTTGGACAACGGTACCGTTGTCGAGGAGGGCAGCGTGCAGGCCATCTTCAGCCATCCCACTTCCAAGGCGGCACGCCGCTTGGTCTACCCCGCCGGTGCGCCCAAAGCCGAGGCCCTGCCCGGCCAGCGCCTGGTGCGTGTGGCCTTCGGCGGCACCCAGACCACCGACAAGCCGCTGGTGGCAAGTCTTGCCATCGAGTGTGGTGCGCTGGTATCCATCATGGCGGCCGACACCCGCATTGTCAACGGCCAGACGCTGGGCAGCATGCTGTTGGCGCTGCCCGACGACGACAAGGCCGAAGCGGCCATCGAGTACATTAAAAATTATCCCGGCATTACCTATGAGGAGGTGAACGGCTGATGGCAGAGTTTTTTGCAGGCAAGGACTGGCAGACGTTCTTGCAGATTTTGCCCACCATTCCGTTTGAAACGTGGGAAACGATTTGGTCCACGGTCGTGGCCACCCTGCTGGCGCTGGTCATTGGCCTGCCGCTGGGTGTCTGCCTTGTCACCGGCGAGCAGGGTGGCGTGCGTCCCCTGCCCCGCTGGGTCATGGCGCTGCTGAACGGCCTGGTCAACCTGCTGCGCAGCGTGCCGTTCCTGATCCTGATGATCATTGTCATCCCGCTGTCCCGCGCCATCGTGGGCACGTCCATCGGCACGGTGGCATCTATTGTGCCGCTGGTCATCGCGTCCTTCCCCTTCGTCTCGCGTCTGGTTGAGACGAGTATGCGCGAGGTCGATGCGGGCGTCATCGAGGCCGCCCAGAGCATGGGTGCGACGCCGCTGCAAATTATCACCAAAGTCATGGTGCCCGAGAGCATGCCCAGCCTGGTTGCCAACGTGACGATTGCGGCTACGACCATCATGGGGTACGGTGCCATGGCCGGTATCATCGGCGGCGGCGGCCTGGGCAAAATTGCCATCAACTACGGCTACTACCGCTTTAACGTGGTGCTGGAGTTCTTCGCCACCGCCCTGCTGGTCGTGCTGGTGCAGATCTTGCAGACCTTTGGCACGAAGCTGGCCATCAAGTGCGATAAGCGCATCCAGAAATAAATTATATGAAATTGCACAGTAGGGGCGGGCTTCCAGTCCGCCCCTACTGCGTTATAGGGAAAAGCAAAGAATTAACATATTTTTCAAATTGGCGTGACAGGCCGGACATAAATGTGGTGTAGTATATAGACAGAGTCAAGGGGATGCCCCGAGACAACAACTATCACTGACGCCACGGCCATGCCAGAAGCAATCGCTTCGGCCGCGGCGCAGACAACCAATAAGGCCGTGAAGCCATTTGAATAGATGAAAAATCCCGCATCGTGTGATGCGGGATTTTTGGTGTACCGAATTACAGCGCGTTTACGTCCTCAATCAGCTGCTCCACGGTTTCATCCTTCGTGGCCCAGCTGGTGCAGATGCGCACGGCGGTGTGGTGCTTGTCAGGCTTGCCCATGTGGGTCATGGCGTAGCGCTCGGTCAGCTTGGCGTACCACTCGTCGGGCAGGGCAAAGAACTGCTGGTTCGTCGGGGAGTCGTGCAAAACCTTGCAGCCCTTTGCCTCAAACGCGGCGCGGATGTGCAGGGCCTGTTCGTTGGCATGGCGTGCCATCGTGAAGTACAGGCTCGTCTCGCCGCCGTCCTCGCCGTCCAGCAGGGCCAGGAACTGCTCACCCAGCAGGCGGCCCTTGGCCAGCATGCCGCCGTGCTGCTTGATGCAGTAGCGGAAATCCGGCTTCAGATCGTCGTTGGTGATGACGACTGCCTCGCCGAACAGCGCACCGCATTTTGTGCCGCCCAGGTAGAACACGTCGCACAGGGCGGCGTAATCCTGCAGGCTCAAATCGTTGGCGGGGCTGGTCAGGCCGTAGGCCATGCGGGCACCGTCCACAAACAGGTACAGCCCCAGCTCATAGCAGGCGGCGGAAAGCTCGGTCAGCTCTTCCTTATTATAAAGGGTGCCGACCTCGGTGGGGTTCGAGATATACACCATACCGGGCTGCACCTCGTGCTCGTGGCTGGCGTTGGCGCGGTGTTCCTCGACGGCCTTGCGCACCTGGCGGGCTGTGATCTTGCCGTTTTTGCCGGGCAGAGCCAGGCATTTGTGGCCGGTGGCCTCGACTGCGCCGGTCTCATGCACATGGATGTGCCCGGAATCCGCGCAGAGCACGCCCTGCCAGGGCTTGAGCGCTGCCGCAATCACGGTCAGGTTCGCTTGCGTTGCGCCGACAAAGAAATGCACATCGGCGTCGGGGGCATCGCACAGGCTGCGTATCTGTGTAGCAGCCTTGGCGCAGTATTCATCCTCGCCATAGCCGGGGGTCTGGTCAAAATTGGTTTGCTGCAAAAGGTCCAGCACGGCCGGGGCCGCGCCTTCGCCGTAGTCACATTCAAAACGAAGCATATTCTTAACTCCTTACACGTTAGTATGTACGCTGCTAGTAGGGGCAAACATTGTTCGCCCGCGCAGTGCGGCGGGTGTTGCACTAATTATAACACTGTGATTCCGCGCTTGCAAGTTTCGCTGTACTACGCTATAATAATAGTACTTTGTAAGAAAAGAGGAATATTATGGAACCCGAAAAACAGCGGGAAGGCTTCGGCTCACGCCTTGGCTTCATCCTTGTCAGCGCGGGCTGTGCCATCGGCATCGGCAACGTCTGGCGCTTCCCCACCGTCACAGGCCAGTACGGCGGCGGTATCTTTGTCTTGTTCTACCTGATTTTCCTGGTGCTGATGGGCCTGCCGGTCCTGACCATGGAGCTGGCCGTCGGCCGCGCCGGGCACGGTGCCGCCCGCAGCGCCTACAAGGCGCTGGAACCACAGGGCAGCAAGTGGCACATCCACGGCTGGTTCTGCATGGTGGGCTGTATACTGCTGATGATGTACTACACCACCGTCTCCGGCTGGATGCTCGATTACTTCTTCCGCTTCCTGACCGGAAATTTTGACGGCCTTACGTCGGAACAAGCGTCCGGCATCTTTGGCGAGATGCTCTCGAGCCCCGTGGAAATGGTGTTCTGGATGGTCATTATCACGGTGGCAGGCTTCATCGTCTGCGGCCGCGGCCTGCAAGGCGGCCTGGAAAAGGCCGGCAAATGGATGATGAGCGCACTGCTCGTTCTCATCCTCGTCTTGGTCGTCCACAGCTTTACCCTGTCCGGTGCGGGCGACGGCCTGGCCTTCTACCTGCTGCCAGACTGGTCCCGCGCCAGTGAGCAGGGCCTGGGCAACGTCATCACGGCAGCGATGAATCAGTCGTTCTTCACCTTGAGCCTGGGCATCGGTGCGATTGAAATTTTCGGCAGTTACATGGACCGCCGCTTTACCCTGCCGGGCGAGGCCGCGCGTATCTGCGTGCTGGACACCTTTGTGGCGGTCTGCGCAGGGCTTATCATCTTCCCGGCCTGTTTCTCCTTCGGCATTTCACCCGACGCAGGCCCGAGCTTGATTTTTATTACCTTGCCCAACGTCTTTACGAACATGGCAGGCGGCCGCCTGTGGGGTACACTGTTCTTTCTGTTCATGACCTTCGCCAGCTTCTCCACGGTCATTGCAGTGTTTGAGAACATCATCGCCTGCGCCTGCGAGGACTTTGGCTGGGACCGCCACAAAGCCTGCATCGTGGGCACGGCGGCGCTGGTGCTGCTGGGTCTGCCCTGTGCGCTGGGCTACAATGTGTGGAGCTTTATCCAGCCCATGGGCGCAGGCAGCACGGTGTTGGATTTCGAGGATTTCCTCGTCAGCAACCTGCTGCTGCCGGGCGGCAGTCTGGTGTATCTTTTGTTCTGTGTCACCAAATGGGGCTGGGGCTTTGACAAGTATGCTGCCGAGTGCAACACCGGCGACGGCCCCAAGATGCCCCGGTGGGTCAAGCCGTATTTCAAGTATGTGCTGCCGGTGCTGATCGCGGTGATTTTGGTGCAAGGGCTCGTCTAAAGGATTGGTGGCAGCCTGCCCGAAGGCAGCTTTCTTTTGGCAGCAAAAGAAAGCTGGCAAAGAAAACTGCCGCTGTTGCGACGTGGTGCGGGGTTGTGAGTCAGGGGCCACAGTTGAGCGAAGCGAAACTGGGGTGGCGAACAATGTTTGCCCCTGTGGGGCAAACAACCGCAAGAGCGGGTTTGCGAAGCAAACTGGCGGCGCTCGTTGTGCGCCGCCAAGCGGGACCCGCGCCTCGGGGGCGGCGTCCTCGACGCCCCGCCTCTTTCCCTTATCGCCCTTTTACGGCAAAAAGTTCGCCGCCACCGGGGCCAGGATCGCGGTCATGATACCCGCAACCGCAATCGCAAGCCCGCTCATGGCGCCTTCGACCTCGCCCATCTGTAAGGCTTTGCTCGTGCCGATGGCATGGGCCGAGGTGCCCAGTGCCAGCCCCTTGGCCAGCGGGTCTGTAATATGGCAGACCTTGCAGACCGTCTCACCCATCAGGCTGCCAACAATGCCGGTCAGAATGATGACCGCGCCCGCCAGCGCCGCCGCACCGCCCAGCGTCTCGGCCACATCCATGCCGATGGCCGTCGTGACCGACTTGGGCAGAAAGCTCACCGCATGGGTGCGCTCGATTCTCAGCACCCACGCCATCGCCAGCACCCACGCCATCGCCAGCACGCTGCCCAGGCTCGTCAGCACACCCGCCGCAATGGCCGCAAAGATCGCGGCCAGGTTCTTTTCCAGCAGCTCCCATTTTTCATACAGGGGGATCGCCAGGCTGACCGTGGCGGGCATCAGCAGCCAGCTGATGGGCTGGGCGCTGGATTTATAGTCGGCGTAAGGCACGCCGAAGCAGCTTAAAAACACGATGACGAAAATGCTGCCCATCAGCAGGGGATTGAACAGTGCCTTGCCGGTCTTGCGGTTGACCCAGACGCCCGCCGCGTAGGCCGCCAGCGTCGCCAGCACGCCCCAGCTGCCGCATTGCTGCAAAAATTCAGCCATTTTTGTGCTCCTTTCTGCCTGCACATTTCTGCGCGACCATGCCGGTCACGGCCATGACCAGCGCCGTGATGGGCACGATAGCCAGCACGGCGGGCAGCAGCAAATCCATAAGCTGGCTGCCCAGCTCCACAACGCCGGCCGCCGCCGGGACGAACAGCAGCGGGAAGATGCCGGTCAAAAACAGCCCGGTCTCCCGCACCTGGTCGAGCTTGAGCACGCCTGTTTTCAGCGCCGCAACCATCAGCAGCAGGCCGTACACGCTGGCCGGGATGGGCAGCGGCAGCACCACCGCCAGAATCTCGCCCGCCAGGCAGAACGCCGTGATGCGGGCAAACTGGAAAATATACTTCACCTTATTAGACCCTCTTTTTGCAAAATTCCTGTACATCATACCACACCGCTCCATTTTCGACAAGTTGTACATTGTATGAAAAGCGTCCACTTTTTCCCACCTGTGTTGTAGGATTCGGCACTTGTATTTTGGAAACGATTGTGGTATACTAACCGCAAACACAAGATTTTTACTCGAAAAGAGGTTTTGACCATGTCTTTACTGAAAAAACTGGCCGGTTTGGCCGTGGGCGCCGCTGCTGTGGGCGCTGCCGTTTATGTTCTGCAGAACCGTGAGCATCACGACGACGAGTACGAGCATATTTGGGGTTCGGAGGACGAGGTCGAGCCTGAGACCGATTCCGCCGAGCCCGCTGACGATGCGTCCGCTGTGGCTGAACCCGCCCCCGCCGCCGCACCTGAAGAACCTGCCGTCCCCGCCGAGGAGGAAAAGCCCGAGGAACCCGCGGAAGTTGAAAAGGCCCCCGCCCCGAAGGCTGCCGACTACGACACCCCCAACGTGAACCCGGTCGAGCTGGGCCACACGGAGGCCCCCCGCACGGCGGACGGCAAGATCGACCCCACCCAGATCGTTGACCCCGCTGTGGCAGGCGACTGGGAGGAGCAGGGCTGCAGGGGCTGATACACCAAACGCGCAAGGCGCATCTTTGTTTTATGGCAAAGGTGCGCCTTTTTGTTTTAGCTAAGGTGCGGGCGCATATAGAATGCGCCCCTACGGTTTTCACCGCCCTGTAGGGGCCGCACATGTGCGGCCCGCGGCCTTCCCGCATACGGCCTTTTATGGGAAACCTCCGGGCCGGGCATACCCGACCCCTACACCGCGCCTATGGCTTTCCGCGCACAAATGTCCTTGAAATTGCTACAAACCCACTTTACAACTTTACTGCACTAAAGTATAATAGAATTTGTATCGGATCAGAGAGGTAGGAATGTTATGGAGATCGAACTCAACCGCTTTACCCCCGCCGAACAGGCGACCTTCCGCCTGCGTGCCCTGTATGAGCAGGCCGGCTACCGCAAATACCGCGCGTCCCGCTTTGAGGAATACGCCCTGTATCAGGAGTATCAGCGCTTTCTGCCCGACGCACAGGTCATCACCTTCACCGACCTGGACGGCAAGCTGCGGGCCATCAAGCCCGACGTAACGCTGTCCATCGCCAAGACGGCCCAGCCCGCGGCAGGGGAGTGCAAGCGCTTTTATTATAATGAGGAGGTCTGCCGCCCCAGCCGCGAGAGCCACACCTTCCAGACCATCCACCAGATGGGATTGGAGAGCATGGGCGCGGTGGACGCCGACGAGCAGGCCGCCGTGGTGCGGCTGGCCCTGCAAAGCCTGGCCGCGCTGGATGTGCCCACCGTGCTGGAAATCAGCCACATGGGCTACCTGACCGGCCTGCTGGACGCGCTGCATGTCCCCGCCGAGGCACGCGCGAAGCTGCTCGATTTCCTGCGCGCCAAGAACGCCCACGAGCTGCGCACCGCCGCGCTGGCCGCGGGGCTGGACGAATCCGCCGCTGCCGCGTTGACCGGCCTGCTCGACCTGCACGGCCCGCTGGGTGCAACGCTGACCGCCGCCCGCGCCGCCTGCCGGTGCGAGACCCAGCGCGCGGCGCTGGAGGAATTGCAGGCTTTGCAGAATGCGCTGGGCGAGGCGGGCCGCGGCACCCGGCTGGACCTGAGCATGGCCGACGAAATGGAGTATTACAACGGCCTTGTGTTCACCGGCTACGTCGCGGGCATCCCGTGCGCGGTGCTCAAGGGCGGGCGGTATGACTACCTGATGCAGCGGTTCACGCCGGGGGCCAACGCCATCGGCTTTGCCATCTACTTAGACGAGCTGGAACGCCTGGCCGCGCCGCTGCCCCCCGTGCAGCAGCAGGGCCGCGAGAAAAGCTGGCTGAACATTGCCCTGCCGAAGGGCCGCCTCGGCGACAAGGCGTACAAGCTGCTGGCGGGCGCGGGCTACAGCGCCACCGAGGACTACAACGACACCCGCAAGCTCGTGGTCGAGAACCCCGACGCCTGTGTGCGGTACTTCCTCGTCAAGCCCAGCGACGTTGCGATTTACGTCGAGCACGGCGCGGCAGACATCGGCATCGTCGGCAAGGACATTCTGACCGAGTCCGGCGCAGACGTGTATGAGCTGCTGGATACCGGCATGGGCAAGTGTCGGATGTGCGTGGCCGGGCCTGCGGGCTTCACCGACGACGAGAGCCGCGCCTTGCGCGTAGCTACAAAATTTGTCAACATTGCCCGCGACCACTACGAGCGCCGCGGACGCGACATCGACATTGTCAAGCTGAACGGCTCCATTGAGCTGGCCCCGATTTTGGGCCTGTCCGACGTCATCGTCGATATTGTCGAGACCGGCACGACCTTAAAAGAAAACGACCTGACCGTGATCGAGGAGTTTATGCCGATCTCGGCGCGGTTCATTGCCAACAAGGCAAGCTACAAGTTCAAATACGCCCAGCTGACCGAGCTGCTGAATAAGATGAAGGAGGCCCTTGCAAAATGATCCGTCTGTATGACTTTGATGAGGTACGCCCCGAGGAAATTCTGAACCGTGACATCCGCGCTGAGGCCGACGTGGAGGCCACCGTCGATGCGATTATTGCGGACGTTCGCGCCCGCGGCGACGACGCCCTGATTGAGTACGCCGCCAAATTCGACCACGCCGAGCTGACCGACGTGCGGGTCAGCCAGGCCGAAATTGAGGAAGCCTTTGCCGAGCTGGAAAAGACCGATCCCGAGTTCATCACGACGCTGAAGATGGCCGCCGAGAACATCCGCCACTTCCATGAGCAGCAGCTGCACAAAAACTTTGTGGTCAACGACAAGCCCGGCATCGTGCTGGGGCAGAAGTACACCCCCATCCAGCGCGCGGGCGTCTACGTGCCGGGCGGCACGGCGGCGTACCCGTCCACCGTGCTGATGGATGTCATTCCCGCCAAGGTCGCGGGCGTCGGGCAGATCGTCATGACGACCCCCGCGGGACGGGACGGCAAGGTGAACCCCGCGATTCTGGCCGCCGCCGTCATTGCGGGCATTGATTTGATTTTTAAAACGGGCGGCGCACAGGCCGTGGCAGCCCTTGCCTACGGCACCGAGAGCGTCCCCGCCGTGGATAAGATCGTCGGCCCCGGCAATATCTACGTGGCCACGGCAAAGCGGAAGGTGTTCGGCAAGGTCGGCATTGATATGATCGCAGGCCCGTCGGAAATTCTCGTGCTGGCAGACGGCACCTGCAACCCCGCGTGGGTCGCCGCCGACCTGCTCAGCCAGGCCGAGCACGACAAGCTGGCCAGCCCGGTGCTCGTCACCGACAGCTGGGATTTAGCCAAGGCCGTGCAGGCGGAGCTGGAGGTTCAGATCCCGCAGCTGCCCCGCGCCGCCATCGCCCGCGCCAGCGTGGACACGAACGGCAAAATTATTGTCACCGACGACATGAACAAGGCCATTGAAGCCGTGAACATCATTGCGCCGGAGCACCTGGAAATCTGCGTCGATGACCCGTTCGCGGTGCTGAACTCGGTACAGAACGCGGGCAGCATCTTCCTGGGCAAAAACGTGCCCGAGGCACTGGGCGACTACTTTGCCGGCCCGAACCACACGCTGCCCACCAGCGGCACGGCGCGTTTCTCGAGCCCGCTGGGCGTCGATGATTTCGTGAAGAAGTCGAGCTTTATTTATTACACCCGCGAAGCCCTCGGCGAGGTGCAGGGACGCATCGCCAATTTTGCCGAGCACGAGGGGTTACATGCCCATGCCAGGAGTGTGACGATCCGGTTTGACGAATGAGCTTGCCAAAAAGGAAGCATCCGAGGTTGAAGCAGCATGATTATAGTGAACCGGGTGCGTATTTTATAACGGTGTGTACCAAAAATAAGGCGCACATTCTTTCCCGGATCGTTGTTGACCTTCCGTCATCCGTAGGGCGGGATGCCCTCATCCCGCCGCGGGTTCAACTGCTGCCTGCCGGGAAAATTGTGGACAATTTAATTCGCCGCACGGAAACGGTTTACGACAATGTCACCGTGGATGCGTATGTTATCATGCCGAACCATCTGCACATTCTTTTTCATATCCATGCACCCGGGAACGGCGGCGGGATGGGGGCATCCCGCCCTACGATTCACCAAATGGTTCGTGCCATCAAAACGGGGACTACACGCCACCTCGGCCATTCCATCTTTCAAACATCCTACTACGATCATGTCATACGCGGGCCGCGGGATTATGATGAAATCTTCCAATACATCCAAAACAATCCCGCCAAATGGCCTCACGACCAATTCTACACTTCGGACGGGGAGGAACACCCATGAGCCGTTATTTTACCAAAACCCTCGCTTCGCTGGAGCCGTACACCCCCGGCGAACAGCTTAAAATCGCTGACATTGTCAAACTCAACGCCAACGAAAACCCGTACCCGCCCGCGCCCGGCGTGGCGGCGGCGGTGGCCGCGGCGGTGCCGGGGCTGCGGCTGTACTCTGATTTGACCAACGGCGATCTCAACGCCGCCATTGCGCGCCACTGGGGCGTGCGCCCGGAGAATATCCTCTGCGGCAACGGCAGCGACGAGAACCTGCTGCTGGCCCTGCGCGCGTTCTGCGACGAAAGCACGCCGCTGGCCTTCGCCGATGTGACCTACAGCTTTTACACGGTGCTGTGTGATTTACTGCACATCCCGCAGCACATCATCCCGCTGGAGGCTGACCTGACCATCGACCTGAAAAAATACTGCGGTCTGCACGAGACGATTGTCATTGCCAACCCGAACGCGCCCACCAGCCTGCTGGCCCCGGTGGACGCCATCGAGGAGGTGCTGCAAACGAACCCCGACAACATCGTGATCGTGGACGAGACCTACGTCGAGTTCGCGCCTGCCGGGTCGTCCTGTCTGCCGCTTTTGGAAAAATATGACAACCTCGTCATCACCCATACCTTCTCCAAAACGCACAATCTGGCGGGTGCACGGCTGGGCTTCTGCATTGCGCGGCCCGCGCTGATTGCCGACATGAACCGCGTCAAGTTCAGCTACAGCCCCTACAACGTCAACGCCATGACCCAGGCCGCGGGCGCGGCGGCGATCTCCGACGAGGCCTATTTTGCCGATGTAACGGCAAAGGTCATTGCCGAGCGCACCCACACCACCGACGAGCTGCGCCGCCGCGGGTTCACGGTGTTTGACTCGGCCACAAATTTTTTGTTCGCGACCACGGACCGTATGCCCTGTGTGGAAATTTTTGAAAAGCTGCGCGCCCGCGGCATTTTAATCCGCCACTTCAACGCGCCGCGCGTCTCGGACTATCTGCGCATCACGATTGGCACACCTGAGCAGATGCAGCGGTTCTTTGCGGCACTGGATGAGATCCTGGGTGAATAAATGCCGCTCCCGCAGCGCAAGACACCGCGCCTGAAGGGCTATGATTCCATTCTCACCAACCCGGCCCGCTGGGCCATGGATAAGTTTTATACAGAGGGGGAGAACCATACATGATCGCAATCGTTGACTACGGCGTGGGCAACCTGTTCAGCCTGTCGTCCAGCGTCAGAAGCCTGGGCGCAGAGGTGCGGGTGACCCGCGACGCCGCAGACCTGCGGGCGGCGGATCATATCCTGCTGCCTGGCGTCGGGGCGTTCGCCGACGCAATGGCCAAGCTCGAAGCCACAGGCCTTGTACCCGTTCTGCGCGAGGAATCGCAGAAAAAGCCGCTGCTGGGCATCTGCTTAGGCATGCAGCTGCTGTTTGAAAAAAGCTGCGAGTACGGCGAGCACCGCGGCCTCGGCCTGATTCCCGGCGAGGTCTGCCCGCTGGCGGACGACCTGACCGATCCGGCGCTCAAGGTGCCGCACATCGGCTGGAATGCCATGGACATTGTGCCCGGGCGCGAGGCCGACCCGCTGTTCAAGTACGTCAAAAACGGCGAGTACGTCTATTACGTACACAGCTATTACGCCAAAAACTGCGCTGCATCGACACTGGCGACGAGCGACTACAGCATCCCCGTCACGGGCGCGGTGCGGCAGGGGCTGGTGTACGGCACCCAGTTCCACCCCGAAAAATCCGGTGATACCGGCCTGCGGCTGTTAAAAGCCTTTGCCGAGCTGTAAGCGAGAGGGAGGAAGTACCATGAAGCTATACCCCGCCATTGACCTGCGCGGCGGCCAGGCCGTGCGGCTTTATCAGGGCGACTACGACCGGATGACCGTCTACAACGCAGACCCCGTCGCCCAGGCGCAGCAATTTATCGACGCAGGTGCGAAGTATTTGCATGTCGTCGATCTGGACGGCGCCAAGGACGACACCACGGCCAATTTGCAGACGATTGCCGCCATTGCCAAGCTGGGCGGCCTCAAAATCGAGGTCGGCGGCGGCATCCGCGACGAGGCGCGCATCCAACGGTATCTTGACCTCGGCGCGGACCGCTGCATTCTGGGCACGGTGGCCGTAAAAAACTTCGATTTCACGGCAGAAATGGCACAGAAATACGGCGCACAGATTGCCGTCGGTGTTGACATGAAGGACGGCGCTGTCGCTGTCAACGGCTGGAAGGAGGTCACCCCCGAGCCGGGCGTGGCATTCTGCCGCCGCTGCGCCAATGCGGGCGTCAAGGCCATTATTGCCACCGATATTTCCCGGGACGGCACGATGCAGGGCACCAATATGGCGCTGTACCGTGAGCTTTTGACGATTCTCGGCATCGAGGTCACGGCCAGCGGCGGCATTGCCGCCATGGCCGAGCTGGCCGAGCTTTCCGCCATGCACTGCCACGCAGCCATTTTGGGGAAGTCGATTTATACGGGAGCGATTGATCTGGCCGAGGCCGTGAGGCTGTACGAAAGCAAATGAGGAGAGATGAGTAGCAGAGACATCTCCTACTCATCTCTGACAAAAGGGGGAGTGAATGTATGATAACCAAACGCATAATTCCTTGTCTGGACGTCAAAAACGGGCGCGTGGTCAAGGGTGTCAACTTTGAAGGGCTGCAGGACATGGCCGATCCCGTCGAGATGGCGCGGTACTACAACGCCTCCGGCGCGGACGAGCTGGTGTTCTACGATATTACCGCCAGCGTCGAGGGGCGCGGGCTGTTCACCGATATTTTGCGCCGAGTCGCAAGCCAGATTTTTATCCCGCTGACCGTCGGCGGCGGCATCAACACGCTGGACGACTTTGACCGCGTGCTGAAAT